>Ga0326512_10002171_pt1 | contig 14536 bp, 19 predicted proteins | sample 1_2617_0518_D_FD_203652 | JGI IMG/M metagenome (GOLD analysis project Ga0326512, IMG submission 203652) | Bovine rumen microbial communities from UC Davis, California, United States - 1_2617_0518 | ecosystem: Host-associated > Mammals > Digestive system > Stomach > Rumen | place: USA... | reverse complement strand
CGTAACAACGGCGGCTATGCTTAATAATTTAAGTTTGCGCGGCGTTGAGTTTGAAGGAGCGCGGGATGAGGTTGCATTTGTGCGAGAGCTTGACGAACAAAAGGAGTACGGGAAAGCCATTTTTGGCAACGGTTTTTTAATATCCGACAGAAAAGCACAAGCTCAAGCACAAGCCAAAGCTCAAGCACAAGCCAAAGCTCAAGCACAAGAAAAAGCCCAAGCCAAAGCACGAGAACGAGAACAAGCCGAAGCCCAAGCCCCGCCGCCGGACGTTTGGACATTAAGCGCACGGGAATTGGAAATCATAAAGAAATTGAAATAGGCACTTTGCAAAAGCAAGGTGCTTTTTATATTGCCGAAGGGGGGTGAGAACGTGAACGAGAACTTGATACCATTCGATCAAAGAACAGAGGAAGAACAGAGGGAAATCCGGCGCAAAGGCGGGAAAAGAAGCGGTCAAGTTAGACGCGAAAAAAAGACAATCCGCGAGGCGTTCGCGTTGCTCAAAGACTTGCCCCTTGACAACGAAAAGCTACGCGAACAGCTGAAAAAGGCGGGCGTTACAAAAGAAGATATGACCTACGGCGCGGCTATGGCGTATATGACCGTTATCAATGGCATGAAAGGAAATCCGTCGTTTATGCGCCTTGCGTTTGAAATGTTAGGCGAAAATGATGTGCAGGGCGTTCCCAAAATACCCGGCGCGTTGCAAGTTAATTTCAGCAGTAACCCGGAGGACTTCAAAAAATGATTACCTTCGCGCCCGCGTTCGAGGAACTTTTCCGACCGCATAGATACAAAGTGTTTTACGGTGGCCGCGGGTCTGGCAAGAGTTGGAGCGTTGCGCGTGCGTTGCTTTTGCTTGGCTATGAGAAGCCCATGCGGATATTATGCGCCCGTGAAATTCAAAGAAGCATATCGGACAGCGTGCATAAATTGTTGTGTGAACAGATAGAAGCTATCGGGCTTTCGGGTGCGTACACGATCACGCGGGACGCGATACGATGCACAAGCGGCACAGAGTTTATTTTTAAGGGATTGAGAAGCAATCCGCAGGAAATAAAATCCACCGAGGGGATAGATATTTGCTGGGTTGAAGAAGCCGCCGCCGTGAGTGCTGACAGTTGGGATATTTTGATACCTACGGTGCGAAAGCCCAACAGCGAAATATGGTTGACGTTCAACCCGCTTGATGAAAGCGACCCGACCTATCAAAGGTTTGTTTTGAACGCGCCCGATGATGCTTATGTTTGCAAAGTCAATTATGACGGCAATCCTGCCTTTCCAGACGTTCTCAAAAAAGAGATGGAATGGCTAAAGGCGCGGGATTACGAAAGCTATTTGCACATTTGGGAGGGCGAAGTCAGAAAGCACAGCAACGCCGTAATCTTTGCAGGGCGGTTTCGCGTGGAAGAATTTGAAACGCCGAAAGACGCGCGGTTCTATCATGGGGCTGATTGGGGGTTCGCAACAGATCCTTCCTGCCTTGTGCGTTGCTTTATTAAGGACAGGACAATATACATTGACCGTGAAGCGTGGGGCGTGGGTGTGGATTTAGACGAAACTCCCGCGCTTTTTGATATTATCGACACGGCGCGGACATGGCCTATTAAAGCTGATAATGCCCGCCCCGAAACAATATCCTTTATGCGCCGACGCGGCTTCAACATTTCGGCGGCTAAAAAGTGGCAGGGCAGTATTGAGGACGGTATCGAGTTTCTAAAAAGCTATGATATTGTGATTCACCCTAGATGCCGCCATGCAATAGATGAATTTAACCATTACAGCTACAAAGTAGACAAGCAAACAGGGGACGTTTTGCCGATTGTGGTTGACAGCTTTAACCACATAATCGACGCAACCCGCTATGCGCTTGCCGACCTAATGCGCGGGCGCGGGCAAATGCAGATTAATCCCGCCGCTTTAATGATGAGGTGAAAACATGGCAAAGAAAACCGACATGAAAATAGCATATCACGCTTTGGAGCGTGAAAAGGTGGCCTTTGACGCTTCACCTTATGAATCGCTTGGATACGGCAACAGCAACCTTCGCTCGGTACATGACGCGGCGTTGAAACAGTGCGGCGTATATAACATGATAGGTGGCTTGTATGACTTTCAGCAATTTCTTGGTTATGGCGTTTTGTCCAATCTCGCTCAAAACGGCATTATTCGCGCGGGCGTAAACCTTCGCGCCGATGAAATGACGCGCCGATGGATTGAATTCAATTACAACGGCGAATCAAGCGACGATGAAGCATCCGCCGCAATCGAGGCAGAAATGACCCGCTTGAAAATTGATAGGTTGTTCCGAGAGGCCGCGCAAATGTGCGGCTTTTTTGGTGGTTGTCTCGCGTACATCGACACGGGGGACATTAGCGGCGAGGACTTGAAACTGCCGTTAGGCATGGACGCTGACACATTCAAGGCGGGCACGCTGAAAGGCTTTAAGCTAATCGAACCGACCTATATCGCGCCGGGACGTTATAGCTGCTTCAATCCGCTTGACCGTGATTATTTCGTCCCGCAATCGTGGCTTATTAACGGGCGCGAAGTACACGCAAGCAGATTTTTGTATTTCGCGGAAGATAAGCCGCCGACGTTGCTCCTTCCCGCCTATAACTTTTTCGGCGTGCCACTGGCGCAGATTGTCGCCGAGAACGTCCGGCAGTTTAGCGAGTGTAGCGCGGCGGCTTCTCGCTTGTTGCAAAAGTTTTCGTGTACCGTTTTCAAGACGGATATGCAGGAACTTTTGACGGGGCGCGACGGCGGCAACATTAGGCGGCGCGTTCAGTATTTCAGCATGAACCGCGATAATGACGGCGTTATGACCGTAGACAAAGAAGCCGAAGATATAGCGGACGTTTCAACGCCTATCGGCGGCGTGACCGATATTGTCAAACAACAGATGGAAATCGTTTCTGCTATGTTTGGCGAGCCTACAGTCAAATTGTGGGGCATGACTCCGGGCGGCTTTAACAGCACGGGCGAAGCCGATATGAAAAACCACTACGACCATATCCACGCCCTGCAAGAAAGGCTTTTTAGGGAGCCGCTGGAATACGTCGTTAAACTGTTGCAGTTAAACAGCAAGGGCGCGGTTGACGATGCGCTTTCCTTCGAGTTTGTGCCGTTGTCCGATGAAGATAGCGACCTCAAAGCCCGTTGCAATAAAACGATTGCTGACACCTACGCAACCTTGATAGATCGCGGCGTTATTTCGTCCAGTGAGGCGAGGCTTGCTTTGGCGAATGACCCAGAAAGCGGCTTTGCAAATATCGACGCGGACGAGGAAATAGAACTGCCCGAAATGGCTTTACCGTTAGAAGGTGGAGAGAATGAGCCTAAATAACATTCTCTTATCAATTGCAGTTATCGTTATTGTGATTCTTCTTGCAAAATTGATTTTTTGTTTTTTTGTATATCGTGTTTTTCGGGAGATGGCAAACATAGAAATTAAACGGCAGGAGAAATTACAACAAGCGTACAAGCAAGAAATTGAAGAAAGTCAAGAACGAATCCGCGCCCTGTTTAAGTGCAAAAAGAAGGGAACGGCAAACGATGAAACGGACACTGAAACCGATATTCCCCCCGGCAGGAATTGAGCGCGAATATGAGAAACGCCTTAAAAAAGCCGTTCGCGAAATGGAACACAGCGTTGTCTATTGGCTTTCAGCGCGGTACAAGGCAAACGAAAGCAAGATACTGGACAGCGCAACCGATGATATTTTGAAAGCCTTTCGGCGTTTGTTGCGACAGTGGACGCGAAACTTTAACGAGCTTTGCGAAACCTTGCCAAAGTGGTTTGTGTCGAAGATTCGCGGATATACGGCGAGAAACCTTGTCGAGCAGACGCGCCCTTTGCGTGACGCGGGGCTTGGATTTAACTTGAAATTCTCCTACATGAGCAACGCAGAAAGGCAAGTATTCCAAGCGATTGTCAGCGAGAACGTGAACCTTATAAAAAGCATAGCGCGGGAAAGCCTAACGCAAGTAGAAGGGATTGTCCTTCGCGGTATTACGTCGGGCAACGACCTCGCAACCGTGACCGAGCAACTTCATCATCAATTCGGCGTTACGGAACGGCGGGCGGCTATGATTGCCCGCGATCAGACAAACAAGGCCACAAACAATTTATCACGGCAACGCCTGTTAGATTACGGCGTTACTAAAGGAATATGGATGCACACGGCAAGCGGCAAGACGTACCGCGAAACGCACGAAAATGACATGGACGGGCAGGAATATGACATTCGCGAGGGGTGCTTTGACCCCGACGAAAAAGTAAACCGCCACATACAGCCCGCCGAGCTTGTAAATTGTTATTGTGTTTGCCGTCCTGTTATCCCGCAGTTGAGCGAGGAAGAAACCGAGCAGGGCATAACGGAAATTTTTGAGGAACTAGGAGAGAAGGTGTAACGATGATTTTTGATACCGTACCACTTGAAACGGCGCGAACCTTCGACGAAAACGGATATTTGCACGTTAGTACGTCGAATATTACAAAAGAGCAGGTTGTCCCATACGTTGGCGAGACGATTCCCGGTTGGCAAGAGCTTGGATTGAAACCTAAAGCCGTATATCAGATTTACCGCCCCGCCGCCGAGATCGAGAAAGCGGTTGACACGTTCAACGGCTTGCCTCTTTCCCTTGATCATTGGGAAATGGACGCGGCAAATATGCCGAAAGACAAAATCGTTGGTTCGCTTGGCACAGACGCGGCGTTCGATGCGCCTTACCTTACAAATTCGCTGACCGTGACAGACGCGGACGCGATCAAGCGTATCAATAGCGGCGAGTTTCGTGATTTATCGGCGGGTTATCTTTGCGACGTTGAAATGATTGACGGGATTTTCGACGGCAAGCATTACGACGGCGTAATGAAGAATATACGCGGAAACCATGTTGCACTGGTGCGGGAAGGCCGCGCCGGACATGATGTTCGCGTGGCTGATTCCGCATTGAAAGGGGGTGAAAACATGGGAGACGCATGGAAAACCCTTTTCTTTGAACTTACCGAAGCACTTAAAAACGGAGGTGATACCGTGGAGGAAATCAAGAAAGAGGAAATCATGAAAGAAGATTCCGCGCCGGACATGACGAACACTGCCCCGGCAGTTGAGAACGCGCCGGAAGTTGCGGAAACGAAAGACGAGGAACCCGTTGACGTTCTCGCCGACGAGTTGCGCGAGGCTATGAAAGCCGCAGGGCTTGACCCCGAAGATAAAGCCGCGCAAAAGGCTTTTATGGCGGGAATTGCATACGCGAAACCGATGGAGGACGAAAAGCCCGCTGAGGACGCTTGCAAAGATGCCGAAACGGCTGACGCTTGCGCGAAAGATTCCGCGCCTGTTTTTGACAAGCAGATGGCGGCGGCACTGTATACGGCGGCGGAGGAAGTTGCGCCGTTTGTAGGCAAGATTTCCAATCCGTTCGCGTTTGATTCTGCGGCGGATATTTACAAAAAGGCGTTGGACGCTAAAGGCGTTGAGGTGGAGGGCGTAGACCCGTCCGCATTTGGCGTGATGGTGCGTATGCTGACGAAAGCCGCACCGATCATGGACGCGGCACCCGTCGAAGAAGACCCGATGAATGATGTATTGCGCGGTATCAAATCGCGCTAATAAGGAGGAATGACAAATGGCTTTTACTTATCAGCAGGAAGTCGGCAAGTACAATAAAGCCGCAATCGCGGGCGACCGCGCAAATCAGCAGGAAGTTATTTATACGCCCATTAACCTTGTGACCCCGGCAGACCTCGGCACGGCAGTTGCCGTTAAGGTCGGGAATTTTGCATGGCGCAAGGGTGCAGACCAAGCCGTTGGCGCGGGCACTGGTGCCCCGGTTGGCTTTGTGGAGCGCGTGCAGAATTACCAGTATTATGACATTGACAGCGAGGGCACGCTTGTTGTCCCGAATGGCGCGGCTGTGGAGATTGCCGTTAAGGGCGATTTCTTTGTACAGGCTGACGCGTCGGTTTCCGTTGGCGATACCGTTTATGCGAACAACACGACGGGCGCGGCTACGTTCTCTTCGAGCGGCGCAACCGATACGGGCTTCAAGGCTTTCACGGCGGGCGCGTCCGGCGATATGGTTATTATTACCAAGCGGTAATCAAAGGAGGAATGAAACATGATTGATATGGAACTTGCAAAGCAGAAGGGCTTTGATTTCGGCGGCGCGACCAAGTTTTTCGACAGCGCGGAGCCGCATAAGGGCGTGACTGACGCGCTTGACCCGAATACCGCAGTACCCGCCTATATGTCGGTGTACGCGAACCCGCGCGTTATCGAGATTTTGACGGCGAAACGGAACTACAAGGCTATCGCGCCGGAAGTGAAAAATGGCGATTGGAGTACGGCATTTACCCAGTTTAGGGCCCTTGAATTGACGGGCACTGTCACGCCGTATCAGGATTATGACGCGAATGGACAAGCCAACGTCAACACGAACTTCCCCACGAGGCAGCAGTATCGTTTCCAGACGACCTTGCGCGTCGGTGATTTGGAGCAGGACGTTAACGCGGCGGCGCGTATTGATTTGTTTGCCGAGAAGCAGCGGAGCGCGGCAACGCTTTTGGAAATCAGCTTCAACAAATACGCTTTCTACGGTGTAGAGGGCTTGAACATCTACGGCCTTTTGAATGACCCGAACCTCAACGCCGACCTTACGCCGACCACCGGCACGGCGGGCAATACTTGGACGCTGAAAACGGCTGACGAAATCATGGCGGACTTTGCCAAGATGTACGCGAAACTTTATGAGCGTTCCAACGGTTGGATTGACGGCAACACACGCACGAAGCTCGTTATTGCCCCGGCGGCACTTGCTGAACTGAACAAGGTCAACGCTTTTGGTGCAAGCGTCAAGAAGATGCTTGCTGACACCTATCCCAACATGGAGATTCTTTCCGCGCCGGAAATGGTGACGGGTAGCGGCAACCTTGCCATGATTCTTGCCGACGAAGTAAACGGACAGCCGACCGTCGAATTTGGCTATTCCGAGAAATACAAGGCACATTCCATCATTCGCGACAGCTCGTCCATGTATCAGAAGATTAGCGCGGGCACGTATGGCGCAATCGTCTATATGCCGTTCGCAATCGTAACGATGCTGGGGGTGTAATCGGTGGCACAAACGACAGTATTTTACAACGGAGTACGGGATATTGAGTTTGATGTGACCGATAAATCCGGCCTTGTGCATACCGTCGTTGTCAAAGGTAGCGGCGCGGGGCTTAGAGGCGTAAATGGACAGCCTCTCCCCGCCGTCGGTGCCTATGGCGTTACGGTGGTTGATGCCGACCTTTGGGCGGCGGTAAAAGCGGCTTTTGCTGAACATCCGGCCTTTAAGCTGGGCTTTGTCAAAGACGGCGAAACCGAAAAGGCAAAGGCAAAGGCGAAAGAAGAAGTTTCCGCACTTGACAATGGACAGGGCGCGGCGAAGCAAGAAGAAGCGGGGAAAAAGAAAACCCGCAAGAAATGATGTAAAGGGGGCGCGGCTATGACTTTCGACGTTGAGGCTTTTCGGGCGGTTTATCCGCAATTTGCGGAGTTGTCCGATGCACAGCTTGAATTTATGGCACAAAACGCCCTTATCATTTCCGGGCTTGAAACTATCGACGGCTTTACCGATGCTGAAAAGCAAACCCTTTGGTATATGCTAGTTTGTCACCTTGCTACACTTGCACAGAGAGGCACGGCAGGGGCTATGTCAAGCGCGACGGAAGGGAGTGTCTCGGTTTCGTATTCAACGCCGCAATACGGCAAAGAATCGGACTGGTACATGACAACGCCTTGCGGTAGCGCGTACTGGCAGATTATCAAGGGGCATCGTTACGGCGGGATGTGGTTTAATGGGTGTCACTGTTAAGATTGAGGGCGGCGACAAGTACAAAAAGTTTCTTGCCAAGATGGCAGAGATCGCGGGCGGCGTTAAAGCGGGCATTTTAGAAGATGCGACAAACGCAAATAAACCGGGCGGCGCAGGGATAGCGGCTTATGCGGTATGGAATGAATTTGGAGTTCCGAGTATTCCCGTAACAGAAAAAATGCGGGCGTATATGCACTATCAGGGCGTACACTTGAAAAAGGATACGACCTCAATTTCCATTCCCGCGCGTCCATTTATGCGAACGGTAGCGAAAGAAAGGCCAAAAGTGTGGATTGGCACAATGGTCGGGCACATTCGCGGGCGTGCTTCAAATCCTGCAATATGGAAAGAAGCTTTAGGCAAAGCTGGGGAGCAGATGGTGAAAGACATTCAAAATTCAATTCAAAATGGAAGTTGGACACCAAACGCGCCTTTGACGGTCAAGTGGAAAGCCGAGCGCGGAAAATCGCAACCCGACAAGCCTTTGTTTGACACGGGCGATATGCTCCATGCAGTTGCATTTAAGGTGGTAGACAAGCTATGAACCTTCACGCAATCGTTTCCGGCGCAATCGGGAGCGTAAATCATCATGAAATGGTCACGATTTACCGATGCAACGGGACAACCAATACGGCGGGCGTTGTCAGCGTCACTTATACGCCACAGGATATATTGGCGCAAGTGCAAGCCCCAAACGCGGGCGACCTAAAACTTTTTGACAATCTAGCAGACGCTAAACACGTTAAAAAGTTTTACATTAACGCAAGCGCGCATACAATCAACCGACATGAGGAAACGGCGGGCGATATAATCGAGCGTGCTGACGGTTCCTATTGGTTGATAGATACGATTCGCGACGATTTCAGCCCGGAAGGTTGGCTTTGCGTGTTGGGTACTTTGCAACATGACCCGCCCGAAATTGTGATTGACGAAGGAGGCGGCGACGATGGCACTGACGGAGGCTGACTTCATGACCGCGCTTCACGGCTATATAGTAGCTGTAACAGGGCTTGACGGCGGCGTTGTCTTTCGTGGCAATCAATCCCGCATGGTGTTACCAAAAAGCGGCGCGTACTGTATTTATACGCCGATAATTAGGCAACGACGCGGGACAAACTGTTATGACTTCGACGCGGAAGGATTGCCCGATAATGAGAACGGCGTGGACAGCATATCCGCGCTTGTTTTGGTTGATGTACAAGTGGATTTTTACGCCGATTATGCCGCACAGAACGCGCAGATGCTTGAAATTGCGTCCCGCAGTTATATGGGAACTAACTATTTCAAGGCGGCTGGTGTTGATGTGCGCGTATGTACGGCGCAAAATCCGCGCAATCTGACAGGCATTGACGCAAGCAATCAGTATGAGGAACGATGGAGCGTCACGATCACAACGGAAATAAATTGCGGTATAACGCAAAATTTACCGTGGTTTGAGGACGTACAAATCAGAAAGGTGATTCCAGGCACTGACCCGCCGGAATACACTGACGGAATTATTAACGTGGACGCGGAGTTTCCGCCGTCTGCGGAATAAGGAGGAAGATTTAATATGAGCACAATCCCTGCTAGCTACATTGTAGCTATCAATCCGCGCCTTATCCCCGCGGGCGGCACGGACTTAGAATTTAATGGGTTGTTTCTCACGGACAACGCTTTGATTCCTACCGACGCGCCTTTGATGGCGTTCACGTCGGCGGAAACTGTAGCGGCGTTCTTTGGTGAGACTTCGCCGGAATATAGCGCGGCAAGCCTTTATTTCTTGGGGTATAACAACAGTTTCAGCAAGCCTCGCCGCTTGATGTTTGGGCGGCGCGTTGATTCTGCGGTTGGCGCATGGTTGCGCGGCGCAAAGTTTACGGGCAGTTTGTCGGACTTCGCGGCTATGGCAAGCGGAACTTTGAATATCACGATCAATGAAACCGAGATTGCTTTGACGGGCGTTGATTTCACAAGCGCAACCTCTTTCAGCGCGGCGGCAAGCGTTCTTGAAACCGCCCTTGACGGCGAATTGACGGGCGTTACGGTGACCTATTCGAGCCTTTCGGGCGCGTTTCAGATTAACAGCCCATCGACGGGCGCAACGGAAACTATCGCTTATGCAAGCGGCACGATTGCCGACTTGATGAACCTTACCGAAACGGCGGGCGCGGTTATTTCGCAGGGTTCCGACGCACTGACGCAGACGGCGAACATGAACGCAATCAAGGCGCAGTCTCAAAACTGGGTTACGTTCACGACCATCTACACGGCGACGGATTCTGAGCATTTGGGGCTGTCTCAGTGGGCAAGCAATCAGGGCATTGATTATCTGTATGTCGGCTGGACGGCTGACGCGCGTCTCTTGGTGCAGGGCGGCACGTCGGATATTGCCTCGCAGATTGAGGCGGCGGAGTATGGCGCGACGGCTCTTGTTTACGACAATATCAATGTTGCGGCTTTTGTGATGGCTTGCGCCGCGTCTATCAATTGGGAACGCTACCAAGGAACGATAAATTTTGCGTTCAAACACGTTGACGGCTTGTCTCCGACGGTTACGGACGAAACAACGGCGGCACTTCTCGACGCGAAGGGCGTCGCTTACGTCGGCAAGTTTGCGACAAGAAACGATACCTTCACGTTCCTCTATCCTGCGGCTATGTTTGGCAAGTTTGGCTTTATTGATACTTACGTTAACACGATTTGGCTCAAGAACGTCATGCAGGTTTCTATTATGAATGGCCTTGCGAACAACGCCCGCGTTCCGTACAACGAGCGCGGCTATACGCTCATTAGGGCATGGCTGCAAGACCCGGTGAATAGGGCGGTAAACAACGGCGCAATCGACAAAGGCGTTTCGTTGTCCGAAAGTCAGAAAGCGCAGATTTACAACGAAACGGGCAAAGACCTTACGACGGAACTTTGGACGCAGGGCTATGCAATTCTCGTCGAAGATGCGGGCGCGGCGGTTCGCGTTGGGCGTAATTCGCCAAATATCAGCGTTTACTATACCTATGGCGGTAGCGTAAACAGGATTGAAGTCGCTTCTACGGCGATTCTGTAAAGGGGGGAACGTAAAATGTTGGATATTACAAGCGCAAATGCAACGGTCGCCCTTTCTGTCGGTGGCCTTTTTTCGGTTAACTTGGAGAACTTTTCGGCGGATTCGTCCTTTACTTCCGACACCGTACAGGCGGCAGAAACGCGCATGGGCGTTGACGGACACATGGCGGCAGGATTCACGCCCGCCATTAAGACTGTGACGATTAATCTTGAAGCGGGTAGCCCGTCTACGGAGTATATGCAGCTTTTGCGGCAGGCGCAGGAAGTCAATATGAAGCCGTACAGGGTGCAGATGGTTATTTCTATCCCGTCTATCGGCAAGCGGTACACGTTCAGCGAGGGCGTTTTGCAATCTTATAAGGATTTGCCGGACGGGCAGAATGTTCTTTCTCCTACCCAGTGGGTTTTCCATTTTGAGGGTATGAGCGCGGAGGGAATTTAAGTCATGCGTAAAGTGGTAGATTGGACAGTTGAAGATGGAGGGGCAACCCTCCACTTCAAAATTAAGCAGATGAGCGCGACACAGGCGGAGCGTTTCACGTTCAAGATTCTTCTTTTGATTGGTGCAAATGGCGGCAAGTTTGAAACGGGCGACCTTTCGGGGTTGCTTGGCTCGCTTTCGTCCGCGCCTTACGAAAAGATTCAAGAACTGCTTGATGATTTGCTTTCGTGCTGTTCGATTGTCAAGGAAAATGTTGAAGTCAAACTGACGGAGGCAAACGTCGATACATACATTGAAAGCCGAAACACGCTTTTGCAGTTACGGGCGGAGGCTTTCAAGGTGAATGATTTTTTTCAGACAAGCGGGCTGAACGTATTCGCTCAATCCCCCGCGCCGGACATCAAACGCAAGGGCTGATTGAATATCCGACCGTCCCCGGTATGATAGGCGTGATAATCACGCGGCGGTTGGCAACCTTGCACGAATTACAAACGGTTTACAGTTTAGACGATGCGGCGGACCTTTACGAGATCGCGGCTGTGAATAATTACAACGAATGGCGAAGCGCGGAGGAGGCGAAAAAGTAAATGGTTATAGACGAATTTATTATTTCGTTAGGCATTGACGCAAAAAAAGTTGAGCGTGGAATGAAAGAAGTCACGCGCATGGTTGAAGCGTCAACAAAAGCATGGATGAGCATTTTCGGCTCATTTACTATCGCGGCTTCTGCGGCTTTCGCTCAATATGTGAGCGAAGCGGAAAAGTTGGGGCAAAAATCAAAAGATATAGGTATAGGCGTTGCGGCGTTAAATGCGCTTGAAATGGCGGCAGATCGCGCGGGCGGTTCAGCAGAAGACCTTGAAAGAGATATGAAACGCCTTGCAGAAGAAACAGGCGGCAACGCCTACGGCGCACTTCTTGAACTCTCACAGCTTGCCGAAGAAATGGGCGAAGCGGAATATACCACATACGCAGAAGCGCTTGGCATTTCGCAAACTACAATTGACATGACAAAAGGCGGAACGCTTGCGCTAAAAGACCAAATGCACGCCATGAAAGAAATGGGGCTTATTACGGCGCAAGACGCAAAAGAAGCGCAAGCCTTTAGTCGTAATATGAAGGACTTGTGGCAAACGTTTCGCGGCATAATGAATATTGTTTTCCGTTCTGTCCTTCCCGGATTTAATAAAGTATCGGATTTCTTCAAGCATATCATGATTGACCTTCGCAAGCACGATACACTTGTTAAAGCGTTCTTTATCGGGTTGGCTACAGTTATAACGGCGTTGGTACTTCCCGCGTTGGCAAAAATGGCGGCGGCTATGCTTATGAACCCTATTACATGGCTTATCGCTATGGTCGCCGCGCTTGCCCTTGTAATAGAAGATTTGGTTGTTTGGTGCAATGGCGGCGAGAGTGCGCTTGCTGATTTATGGAAAGAAATTTTTGGAAGCCCAGACGACGCAAAAGAAGTATGGGAAACCGTAAAGCAGGCCGTTGTTGATTTCTTTACGGCAATAAATGAGTATTTGCCAACGGCGACCGACCTTTGGCGCGGATTTGTGGAAGTTGTAAAAGCCCTTGCGCGTCCGTTCATCGGGCTTGCCGGTGTAATAAAGTTTTTGATAAATGTTTTTAACCTTGTGAGCGAGGCTTTTGATGCTTTCACAAATGCGATGGCAGCTGGCGTTGATTTTTTGTATGGAAAGTTTGTGCAGCTGGCGGAAGTTATTGAAACTGCATTAAACCCGTTGGCAAGCAAAGGCCGCGCCATTATTGGTGACGTTACACCATTATCAGATGAACAAGTGGCGGCGGCAGAAGAAAAAGCGGGCGCGGACGGCGGGATATTTACCCGACCGACAAATATGTTAATAGGCGAAGCGGGCGCGGAGGCGGTAATACCTTTTAGTCCCGGAAAGCGCAATCGCGGCCTTGAATTGCTTTCAAAGATTGCGGGCAACCTTATGCCAAATATCAGCGCGGCAAACGCCTTGCCGATGGGCGGCGCGTCAACGAACAACATAACTACAGATACCCGCGTGAACGTCGGCACGGTAAATATTAACGCGGCAGATGGCACTGATGCGGCGGAGCGATTTATGTCGGGCGTAGAACAACGAGCGCAGATGTGGACGGCGGCGGCTAATGTCGCCTATTAAAAGGCGGTGGGTAAATGATTTTAACTGACTTTTTATCACGAAATAAAGGCTGGATTGTCAAAGGGCAATCGGCGGCGGTTGACTTTAATTCAATGCAGGAGTTTTCCGCCGAAAAATCTTCACGCTTGCCCGACGAGCCAATAGAAAAAGGAAGTTTTTCCACATATAACCGCATTATCGAGCCGCGTTCGATAACGTGTCAGCTTTCCGTTGAGGGGAGCGCGTCAAAACTGCAAAGCGCAATAGATCGCTTGACAGACCTTTGCGAAAATGATGAGAAAATAACGCTAACAACGCCGGAGCAAAGCTATCCCAATATGATGCTTGAAAGTTTCGACTACCGCCGCGACGCTATGAACGGACGCGGCGTTTTGTATGTGGATTTGCGTTTCAAGGAAATCAGAGAGGTTGCTTCACAGCAAACGACCACAAGCGTTGAAGAACCAATCGAGCCGGAAGATGCGGAAGATGGTTCCGTTTGTGATGATATTGACGATGGCGAAATGCAAGGCGTTGAGGCTGATGATTCAGAGTATGAAGCAGAAAATTCGCCGAGCCGTTCGAAGCTTGCCGATTGGACTGGCGGCAAAACATGGGAACAACAGCAAGCAACGGGGTGATAAATAATGAAAAAGATTCCTTTGCAAGCTGTCCCCGCACAATCGTTAAAAGTTAAACTTGCCGACCAAAATTGCGAAATGCGCGTTTATTACCGTTTCGGCAGTACCTACCTTGACTTGACCGTTGGCGGCGTTGTCGTTGTCACGGGCGCGATTTGCCGAGACAGACAGAACGTCATTCAAATAGCGCAAAACGCTTTTCAAGGCAGCTTGTTTTTTATGGATATGCTTGGAACGGCTGACCCGCTTTATAGCGGTTTTGGTGAACGGTGGCGGCTTTTTTATAAGGCGGCGAATGAGTTATGAAAAAACTTATAAAGACGCTGAAAACGACTATTATCCTTGGCGAGGGCGAATTTGAAGGTGGCGGCAATACTAAAATAATTGAAGGACTAGCA
>Ga0326512_10002170_pt1 | contig 14547 bp, 8 predicted proteins | sample 1_2617_0518_D_FD_203652 | JGI IMG/M metagenome (GOLD analysis project Ga0326512, IMG submission 203652) | Bovine rumen microbial communities from UC Davis, California, United States - 1_2617_0518 | ecosystem: Host-associated > Mammals > Digestive system > Stomach > Rumen | place: USA: California... | reverse complement strand
AAGGTAAGAGGATTACCGATTACACCACCGATGTCATCGCCAAAGCATAAAGAAAAACCTATCGTTACCCATAGGATAGAAATTAAACCCATAGCAATGAATGACTGCAACATGGTACTGATGACATTCTTGGCTCCCACCATGCCACCATAAAAAAATGACAGTCCTGGTGTCATCATCAGCACAAAGATTGTAGCAGTAATGAGCCATGCTACATCTGCTGCAGAAATGACAGACCAATCACACTCAAAGGTTGGTTCGCCAACAAAAACTCCAGCAATAGCGATTATCGTCATTGCTGTCATCAAAATTATCCAACGTTTCTTAATCTTCATACCTTAATATATGATTAAATATGCATTTTAAATAATTCCGGATGCAAAGGTACTGCGATTTTCAAAAAATAAAGCATAAATCTCTGTTTTTACATCAACAAAATCATATTAAATGACAAAATGTAAACAAAAAGTTTGTAAAAACTGCAAAATACATTACACAATGACACAAAAACACATGAATAATGTTCAAAATGTCATCTGTGTGCGTTTTCAAAGTAAAATATTGTCATATTTTCATTGTTATTTTTAACTTTTGTATTATCTTTGCACCCGAATTTAGACCAAATGTAACTTTAAGTTGAGAAAATATGACAAAAAGTAAACATAAAGGATTGTATCAACCGCAATATGAACATGATGCCTGCGGCGTTGGTATGGTGGTGAATATTCATGGAGGCAAGAGTCATAAATTAGTAGATCAAGCTTTGCGTGTGTTGGAAAATATGGAACACCGCGGTGCTGAGACGCGAGACAAGACAGGTGACGGTGCTGGTATCATGTTACAGATTCCTCACGAGTTCATTCTTTTGCAGGGTATTCCTGTTCCTGAAAAGGGTAAGTATGGTACGGGCTTGGTATTCTTGCCAAAGGAGGAGAAGGAGCAGCAGGAAATCCTATCTGTGATGATTGAGGAGATAGAACGTGAGGGTTTGCAGCTGATGCATATGCGTACTGTGCCTACATGTCCTGAGGTGTTGGGCGAGGCAGCGCGTCTGGTGGAACCTGCCATCAAGCAAATCTTTGTTACGGGTGTAAGTGAAGATGATGCTGACAAACTTTCGCGCTCGCTATATATTATAAGGAAGAAGATTGAGCGCAGGGTGACACATCCCGATTTTTATATCTGTTCATTATCTAATACTAACATTATATACAAGGGAATGTTGACCAGCGGACAGCTGCGTCGATATTTCCCGGATTTGTCTAATCCTTACCTGACAAGCGGACTGGCGCTGGTGCATTCGCGTTTCAGCACAAACACATTCCCTACGTGGTCACTGGCCCAGCCCTTCCGCTTGTTGGCGCACAACGGTGAGATAAACACCATCCGCGGCAACCGTGGTTGGATGAAGGCACGCGAGAGTGTGCTGAGCAGTGAGGCATTGGGTGATATTAAGGAGATATCGCCTATCGTGCAGGAGGGCATGAGTGATTCTGCCAGCCTGGATAATGTCTTTGAATTTCTGATGATGAGTGGTATGTCATTGCCACAGGCGATGGCGATACTCGTGCCGGAGAGTTTTAATGACAAGAATCCAATATCCGAGGATTTGAAGGCTTTCTACGAATATCATTCTATCCTTATGGAGCCTTGGGATGGTCCTGCTGCATTGCTGTTCTCTGACGGACGCTATGCCGGTGGTATGCTTGACAGAAACGGTCTGCGCCCATCACGTTATACCATTACGAAACACGGTATGATGGTGGTGGCGTCAGAAGTGGGCGTGATGGATTTCGAACCAGAGGATGTCGTCAGCAAAGGACGTCTGCAGCCCGGAAAGATTCTTCTCATCGACACGCAGGAGGGAAAGATATATTATGACGGCGAGATAAAGGAGCAGTTGGCGAAGGCACATCCGTATCGTGAATGGCTCAACGAAAACCGTGTGCAGTTAGAGAAACTGAAGAGCGGTCGTAAGGTAGAGAACTCTGTGAGCGATTATGAGCGTAAACTGGTACAGTTCGGCTATGGTCAGGAGGATATCGACAAGACAATCATCCCGATGGCCACTGCCGGTCAGGAGCCTGTTGCTGCTATGGGTAACGATACGCCGTTGGCGGTAGTCAGCGATCGTCCGCAGGTGCTGTTCAACTATTTCCGTCAGCAGTTTGCACAGGTGACGAACCCTGCCATCGACCCTATCCGCGAAGAACTGGTGATGTCACTGACAGAATACATCGGGGCCGTAGGTACAAACATATTGACGCCTGATGCATCGAACTGCAAGATGGTGCGCCTGCCACAACCAGTGCTGACAAATACACAACTCGATATACTCTGCAATATCCGCTACAAAGGTTTCAACACCAAGAAGCTGGCGATAGTGTTTGAGATAGCGAAAGGCGAGGAAGGCCTGCGCCATGCCCTCGACGACCTTTGCAAGCAGGCTGAGGCAAGTGTTGATGAAGGCGTAAACTATATCATTCTCTCAGACAGGGATATCGATGAAAAGCATGCTGCAATTCCATCATTGCTGGCAGTCAGCGCGGTGCATCATCATCTGATCAGCGTTGGCAAGCGCGTACAGACGGCATTGATAGTAGAGAGCGGTGAAATTCGTGAGACAATGCATGCGGCTCTGCTGTTGGGCTATGGCGCATCAGCATTGTGCCCATACATGACCTTCGCCATTCTTGATGACTTAGTGAAGCACGGTAAGATACAGGAGGAATATGCTACGGCAGAAGAGCATTATATCAAGGCTGTCGATAAGGGCCTGAAGAAGATTATGTCGAAGATGGGTATCTCGACTATTCGCTCGTATCGCGGTGCGAAGATATTCGAGAGCATCGGCCTGAGCGAGGAATTGCTGAAACGTTACTTCGGTACGGAGGTAAGCACCATCGGCGGTATTGGCCTGAAGGAGATTGCCCGCGACGCTATCCGTCTGCACGAGGCTGCAAAGGAGCATACCATGTTGAAAAATCAGGGCCAGTTCTCATGGCGCAAGGATGGCATCAAACATGCATGGAATCCAGAGACGATTGCTAACCTTCAGTTGGCAACACGTCTGGGTAGCTATAAGAAATACAAGGAATGGGAGAAAATGGTTGATGAGAAAGAGTCTCCTATCTTTATCCGTGATTTCTTTGGCTTTAAAAAAGCTGCCACTCCTACGCCAATCGATGAGGTAGAGAGTGTAGAAAGCATAGTAAAGCATTTTGTTACCGGTGCGATGTCGTTCGGTGCTTTGAGTATTGAGGCACATGAGGCATTGGCTCTTGCGATGAATAAACTTGGTGCACGCAGTAACACCGGTGAGGGTGGTGAGGATAATGCCCGCTACCATTCTGACGTGGATGGCGTGAGCCTTAGCAGTAAGACAAAACAGATTGCCAGCGGACGCTTTGGCGTGACGGCTGAGTATCTCGTCAATGCTGAGGAGATACAGATTAAGGTGGCACAGGGTGCTAAGCCTGGTGAGGGTGGACAGTTGCCTGGCTTCAAGGTGAACGACATCATCGCCAAGACGCGAAACGCCATTCCTGGTATCTCGCTGATATCTCCGCCACCTCATCATGATATCTATTCCATCGAGGACTTGGCACAGCTTATCTATGATTTGAAGAACATCAATCCGACGGCTGCCGTCAGCGTGAAGCTTGTTGCCGAGAGTGGTGTGGGAACTATCGCTGCCGGTGTCGCAAAGGCAAAGGCCGACCTGATAGTGATAAGCGGTGCAGAAGGCGGTACTGGTGCCAGCCCTGCTTCAAGTATGCGCTTTGCGGGTATTTCGCCTGAGATTGGATTGGCAGAGACGCAGCAGACATTGGTGATGAACGGTCTCCGTAACCAGGTGCGTCTGCAGACCGACGGTCAGTTGAAGACAGCTAAGGACGTCATCATCATGGCGATGTTGGGTGCCGATGAGTTCTCGTTCGGAACACTGCCATTGATAGTCCTCGGATGTGTCATGATGCGCAAGTGCAACACCAACACCTGTCCGATGGGTGTGGCAACACAGAATCCGGAGTTGCGCAAGCACTTCGAGGGACGTGCCGAGTATGTCGTTAACTTCTTCACCTTCCTGGCACAACAGGTGCGCGAATATCTCAGCGAGATGGGTGTCAAGAGCCTGAAGGATATTATCGGTAAAACAGATCTGATTGAGATAAGTATGCCCGATGGCTCTGCTGTCTGGAAGTGGCAGACCATCGACTTTGCACGTCTGCTTCACAAACCTGAAACAAATCAGAATCTCTGCTGGGATCGTGGCGCATATACCAAGGTGACGGGTGTTAAGGATGAGGAAATCATCAAGGCGGCACAGAAGGCTGTTGATAACCAGGAGGAGATAACCCTCGAATATGCCATCAAGAATACCGACCGTGCTGTCACGACGATGCTCAGCGGTGAGATTGCCAAGAGATACGGTGAAGCAGGTCTGCCAGACAATACTATAAACATCAAGTTCAAAGGTTCTGCGGGGCAGTCGTTCGGTGCTTTTGCCGTTCGCGGTCTCAACATAAAACTTGAGGGCGAATGCAATGACTATTTCGGCAAGGGTCTCTCTGGCGGACGCATCTCTATTCTGCCTCCAGCCCGTCGTAGCGACGACTTCAAGGCAGAGGAGAATATCATTGCAGGTAACACTGGCCTCTATGGTGCCACCAGTGGCGAGCTATATATAAATGGTAAGGTGGGTGAACGCTTTGGCGTGCGTAACTCTGGTGCCATTGCTGTCATCGAAGGTGCCGGCGACCACTGCTGCGAATATATGACGGGCGGACGTGTCGTTGTTCTCGGTAAGACGGGACGCAACTTTGCTGCCGGCATGTCAGGCGGTGTGGCATACGTCTATGACCCTGACCATACGTTCGACTACTTCTGTAATATGGATATGGTAGAGCTATCGCTTGTCGAAGACTCTGTTTCCCGCAAGGAACTGTTGGAACTCATCCGTCAGCACTATCTCCATACAGGCTCTGCCCTCGCAGGACGTATGCTCGACGACTGGCATCGCTACATTGAGGACTTTATTCAGGTAGTGCCTATCGAGTACAAACGAGTTTTGCAGGAAGAGCAGATGAAGAAACTGCACGAGAAGATTGCAGATATCCAGAGGGACTATTAGGGTCAAAGGTCTAAGGTCAAAGGCTTTCAATGTTCAATGTTCAATGTTCAATAATAATCATGGGAAATCCAAAAGCATTTTTAGAGATACATCGTCAGGAGGCGGGTTATCGCCCCATACATGATAGGATTCACGACTTTGGCGAAGTGGAACAGACCCTCAGCACTCGTGAACGTAAGTTGCAGGCGTCACGTTGCATGGATTGTGGCGTTCCCTTCTGCCATTGGGCGTGTCCGCTGGGCAATAAAGCGCCCGAATGGAATGATGCCTTGTATAAAGGTGAGTGGGAAAAGGCATATCGTCTGCTTAACGCTACGAATCCCTTCCCTGAGTTCACGGGACGCATATGTCCTGCACTCTGCGAGAAGGCATGCGTGCTGAACCGCTTCAATCACGAGCCTACCACCAACCGCGAAGATGAGTGTGCCATCACGGAGGGTGCTTTCCGCGAGGGGTATATTCAACCTCGTACGGACATCAAACGCAATGGCAAGAAGGTGGCCGTCATTGGTGCCGGTCCTGCCGGTTTAGCGGCTGCTAATGCCCTGAACCTTAAAGGCTATAGCGTCACCGTCTTCGAGAAGAACGAAGCCGCAGGCGGTCTGCTGCGCTATGGCATACCAAACTTCAAACTCAACAAGGCCGTCATCGACCGCCGCATCGCCATCCTCGAACAGGAAGGCATCGAGTTTAAGTATAACTCCGGAATTTCCGGAATATCCGGAGTTGCCGGATTTGATGCAATCATCATTGCCACCGGCACTCCGACGGCACGTGACCTGAAGATTCCGGGACGTGAGTTGAAGGGCGTGCATCTGGCACTGGAGATGCTGTCGCAGCAGAACCGTGTTCTTGCCGGCATGGAGTTCAGTGCTGACGAACGTGTGACGGCAAAGGATAAGGATGTGCTCGTGATAGGTGGTGGCGATACCGGTTCCGACTGCATCGGTACTGCTCACCGTCAGGGCTGCAAGAGTGTCACACAAATCGAGATTATGCCAAAGCCTGTGGAAGGTCCGGAAGACCCGCAGAACCCGTGGCCTAACTGGCCTCGCACGCTCAAGACCACTTCGAGTCATGAGGAAGGATGCACCCGCCGCTGGAATATCAATACACTTGAGTTTCTTGGTGAGAACGGCAAGCTCACCGGCGTAAAGGTGCAGGAGATAGATTGGAAACCCAATCCCGACGGCGGACGTCCTATAATGGTTGAGAAGGGTAAGCCTGAAATCATCAAGGCCGAACTGGTACTCCTTGCTATGGGCTTCCTGAAACCCGAACATCCGGAATATCCCAAGAATGTCTTCGTCTGTGGCGACAGCGCCAACGGTGCCAGCCTCGTGGTACGAGCAATGGCCAGCGGCATAGAGACAGCCTCTGCCGTTGATCGTTTTCTTTCGAAATGACGATATGTCGTAATAACGTAAAAAGAATGACTAAAATCCCTTTTTGCAAAATGCACGGCTGTGGCAATGACTACATCTACGTTGATGTGTCGCGCCATCCTATTGCCGACCCTTCTGCTGCCGCTATCAAATGGAGCGACCGCCACAAAGGTATCGGCAGCGATGGACTTGTGCTGATAGATAACAGCACTATTCCGGATGCCGACTTCTCCATGCGCATCTTCAATGCCGACGGTTCGGAGGCTATGATGTGTGGAAATGCCTCTCGTTGCATCGGAAAATATCTTTACGAACGGGGACTGACAACAAAGAAGGAAATACGTCTCCAGACGCTGTCGGGCATAAAGACGCTGCTGCTGCATGAGAAGGACGGCATAGTGCATAGCGTTACTGTCGATATGCTGGAACCAAAATTTCACGTAGAGCAGCAGTTTGTGGAGGGCGTAGATATAAATATAAAAGGAGAGGCCTGTTTCGTCTCGATGGGCAATCCACATTATGTCATCTTCACCGACGACGTGGAACAGGTGGGTGTGACGGGTCCGGTTCTGGAGAACCATCCTGCTTTTCCGCAGCGCTGCAATATAGAGTTTGCCCATGTGATGGACGACGGTTCGATACGCACCCGGGTGTGGGAGCGTGGCAGCGGCATCACTATGGCGTGCGGCACGGGAGCGTGTGCTACAGCTGTGGCAGCAGCCGTAACGGGTAGGAGAGGACGCCAGTCGCGCATCGTTATGGACGGCGGAGCGTTAGAGATAGAATGGAGAGAATCAGACAATCACGTATATATGACAGGCCCGGCAGAGTTTGTCTTTGACGGCGAGATAGAATGTCAAAGGTCAAAGGTCAACTCGGCGTTGCCGAGGTCAAAGGTCTAAGGTCAAAGGCTATTTTTCTTAACTCTTAACTCTTAACTCTTAATTCTTAACTCTTAATTCATATATGGCTTTAGTAAACGTACATTATTTAAATCTGCAAGATAACTATCTGTTTGCCGACATTGCGAAGAAGGTGAATGCCTTCAAGGTGATGCATCCCAAGGCTGACGTCATTTCCTTGGGCATCGGCGATGTGACACAACCGCTTTGCCCTGCTGTGATATCGGCGATGCAGAAGGCTGTGACGGAGATGTCCGATGCGTCCACTTTTCACGGCTATGGTCCGGAGCAGGGTTATGAGTTTCTGCGCGATGCCATACTGAAGAACGACTATGTTCCGCGTGGCATACATCTCGACATTGACGAGGTGTTCATTAATGACGGTGCAAAGTCAGACATCGGCAACTTCCAGGAACTGCTCCATTGGGATAACTTCATCTGCGTCACCGACCCGATATATCCCGTGTATATCGATTCCAATGCGATGATAGGCCGTTGTGGTGCCTACAAGAATGGCCGCTGGTCATACGTCACCTACACCCCTTGCACTGCAGAGAATGGTTTTATTCCGGAGATTCCGAAGAACCATCATGTTGACATCATATACCTGTGCTATCCCAACAACCCTACCGGCACGGTGATTACGAAGGCGGAACTGCGAAAATGGGTCAACTATGCGTTGAAGAATGATGCACTGATACTCTATGATGCAGCCTATCAGGCCTACATCCAAGACCCCGACATCCCACATTCCATTTACGAGATACGCGGTGCCCGGAAGTGTGCCATAGAGTTCCGTTCTTATTCCAAGACGGCCGGCTTCACGGGCATCCGCTGCGGCTATACCATAGTGCCGAAGGATGTTACGGCAGCCACGTTTGAGGGCGAGCGCATATCGCTCAATAAGCTGTGGAACCGTCGCCAGTGTACCAAGTTCAACGGCACCAGCTATGTCTCCCAGCGTGCGGCGGAGGCGATATATTCTCCTGAGGGCAAGGAGCAGATACAGAAGACCATTGATTACTATATGGCGAATGCTGCCAAGATGCTCGACGTGCTGCGCTCTCTCGGTTACGAATGTTACGGCGGCGAGAATGCCCCGTATATCTGGATGCGCACCCCTGGCGGCAAGTCCTCATGGCAGTTCTTCGAGGAGTTGCTTTACGGTGCTCACGTAGTCTGCACCCCAGGCTCCGGCTTCGGACCGAGTGGAGAAGGGTACGTAAGGCTGACAGCCTTCGGCAGCCACGAATCGACAGCAGAGGCACTGGAGAGAATAAAGAACTGGGGGAGTGTGGTTTAGAGTTTAGAGTTTAGAGTTTAGAGGCAGTTGATAGTTGACAGGTGATAGTTGTTCTTCATATGCAGCCGTTCAGTCATGGACGGTTGCTTTTTTTTTGTTCAGCGAAGTTTTTATTTAAAATTGTTGGTGGTTAGTGTGATATTTTATAATTTTGTGCGCGAAAAGTAAAATTTAATGTTTCAATGATATGAGAAGACTTTTATATCTTGTGGTAGCTTTGGTGTTTGCTACCGGTATTCAGGCGCAGAAGATTGATGCAAGGCTGACAAACCTGTTGCCAGATGCAAATGGGGTGTCAAAAACTAAAAGCGCTATGCGTGGTCAGCAGCAAGTGATAGACACTGCTGCCGTGAAGCAGAGAATTAATGTCAGTTTCAATAGCGACTGCACTATAAAGAGTTTCAGCGTAATTGCTATGCTGAAGGAAGGAGCAGAGTGTCCTATGGCATTGCTGCAGAAACTTGGCGTGGAGATACGAGACGCGATAGGCCGTATGCTCATCCTCACCGTTCCTGCCGAGAGTCTTATGGCCCTTGATGACATTGACGAGATAGAAAGCGTCAGTGCCGACCAGATGAATCAGCTGATGAACAACATTGCCCGTGAGAAGAGTAGGGTAGATGAGGTTGCTACTCCTGAGAAGGCTCAGCAGAACAACCTGCCACAGGCATACACCGGCAAGGGCGTATTGGTAGGTCTCGTTGACACGGGCATCGACTTCAACCACGCTGCCTTCCGCAACCCCGACGGCTCTACACGCGTCAGGCTGGCGATGGCTATAAAATCAGGTGAATTAGTAGAATATACTACTCCTGAAGCGATAGCAAACTTGACGGCAGACAGAACCAACGAGTCGCACGGCACCCACGTTGCAGGCATCGCGGCGGGAAGTCTCATCGAGGGCCTCAACAGGCAGGGCGTGGCGCCCGAAGCAGACCTGATGCTCTGCGGCCTGGGAACTTACCTCTATGAATCGGAACTCCTGACGGCCATAACGCGGATGTTCGACTATGCCAAGGAGCAGGGCATGCCCTGCGTGGTCAACGCCAGCATGGGCGAAGTCAGCAATTTCCACGACGGCACATCGACGGCAGTAGTGCGCGGGCTGCAGGAGTACTATCAGACGGAAGACGACAGGAAAGGCAGAATCTGCGTCTTCTCTGCAGGCAACTCCGGAGATGCCCATGCTGCTATCTACACCGTTCTGCCAGAAGCCGACAGCGACGGATACAACCTCAGGACCGTACTGGGAGAATCGAAAAAAAGAAGCTGGGACGGCAAGCAGTGTAACAGCTACACAAATCTCTACAACTTCTTCTACAACCTGGACGGCAGCGAATTCGACGTCGATGTGAAGGTGGTGGACGTCAATACGGGACAGATATACACTCTGGAGGAAAAGCCCGTATACACCACCAGCGGCTACAAGTCGGAAGTGTTTAAGAACAACAGGGTCTCCACCTATAACAACAAGCATTACGTTGAGTTCTTCAAGAGCGGCACCATCCTTTTTCACGAGCCCAACCTGAAGCTGGCGTATTTCGTGAAGAGCGAGAAGGGAAAGACCTTCAGGGCTATGGACGAGAGAACGACCATGACCTCGGGATTCTATTCCGATTACCTGGAAGGATATACGGATGGAGAAGACAACGGCGCCTTCAACGCACATACATGTTGTGATGAGGTCATCGGGGTAGGGTTTTACCACTCTGCGACCTCGTACACGGACATCAACGGAGATACCCAGAGCCCTTGGGGCAACAGCTATCTGGACAGGATTCACGATTACTCTTCATGGGGCATAGACGACAACGGCGTCAACCGCCCCGATGTCATTGCACCGGGGTCTATGCTGTGCTCCGCCTACAACATCTACGACACGACTTACTTCGACGAAGAAGGGAAACACAAGTCCGGTTCGACGACTGCAGAGCTGACAGACTGTGTCACCCTCTACGGGCGCAACAACTACTACGGCGCCATGGAGGGGACGTCGATGGCAGCCCCGCATACGGCGGGCGTCATCGCCCTCTGGCTGCAGGCCAAGCCCGACATGACCAGCGATGATGTGCGTGCCCTTATCAAGGAGACCAGTTACAACGACGAATACACCACCAATCCCGAGCTGATACCGTCGCATGATGTGAGGCAGGCCGGTGCCGGCAAGATAGACGCCCTCGCAGGCTTGCAGAAACTCGTGGGCACCACCGCCATCAATACGGTAGGCTCAGACGGCCCTCGCCATGCTACCCCTGCCACGATGTATGAAGTTGACGACAACTGCTACAACACCCTCGGCCAACGCGTCAGCAAAAACGCCAAAGGACTTATAATATATAAAGGTAAGGCGTATTTGAACAGGTGACAGGTGATAGTTGACAGGTGATAGTTGACAGGTGATAGTTGACAGGTGATAGTTGACAGGTGATAGTTGACAGGTGATAGTTATTTTCGGGAGGATTCGCTTTTGTGTTCGAGTCCTCCAGAAGTGGTTGTAAAGGTATGGTGCGGGAAACATTTTTCGGTTTTCCTTTGGCGGTTAAAAATTAATTTCTTACCTTTGCAGCCGAAACAATCTAACTATTATAGTCATGACAACCATAGAACTCAGAACATCTATCATGGCAGATCTCGACAAGATGAGTGTTGAGATGCTCGAAAGCGTATCGCATTATGTGAGGCGTCTTAGCCGTCGTACGCGCCAACCACAGCGTGCCGTCTCGGCCTCACAAAAGCGTGAGGCAGCAATGCTTTTCGTCAAGAATCTTTCCGTGCGTGGTGGCCAGCCCGTACCAGCTGATGAACGTGGTATTGATGCTCTTGTCAATGAGAAATACGATAAAAGATGAGAGTTTACCTTGATACCAACATATTAGTTGACTTGGTGCTTTCACGCCAAGAGTTTTTGTCTGATGCACAGCGCATTTTCGCTTTAGGCTATGCGGGAGAGATACATCTCATGGTCTCAGCCCTGTCCTTTATCAACACTGTTTATCTGGGCCAGAAATATAAGTTTCCGATGGGCGAGGTGCGTTCGAAACTCCGCATGATAGCAGACTTTGTAGATGTTACAGACTTGCGTGGTCAAAATGTGGTTGATATGCTCAGCAGTGACTGGAAAGATTATGAGGATGCCACTCAGTACCGCTCGGCTGTTGATGAACAGGCTGATTGTATCGTAACCCGCAACAAGAAAGACTTTAAAGCCAGTACCATTGCTGTGCTGACTCCTTCAGAATTATTTGCTCAAATAGATTAACGCCAAAACATCCCTGCGCATTGATGCGTGGCGGTGTAGTATATATAAAAGGTCAAAGGTCTGCTCGGCGTTGCCGAGGTCAAAGGTCAAAGGTTAAAGAATAAATAGTCCGGAAGTACACCTTCCGGACTATTTATTGTTTGTGTGCTTAATCTTAATCTTTTAATCTCTTTCCACTCTACACTTTCAACTGACTATAAACTATAAACTCTACTCGTCCGGGAATTTGCCATTTAGTATCTTGTTAACGATAAACATAGCATCAGGCATATTTACTGTGCCGTCGTTGTTTACGTCACCACGGAGGCCGCTTGTGCCACCGCTGACGTTAATCTCCAGAGTAGCTTCGTCGGAGTTCTCGTAGCCGGCCTTTGTGGCATAGACGGTAACCTTGTAGGTCGTTGTGAGCTGCACCTCATTGCCGCTGCCAGCCTTGATGTCAGTATCGGTTATTGAATATTGGCAGGTAGCACCTTCTGTAGCACAGCTAAATTTCAGTTTTCCATTCTCATAGCTGATGGTAGGTGTGGCGCACTTCTCTACTACAGGTATTTCTCCCGACAAGGTCTTGATAGTTCCGAACCCGCTCCAAGGCTCCGTAGCCTTATATGCTGCAACAGATGCCTCTGGCACATACAGCGTAGCATATTCAACGTATGAGTATTTAAATGCATTACTACCCGTTGAAAGCACATTTTTTGCATAGCAATAAACATCTGCAAGTTCTGAGCAACCATCGAACGCATAATTTCCAATACTCGTCACGCTGTTGCCGATGGTGACGGATGTAAGGCCAGAGCAATAATAGAACGCATAATTCCCAATGCTCTTCACGCTGTTGGGGATGGTGACGGAGGTAAGGCCTTTGCAACCATAGAACGCATGATTTCCAATGCTCGTCACGCTGTTGGGGATGGTGACGGAGGTAAGGCTTTTGCAATTATAGAACGCAGAACTTCCAATGCTCGTCACGCTATTGCCGATGGTGACGGAGGTAAGGCTTCTGCAATCATTGAACGCACCTTCTCCAATGCTCGTCACGCTGTTGGGGATGGTGGTATTTTTACAACCCGCAATAAGAGTATTGCTTGCTGTTTCTATTATTGCGTCACAATTATTACGGGAATCATATTTCTCATTTCCATTTTCCACAGATATTGATGTAAGGCCAGAGCAACCCTTGAACGCATATGTTCCAATGCTCGTCACGCTGTTGGGGATGGTGACGGAGGTAAGGCCGGAGCAATCAGCGAACGCCCAATCTCCAATGCTCGTCACGCTGTTGGGGATGGTGACGGAGGTAAGGCCGGAGCAACCCCAGAACACTTGACTTCCAATGCTCGTCACGCTGTTGGGGATGGTGACGGAGGTAAGGCCTTTGCGACCGTAGAACGCACGATATCCAATGCTCGTCACGCTGTTGGGGATGGTGGTATTTTTACAACCCGCAATAAGAGTATTGCTTGCTGTTTCTATTATTGCGTCACAATTATCACGGGAATCATATTCCTCATTTCCATTATCCACAGAGATTGAGGTAAGGCTTCTGCAACCAGAGAACGCACCATATCCAATGCTCGTCACGCTGTTGGGGATAGTGATGGAGGTAAGGCCAGAGCAACCATCGAACGCATAATCTCCAATGTTCGTCACGCTGTTGGGGATGGTGATGGAGGTAAGACCAGAGCAACCATCGAACGCATAATTTCCAATACTCGTCACGCTGTTGCCGATGGTGACGGAGGTAAGGCCTCTGCAATCATAAAACGCATAACTTCCAATGCTCGTTACGCTGTTTGATATTTCAACCGTTTTGACGTATGACCTATTGGAATACCAGGGAGCAAAGGAAGAAGAAGAAGGGCTGTAATTTGTCATCGCACCTGTACCAGTGATTTTCAAAACTCCTGTACTTGTGTCAAGGGAATACCTTACATTGGTGCCACATGAGCCGGAATAAACTGTTGCATTGATGTTTAATGCACTTAAAATGCAAATGAGAAATAGTAATGATAATTTCTGTTTCATAATAGGTTTTGTTTACTTCGCGAGCGCAAAGATACAAAAAAATCCTAAATCCGAGCCCTTTAATTGTGAAAATCGCATAAAATTCGGGCGGTTTAGTCATTTTTTCTTGCTTGGTGTTTCATGTTTCATGAAAATTATATACTTTTGTAGTCGAAAATTTAATGGCAAGAATAGAGCCTACAGTTCTTTCTGAATAACCTCAAATCTACCAATTTAAGAAAAGAATTCCGGATGAGACGAAGGCTGTTTGCTTACACCATACAAGGCGTGAGTAAGGGCACTTTATGATTCATACGGACGGTGATTGGTAGAACCCGAGGTTAAATTATATGAGTGTTTCACGCCTCTTTTTTGAAAAGTTTTTAAACTATTATATAGACGTGAAGCAATATGAAAAAGAATCTTACTAAAAAAGGAGGCCGCCCTCCGCCGGAGATGGAATGACGTTGATTGCAGTCAATGCCATTTTCCCGTGTGGAAAATACCGCTGATCGCAGTCAATGTCATTTTCCCGTGCGGAAAACGCCGCTGATCGC
>Ga0326512_10002168_pt1 | contig 14553 bp, 16 predicted proteins | sample 1_2617_0518_D_FD_203652 | JGI IMG/M metagenome (GOLD analysis project Ga0326512, IMG submission 203652) | Bovine rumen microbial communities from UC Davis, California, United States - 1_2617_0518 | ecosystem: Host-associated > Mammals > Digestive system > Stomach > Rumen | place: USA... | reverse complement strand
TACAACATCTTATGAGATTAATAATTATAAAATTGCTTATTCTAATTATTCTACAGATAAGTTCTTAGTTAATAGAATGAATATTATACAATCACGTGGTTATAATCAATTTAATAAAGATGATATACTTATAGTTGGTGTTAACAATAATGATTATCAATTCAATATTGATTTGAATAATAAATGGAGTATTAATAAGATTTATGATGTTAATTCGATATTTAAAATTGTATCAAATACTAGTTTGACAATAATTCCTAATAATAACATTGATAATCTTTATACGGTAGGTTATTATAATGTCATATTAAATTATACAATAAATGGATTGAATAATAAAGAACACCAAGCAATTGCTCAATATAGAATATTAGATGAATATCAAGATATTAAATATCCTGAAATTATTGAACCTATTGTTGAAGAAGAAACATTTGATATTAATGATACTATTTCTGATTTCTCTATTTTATATGAGACAACAGATGGCAGAAGAAAGACAACAAAAGAAATATTGGAATCAGATTTAGGATATATTCCAATTGGTATTAAGATAATGAATAAATACTATTATGGTCCTCAACAAAATAAATCTATTTATATTGGATTAAAAAATCTTTCTGTTTCAAATCCTGATAATGGTTGGGCCGGAAGTGGAAAACAATTATCAGCAGATATTCCTTATTTTGGATTCTATGGAATTGATATACCAACATTGAAAAACTTTGATAAGATTTGTTATAGTGATGCAACACATACGCAAAAAATAACAATGGGATATCCTCAAACAGACTATCCATTAACTAATTTGGTTGATAGTGAAGGAAATTGGAAATATCCTGCAGATTCTAGAGGAAGAAGAGGATTCTGGTATGATCCATCACAACCTATTACAAAGGCAACATATGTTAATATTAATATGTTGAATGATGATGACACTTTGAATTGGGATGTATTGGATGAAACATGTGCGGCTTCAGATTGGGATGGACATACAAATACACTTAATATCATAGAAGCATTTGATGAAGAATTCAATGGTTGGAAAACTGCTGGAATAATTCCAAATGAAAGATATAGTAATTTCTCACCAATGGCTGCTTGTGCATGGAGATATCATACAAAGACAACTAATCAAGGTGATTGGTATGTACCTTCATTTGCAGAAGTATTCTTCTTAAGTTATAATGCTAAACGATTAACGGATCTATTTGCAGAAATAGCTAGTAAATATCCTCAATATTGTAAACCAGACTTATTGACATCATTAGATATACGAAATAATTATGGTGCAAATACAGCATTATGGACAACAACAGAATCAGGACGTAATTATGTTTGGGAAATACACGTTGCTGGTCATGCACATGAATTAGGAAAAACAACTATATGGGCATCATTCCCATATATACAAATAGATGATTAAAAATGAAAGGGAGCCCTGAGGCTCCCTTTTTATACTGTGTTACTGTTAAAGAAATATTGAAAATTTTCTTAAACTGTATTACTGTTAAAGAAATAGTCAGCTGAATGATTCTTTTGTACCCATTCTTCAATTTTCTGGATTTCTTCATTAGCCATGTCTCTAAATACTTGATAATTTATCTCACTTCCACCTGGTAATCTAAATGTGAATGCTCCCATTATTGTTGCCATACTGCGTAATCCAAAACAAACACATAATCTAAAGAAGTAATAATTCTTATATAAATCTTGAATCTTACATCTTACAAATGTTTGGATAACAATATCAGAAGGACCTAAATCACCCAATATAACTAAATCATTTGAAAACTCATTATAATTATATGTTAATGGAGTATCAAACATTGCTTTAAAAGTTTGAATTTCATAAAGACCAGCCATCATATCAGTAAGATTATAACCAGAACCATTTCCATAAGTATCTGTTAAACTTCCTCCGGCTCCAGAAGCCAATATAGTATTATTAATTACCAAACGTTCAAGTGAGAAGTCTCCCATTTGTCCATAGTAATAGTTTGGATTCACTTTATAAACACCAAACACTGATATAATTTGTGGTGGTAATTTAACTATTTTATTATAACATTTTCTACAAAAATCTTGATTGCGAATGACAAAATATCGCTCTTCATTACAAAAATCACAATTTTGCCAGAACCATTGAGCAGCTTGTATGATAAGTGGTGGAATAGCACTTGCTGGTATTGGCAATGGTAAGGCACAAGATTGAGTCAATTCCTGAATAATTCTTTGTATAAATTGATAATCAACTTGATCTTCCTGAAGTTGTTTAGCTTTTAAGAATTCTTCCATTGATTGGGCAGAATTATTCTCAGTTTGTTGAATATTGACATTATTAATTTGATTTGTAGTACAATTATTCATATTAAAATTTTATATTTAATTATACGTAAGTTTTAATTTATTTAAAAATAAATATGAAATTTAAACAAATGTTAATCTATATTAAATTAATAAAAAATATATTTACTAATGAATGTTAAATAATTTTAATAGAATCAAACAAATAAATGAGATATATAAGAATAAGGAAAAACAATCATTAACAGATATTCTTGAATCATTTAGTTGTATTAGTAAAGATTATAATGAAATTGAAAGTAATATAGAACTAAATAAATATTCTAATATATTATATTCCAAATGTACTGCAGAAGAGCAACAAGCATTCTTTGAAGATCAATTACAGATGATAGAATGTTTGGTATTGAATAGTATTTATGAAAAGGCAGGTATTGTTTGGAATTGGAAACAAATTTATGATTTGTTGTATGATGAAGAATATTCTAAAGTAGAGAAAACTAACCGTAAAGTAGTATATTCAACTTCTTCAAATAATCGTCCTATCGGCGATGTGTCATTTCAAATATGGAATGGTTTACAAATTATTGACCTTGATATTAAAGATGAGAAAATAGCTAATGGACTTAAATATGACTTGTTTGATGAGTTAAGTAAATTTCATTGGTTTATTGGTATATGTAAATCTGCTTCAAGGAAATCATTGCATATTTGGACAAAGATTACACCAATATCTGTTGAATTTAAAAATCGTAAAGTAGAATATCTTTGTAACTTTAGACATAAATATTCATATGTTTATATTATATTATCTAAGTATATGGAAAAATACGGATATACTAAAGAGAATATATTTGAATATATGGATATGGCCATGGCTAAACCACAACAGGGTATTTTTATATCATCAGATGATGCTATGATGAGTACTAATTTTAATGATGTGCGTTTAGATGTGAATTTTGAAGGTGCATTCAATACAGGAATAGAAAGTATTAATTGGATTAGTCATCCTGATTTAGTAAAAATATTTTCAAAACTTGAATGGTTTATTAATGATGATTTTAATAAGAAACAAAATATAGAGATATCTAATATTGATAACGTTAATGAATATGACATATCTAAATCAAAAGGAAAGAAACATTATAAACATGCTCAACGTTGGCAATTAGCAAATACTTTGACATCTATCTTTGGTGAACAAAAAGCATTTAATATTTTAGTAAATATATGTAAAGATACTAGTCCTCGAGAATTAAAAGGAGATATTAAGACAGCAGCAATACATAATAAACCAATAAGTGTATGGGCCGTCAAAGAATTAAATACATATCATGGATTTAATATTAAAGTTAAAGATGATAATGAAGATGATAAAATTGAAGAGCTTAAAGAAGAGATAACAAATGCTTCAACAAAGACAGATCCAATACAAATATTAAATAGTAAGTCAAAACAAACAATATTATATCTTCGTAAAGATCAATATTTAAGTGATATTAAAGATGATATTATAAGGAATTTGGATCATATCACACTTTTAGAAGCTGGTGCAGGATATGGCAAGACAGAGATGATCAAGTCATTAAAAGCGAAAACATTATTGATTTTACCATTTACATCAACCATTAAAGCAAAGGTTGAAGCTGATGAGAAGACTTCAGATTGGTTATATTATTATGGTAACAAGAGACCAACATTAGTTGATATTCTTGGTAACCAAAATATGAGTATGACTATTGATAAGTTTTCAAGATTGAATGTATTTGAATTAGATACTGCAAAATTCGAATATATTGTTATTGATGAGTCACATCTTTTGTTTACGAGTTCTTATAGAGACGTAATGGGTCCAACAATCCAACGTCTAGCAAATTGTAAAGCAAAAATCATCATGATGACGGGTACACCAACGGGAGAAATGCTTTTCTTTCCAAACATTAAACATATTAAAGTAAAAAAAGAAGATATTCGTATTAAAGAATGTATTGTTAATTTAGTTCCTTCATCAACAGAACAATTGCTTGATATGTGTAATTCAATGGCAACAGATATTCAAGAAAATAGGAAGATATTGTTTCCAACAAATAATGGTAATCTTTATTTTGATCAAGTTATTGGTATCATTAACAAGATATTGAATGAGAGAAACTACACAAGACCTATTAAAGCATTTTATTATAAGAAGTCACAATACGGAGAAGAGTCAATGGATAATATAAATGTGAATAAAACAGTAGGAGATAATGATATAGTATTTTGTTCAACATATCTTTCGGTAGGTGTAGACATATGTGATAGGTTACCTTTTTCAGTATATTTTAATGAGACATGGATTCCACAAGATATTGAGCAGTTTGCTAATAGGTTAAGAAATAATGATTTATATATTAAGATATATTTACCATTACATGATAATAATGGATCATCAATTAACTACTATTATACACAACCATTAGATTTGAATTTTAATCAAAAGGACTTGATGTTTGCAAGAGACTTAGTAAAGACATGTAATGATATGTTGGAACGTAATGAGGAAGAATCAAAATATAACCCATTGATTAGTTCATTATTAAGTGCAAATAAATATCTTAAATATGATGAGAATGATTGCAAATATTATATTGATGAGACAACATATAAATTGAAAATATTTGAAGAGCGTTATTCTGATTATTCAAAACAATTAGATGTGATGATGGAAGGAATGCGTTATTATGGATATGATGTAAAATGTATAACTAGTGATAAGGAAGTTGATGAAGGAATTAAAGAAGATGTAAATGAATTTTTAAAAGCATGTAGGAATATTAAATTCAATCAAGATACAATTAAAGTTAGGACATTATTAAATCATATAACAGATGGTAATATAGATATGTATAGGGAATTACTTAGGGGTAATTATTCTGTATTTAAAGACAAAGATGATGAAAATGTTAAGTTAAGACAAGAAAATGACTTATATGTTGAAGATATTGAGATATTGGAAAAACATATACCAATTATATTAAGTCTTTATAAACATTATGATTGTGAAACTATTTCAGATATATATGAGTATTGTATAGATTATAAGAATAATAGACTTAACTTTACTAAACTTAGAAGAATACAAAGGTTTGTAAGTATTGAGTCATCAAGAAAAAAGAAAAGACTTGATTTTCCAGTTTTAAGATTTATAAAAGATTCACAAAAATGGGCAAAAGAAAATCCACAAATATCTAAGAGAGAAATAGAAGTTTTCTTAGCTGAATGGACTTGTAAATGGTGTAATTCAATCAAGAATGTTATTGTTGATGACTTGCAATATGCAGAGACAATGTTTGAATTAGTAAAAGAATATTGGGATATAATCATTATACATTCAAAACCAAAAAATGGAATTGTTACAATTCAACCATTTGAATTAATTTGGAAAACAAAACAACAATTAAATAATATCTATGGTGATTGGAATACACAAACATTCTTTTTACAACAACTTATGGATGATATGAAAGAAGATAATAATGAAGAGGAAGTTGAAGAAGAAATTGTTCCAGAATTTGAACATAATGAAAAGGTTAAATTAGAAGATATTATTAATGAGTTACCAAATATAATTCATAAAGAATTTGACTATTTTAATTATAGCGAGTTAGATCAATCTAATGATAGGTTTATGCGTAAGCAGGAAAATACTAATCAGATGAGAGATCAGTTATTCTCTTATTTATTACCACAAGAAGAAAATAATGTAAATATTAAAAAGAGAAATGATTCATTAACAATACAATTTGAATAAACTATGTGTGAAAGAACTAAATATGATTATATCAACAAAACAACTATAGATCAATATAAAGATGATGATTTAGAGGAAGCTTATCCATATAATAAAAATATGTTTAAATTAACAAAAAATCAATATAAACATTATCTTAAGTTTTTAAAAGACCATAAAGATTGTAGAATAGATAAAGAAACTGGTAAACATAAGTTTGGTACAATTGGTGGTGGAACTTCTATAATATATAAGACAAATGATAAATGGGATATAATGGATAAATTTATTAGATGTCATGGATGTGATATAGAAGAGAAATTAGAAGATACTTATATAGAATTAGATATTCCAAAAGATAAATTTCAAAAAGATTATGAAGATTATTGTAAATATGGACCATCATTTGATAAAGTAGAATTCTATAGGTTTAATGAGATATGGAATGAATATATAATAGATAAAGGTGAACAATTAGAGGTTGGTTTTATGGGAACTGGACTTGGTCATATTATTAATGTAAAGACAAAAGATTTTTCATTTGATATAACAAACACAGATAATTGGTAATATGAAAAATAAGATAAGTAAAATAATTGAAAAAATACCTGGTAAGTGGCCAGAATATTATGATGATTTGAAAGTAGATAATTATCAAGAATATTTTATAAAAGGTACAAAAATAAAATTAGGATTTTGTTATAAAGATTTAGAAACAGAAGAAGATAATTATTGTTGTATAGTTTGTGATGGATATGATCAAATGGATCCTTTTAATTCAGAAGAAGAATTATTTGAACATTTTGATTATATATTAAATACGGAACATGATTGTTGGAGATATTATGATTGATTAATTAAATTTAAATAGATTTACATAGAGGATGATACAAAATATAAAAGGATATTCTTATAATGATTTAACATTAATACCTGCAGAGATATCAAATATTTCTTCACGTTCAGAATGTAATCCATTTGTTAAAAAACATTTTTTACCAATATTTACTGCACCTATGGCTAGTGTTGTAAGTGATCAAAATATTGATAGTTTTTATAATAATGGAATAATTCCTATAATACCAAGAAATATTGATATTGAGATTCGTAAACAAGAAATGAATAATCAACAATGGATAGCTTTATCAATGAAAGAATTTGAAGATTTATTCATTAACAATTATCTTGATAGGATTGATGATTTTAGGACTCATTATTTTATTTGTGTGGATATTGCTAATGGACATATGAAATCTTTATATGATAAATGTATTATTGCTAAGAAAAATGCAGATGCAGGAGATTATAAACTAACTATCATGACAGGTAATATTGCAAATCCAAAAACATATAAATGGATTTGTGAAAATGCAACATATTTAGATAAGAAAGGAAATAGAAAGTGTGCTATTGATTATATTCGGGTGGGAATCGGCTCGGGCTCAGGATGTATAACTTCATCAAATGTGAGCGCTCATTATCCACAAGCAAGTCTTATTGATGAATGTTATCAAGTAAAACAAAATCTTAAAAGTGAAATGTTAAGAGAAAATGCTTATGAAGATTTACCAAAATATAATTATGAATTACCAAAGATTATTGCAGATGGTGGAATAAGAAATTATGATCATGTGATTAAAGCATTAGCATTAGGTGCAGATTATGTGATGATTGGTAGTTTATTTGCACAATGTATTGAATCAGCAGGAGAAAAAACTAGAAATTCTGACCAAAAAATATCTTTTGCATACACATTAGATAAATATAAAGATTTTAGTGTAGATCAAAATGGAAATATTAAGGGATATTATACTGATGAATTTATTAATGAAAATATACAACCTTGGAAAAATAAATTAGATGATGTTAATGATGCTATATTAAAAGGTCAATATACAAAAGATAGTTCTGAATATAAATTAGCTGTTCTTGAACATGAAAATAAATTAAAAGAACTTAAAGAACAAAAATTTATTGGTAAAATTGATGTTAAGTTTTTTGGTATGGCTTCTGCAGATGGTCAGAAATCAATATCCGGCAAAAAAACAAAAACAGCCGAAGGAATTACAAAATGGTTACCAGTAAAATATACATTGTCTGGTTGGGTTGAAAATATGGTAAGTTATTTAAGATCTGCAATGTCATATACAAATTGTAAAATACTAAATGAATTTATTGGCAAACCTGATTTAATAGTAAACAGTATATCAGAAATACAAGCAGTAAATAAATAAAAAAGTTGTCCTTAAAATTGAATTTTTAAGGACAATTTCTATTTTATATATGTAAATAATAAAAATATATGAAATATACAATTTTACAAATTCCATTCCCACGTACTGAGGCAGAGGAAAATATTTTCCGTAAATATGCTTATCGGTCGTTAGATTGTATTGACTATGTTCATCCTGAGTATTATGAGAATACATATGAGGGTGAAATTGAAACTAACAAGATTAATGAATTTAAAATTCTTGAAGAGATCTTTACTTTACTGAATGTTAATCATCCTGAAGATTATAAAGGACATAGTCTCTCTGTTAGTGATATTGTTGTGTTGAATGGCAAAAAATATTATTGTGATTCTTACGGTTGGAAAGAGGTTGAATTTTAATTTATAAATTATGTATGCTCTTATAAGACGTGAAATGCTTGTTGGGATCTTTTCTACAAAGGATCATATGCGGGCCGTTATTGAAGCTCTTGTTAAAGAAGAAATTGAAAAGGATGGGAAACCTGTAGGAAATATGGCTTTTAGATATGTTAAGTTCAAGCCTAATTGTCCTTGGTTTGATGACTCTGCGGATATTGAAGCTGGTAAAGCATTATTTACATTTTCTACAATGCATACTGAAAGATTTCCAAATGTTGTAGAGACAGATTGGTCAACTGGTGAAATTATTAAATTATAAATCATTAATATATGGATTACGCAAAAGTTTTTGAAACAATGGTACAAGAGACCCAGAAGTATTTAGAAAACAATAATCTCTGGGCGATGATTCTTGGAATTTCTGGTGGTTTGGATTCTACAGTTACAGCAGCTATTTGTCATGAGGTAGAAAAAAGAAATCCAGAGTTGAAATTTTATGGAATAAGTCTTCCATGTACATCAAATAGTGTTGATGAAAATAATTCTGCAACCGCTTGTATGAAGGCATTTTGTAAAGAGGGTCAATATTGGACAGAGAATCTTCAAAAGGAATATATGCTTATGAGAGCTACTTGTTCTCAAAAACATCTTATGACAACAATTGGACAAGGTAATATTAAAGCACGTCTTCGTATGATTTATCTATATAATGAGGCAAATTATTTCAAAGGTCTTGTTATGGACACCGATAATCTTACTGAACATTATCTTGGTTTTTTTACAATTCATGGAGATGTCTGTGACTTCAATCCAATTGGTGGACTTTGGAAACATGAAATATATGAACTTGCAAATTATCTTTTGAGAGAGTATTATAAGCTTCCAGATCCAAGTGATGATGGATATATTCAAATGGCTCTTCGAGCAGCAATTGGCATTATTCCAACTGATGGTAATGGTGTGAATGATCTTGGTGATATGGGACAGATTGCTCCTGCATTTGCTCATGAAAATAATATTGATGCTTATAAGAAAGTAGATGATATTATTCAGACATATTTAAATATTAGTACATTATCAGAAGATTTACAGAAAAAACATTTGGAACAACTTCATGAGAAATATCCAAATATTGAAGATAATGGATGTGTAATTCATGATACAATTAATGAAGTTATTGGTCGAGTAAAACGTACAGAATATAAACGTAAAGGCTTGCCAATTGTAATTCCAAGAGAAAAATATTTTTTATAAAATATTATAATATTTTTTATAAAATATTATTTTTATTAAATATATATATAAATAATAAATGAAAACATTAAACAATTATATTAATGAATCTAGTGAAATACAATCATTATTATTTGAATCTGCATTAGAATTAGATGAAAATATTACATTACAAGATATTTATGAAAAAATATTTGATAAAATGTTCGATTCAGAAACGAACATGATTAATGAAGGTATTTTTAGTAAAATAGGTTCTTGGTTAAAAAAACAAGGTGATAAAGCAGAAGAATTAGGTCAAGACGCAGATAAAAAAATTGATGAATTAACTGATGCAGGTAAAGCCGCTATTGAAACAGCAAAAAAGAAAGCTGGTGATACATGGGAAAAGGTTAAAGGTGTTTATACAAATGCTATTGCTGCTGTAGATAATGCAATAACAGCAAGTAAAGATACTATTACTGATATGGCTGAAAAATTTAAAATTAAAAAAGATCAACTTGAAGCAACTGTAGCTAATGTATATGCTAATGCAATTGCTTCTGGTAAAGAATTTGGTCAAAAGGCTAAGGAATGGATGGAAAATGCTGCAAAATATCCTGCACAAATTGCTGCATGTGTAGCACTTATTACCGGAGCTAAAATGGCTGTTAGTGCAGGTTATGATTCTTCTATGATTATAGATTTACTTTCAGCAGCAGGTGTAAAATAAATTAGATGATTAATTTTAATATAATATTTAAAGGAACTTATATAGTTCCTTTTTTTTATTGAATTATTCTTGTTAAATACTATTTTAATATTACTATTTTAATATAAATTAAATATTTAAATAATATGATTTTTACAGGACCTAATAAAGAGAATTTAGAGAAGTATGGTAAGAATTTTCCTTGGAAAGCTTGGTTACCTGAAGATGTAGAACAGTTAGTTAATAACAAGTCAAAGAAAGAAGTATATAAATGTACAGGTAAGCCTAAGACAGTATTTAGTGGACGATTTGTAGCTGTGTCAGGATTTATTTATGCAATTGTAGATGATAAGTATTCAATTCTTGCTAATCTTCGTGGTGAAGGAACACCAGATTATCAAAACCATTGGAATGCAGTATGTGGATTTCTTGAGAGATATGAGAATTCAAAAGAAGGTATTGCTAGAGAGATTCTTGAAGAATGTGGATTCCAGATTGATTTAGATGATTTAAAGGTAGTACATGTTGAAACAGAGCCAGAGGAATGTAATAATGGTAATGTGACAATTCGTCATCGAGCATTTCTTGGTAAGATCAAACCAACATATGTAAAACGTGAAGGTGGTGAAGAAAATGAAGTAGATTCTGTTAAATGGATTCCTATTGATGATATTGATAATTATAAGTGGGCATTTAATCATCGTAAGACTATTGAGCTCTATGCACCAAAGAAATGGAAACGTAGATTAATTGAAATATTTTATAAATATTGCAAAAGTTTTAAATTAAAATATGCAAATTAAGCTTATTTATAAAAAAATTATTATAATTTTATGAAAGGAAGAAATAGTATTATATTTAGTATATTATGGGATTTTATTATTGGGTTTATAGTATCAACAATTATAATTACAGCATTTATTAGTAAAAACAAATTTGTAGAGTTTGAATGGTTTAGTGGTACTATAATTATTGGTATTATGTATGCTTGGTGTAAATGGTCAAAAAATGAGATAGATTATTTGAAAAATGAAGTTAATAAATTGAAAGAAAATAATGGCAACAGGTAGAAGACTATTGACAAATTCAATGCCGTATAATTATAAACAGGGTACACTATATCCTGTTAAAGGATATGATACTAGTGAATATAATAAACCATATGGAAATAGGTATGAGAAAAATGCTGGTCATGTTCGTAAAGCCGGACAAAATAAAGTTCGTAAGCAATTAAAAAGAGAGTTAAATAAAGAATTAGAAGAGTATTATTTAGAAAATTATGAGTAGAGCAATTTTTCTTGGTTCATTTGATCCTCCACATCAAGGTCATAAAGATGCAATTATGTCTGTTGTGAATTCTGATGTGATAAGACGATGTAATATTGAAAAAATACATATTATTCCTGCACAACAAAATCCAAATAAACCAAAATCAACACCATTTATTGATAGATATAAAATGTGTCTATTAATGTTTGGTAATATTAATAATGTTTTAGTAGATGATATTGAAAATCAAGTAAAACCTAAATATACTTATGATTTACTTAAAAGATTTCATAATAATGAAGATGATATGATCACATCAGATTTTTGGTGGATCATTACAACAGAGACAATTGATGAACTTATTAATGGAGAATGGTATAAAGGTATTACTATGCTTTGCAAAAATAAGTTTATTGTAATTGTAAAAAATGATGAAGAAATTAAACATATTAAAAGAGAAATAGAATGGGATGAAAAGCAAGTAAATTTTGTCAAGCTTCAAAGTACTTGTGATATTCATTCATCTTATATTAGACAACAATATAAAGATGGATATACTGATGTACTTAATAATACAAATGAATATATAAAAGATTATATTATAAAAAATAAATTATATTTAGATCAAGAATAATATGAATATTTTTATCATTATTGAAATAATATATTTTATAATTGGATTATATTGTGAATATTATTACTGGAATAAATGGTATAAAGTAGAATATAAGGAAGCAGAAAAACATGGAACTATAGAAAATGGTATGGTTTCTATATTAATACTTTTTATAATATTTTTTTGGCCATTATGTGTAATTTATGATAAAATAAAAACAATGAAAAATAAATAATTAATTATGAATAAAGAAACAACTTTTTATGTAAATTCAGCAATTGATTTTTCCGAAAATGCTGTATATTCACTTGTTGATAAGAATTTTGATAATAAAGCTACATTAGTAATTAATGAAGAAAAAGTAAAGGTTTATTTTGAAAATGGTCAACCAGAGATGGATTTTAATAAAGATTATGAATATGTAATTAAATTTATTAAAGATAATGAACTTACTTGTGTAAAGTTAATGGCAGGTAATAAGCGTTGGCATGAGTTTAATCCTAATCCTAAATCTAGAAATATTGGTGATTGTACTTTGAGATCTTATTGTGCAGCATTTGATATTTCGTGGGATAAGGCGTTTGACATTGCAACAAAGGTGGCTAAAGAGAATTCTTCTATGATCCAATATGTTGCTGATAAAGTACTTACTGAAGAGTTTAATTGTTGGGTTGATGAGAAATATAATAAAAAGACAGTTAAAGGTAAAGATCGTATTACAGTAAATGAGTTCGCCATGTCACATCCTTATGGTACTTATATTCTCCACATCAGACAACATCAAGTAACTGTAAAAAATGGTGAATATTGGGATTCTTGGGATAGTGGCGAAAAGAAAATTGACACCGTTTACAACGTACCTAATAAATCTAATAAATAATTATGAGAGAGTTTTATGAAGTAATAAATGAATATCCATGGACAACATTCTTTTTATACATAATGATAACATCTATATTAAGTGAAATAGCTGTTATTCTACACAGAGATAAATAATAAAAATTGTTAAAAGTTACTATATTAAATATAATATAGTGACTTTTTGTTTTATGGAATATACTAATGAAAGAATAACCCTTTGTGTTGAAGAATGGGCATATAAAAGAATTTCCCCAAAATTCAAATTTAGAGAACATCAAAAAGAGTGTATAGTAAGAATCATTCAAAATATACTTAATCATAAATATCAAAATTATATTGTACAAGCTCCAACAGGATCAGGTAAATCACTTATAAATATGATTTCTGCAGGAGTATTAGCAGAATATTTTGATATTACATCATATATATTAGTTAGTGATTTATTTCTTTGGGAACAATATGAGACATTTTTAAATAAACATAGAAATACAGGTATAGCTGCTATAAAAGGTCAAACAGGAAATTATACTTGTAAGTTAAATGGTGAAGACATAAGGAATTCTGATTGTAGAATGGCAGGATTATCTTGGTCATCTTTATTTAATGAATCAACAAGAGTAGAATATGGATATAATTGTGCATTAAGTTGTCCTTATGTGAAAGCACGTAAAAAGGCTCTTAAAGCAAAGGTTGTTATTATGACATATCAATTATTCTTATTTGTGATGAATAATCCTAATTTTAATAGAGATTCTTCAGGAAAACCTATGTTTGCTCCTCATGATATATTATTTTGTGATGAGTGTCATAATATTCCTGAAATTGTCCAGTTAAAATTTGCTCCTACAATTGTTCAAGAAGATTTTGATAAATTAGTTGAATTATATAATAATCCATATAGTCAAGAAAGAGATTTATTTTCAAATGAAGATAAAGAAGTAATTGGAGATAATATTGAAGAAGATAAAGATTCAAGCATATTAATACATAGTCAATATTCATCATCAGAAGATATGAGAAAAGATTTAGATAATTTATGGAAAATATGGACATGTATAGAATCTAGAAAAGATGAAGACATTGAAGCATTAAATAAATATATGCATATACTTGGAGGTTTTTGTAATATATGTGAAACTATTGAATGTAAGTTATCTGATAAAAAACAATTAAAAAAACATTATACTGAAGAAGATATTCATTACTATAAA
>Ga0326512_10002167_pt1 | contig 14555 bp, 9 predicted proteins | sample 1_2617_0518_D_FD_203652 | JGI IMG/M metagenome (GOLD analysis project Ga0326512, IMG submission 203652) | Bovine rumen microbial communities from UC Davis, California, United States - 1_2617_0518 | ecosystem: Host-associated > Mammals > Digestive system > Stomach > Rumen | place: USA: California... | reverse complement strand
TGTTAAACTTAATATGTTTGGCACTACAAATACTATAATTGCAGCGATAATAAGCCAAACAGCTAATGTTTTTAATCCGTTTCTCTTGTTATTCATTAATTTATCCTTTCTGTTTACACACTATTTTAAAATAGATTAACACAACAAATTTTTTATTGCAATAGTTTTTGCAAATTCTAGATTTGTTCAAATATTAATTTTCCATCTTTGCATGTTATTTTTAAGCCTTTATTTATAATTAAAAATTTATTTCCAACATTACGTGTAGCCATTTTTACAATGTCATCAATATTTGTTTTTTCAATATTTCTTGTATTTCCTTTTATTTCATTTATCGCTAATAAAACCATGTTTTGTTTTACTACTTCATCTTGTTTATTAAATTCTTTTAAATAAAAACTTATTTTCCCATCTTCTTTTTCTTCTAAATAATCATATGTTTCTTGTGAGTAATCATTTACAAATACATTATTTTGTTTTACTAATTTTGAAGTTCTACTCAATCCTTCCACTATGTTTGGATTTAATTCTTTCAATTGTGGTAAAATAATATTTCTAATAATATTTCTTCTATAAATATTTTCTTTATTAGTTGAATCGATTCTTGGTTGCAAATTATTTTTATCACAATAATCTTCAATTTCACTACGACTGCAATTGATTAGAGGTCTGATATATTTTTCATATTCATTTGGCTGAATTCCTTCTAACCCTGTCAAACCACATCCTCTAATTAAGTTTAAAATCATGCTTTCTGCATTATCATTCATATTATGAGCTATTGCAATTTTATTTGCATTTTCTTTTTCTGCTACTTTGTCAAAAAATTCATATCTAATTTTTCTACCTGTTTCTTCTGTTCCTAGCTTTTCAGCTTTAGCTATTTCTTCTACTTTAGCACGTTTACAGTAAAACTTGATATTCATTTCTTTGCATACGTTTTCCACAAATTGTTCATCTTCTGTGGAATCTTCTCTAATTAAATGATTGATATGTGCTACGACTAAGCGGATTCCCAGTTTTTCTTTGTATTTATTCAAACATGTCAAAAGAGTAATAGAGTCGGGGCCTCCTGAGACTCCAACTACTATTACATCTTCTTTTTCTATTAAATTATTTTCTTTAATTGTTTTTAGAAATTTCTCTTCTAAAACATCTAATCTAACAGCCATTTTTCTCCTCTATTATCCATTATATTTATTAACAAACTTTGTGAAGTTTGGCATCCATAATAGTTCTGATGTTCCTACTGGACCCGATCTATTTTTAGCTACTATAATTTCAGCTATATTTGTTTGTTCTGATTGTGGATTATAATAATCATCTCTATAAATGAACATTACCATATCGGCATCCTGCTCAATTGATCCAGATTCACGAAGATCTTGAAGCATAGGTCTATGATCAGGTCTTTGTTCTGGTGAACGTGATAACTGTGATAAAGCAATAACTGGTACATCAATATCTTTTGCTAATATTTTTAAAGATCTCGAAATTTCAGCAATTTCTTGCTCACGTCCGCTTGCTTTTCCGCTACCTTGAATTAATTGTAAGTAATCGATTACTATTAATCCAATATTTTTTTCTAATTTCAATTTTCTACATTTTGCTCTTATTTCTGCAATATTTATACCTGCAGTATCATCTATAAATATTCCTGCAGATTCTGATAACTCTCCAGATGCTACGGCTAACTTGCCCCACTCATCATCATCGATATCTCCTCTAGTTACCTTTTGACTATCTACCATTGCTTGAGCGCAAAGAATTCTGTTTGCGCATTGTTCTTTACTCATTTCTAGAGAAAATACTACTACTGGAGTATTATATCTTACTGCTGCATTTGTTGCTATGTTTAAAGCAAATGCTGTTTTACCCATAGCTGGTCTAGCAGCAATTAGGATTAGCTCAGATTTATGGAATCCGGCAGTTCTATTATCCAAATCTACGAAACCAGTAGGTACACCAGTTATATGTTGTTTATTATTATATAATTCTTGTAATTGTGAAAATGAATCAACTAAAATATCTTTGATTGATGAATAACCTTTTTGAGATTTTCTTTGCATAATATCAAAGATTTTTTTCTCAGCTCCATCCATTATTATTTCTACTTCTTCATTTTGACTATATCCAAGACTAATTAAATCATTAGCTGTTTTTATTAATCCTCTTAATAAAGATTTATCTTCTACAATCTTTATATATTTTAATGCATTTGCAGTTGTTGGAACTTTATCTGGTAATAAAGCTAAATATTCAATTCCTCCTACGGCATCTAGCTTTCCCATTGATATTAATTCATCTTTCAATGTAATAATATCAATAGGTGAACTCTTTGCATATAAGTTTGTAATTGCCTCATATATAACTGCATTATCGTTTTTATAAAAATCATCTGGTTTTAATGCTTCAATTGCTTCTGCTACGGCATCTTTATCAGTTAATATACAACCTAGTACAGCTTGTTCAGCTTCATCATCGTGTGGTGGTACTTTTTGTAATTCCATCTCTAGCCTCCAAAAATTTTATTAGTTTTGTGCTGTTACTTGAACCTTAATTTGTCCTTGTACATCTTCGAATAGCTTAACATCAATGTTAAAAATTCCTAATGTTTTAATTGTTTCTTTTAATAAGATTTTCTTTTTATCAATTTCAATCTTATATTTTTTCTTTAATTCATCTGAAATTTCTTTTGCTGTTACACCCCCAAAGATTTTGCCGTTTCCACCAGCTTTAACATTAATTACTAATGTTATTTTTTCAATTTGTGCTTTTATTTTTTCAGCCTCTGCTTTTTCTAGGGCTTTCTTATGAGCATTTGAATCTTGCTTTGATTGAAGCTTAGCCATATTGCCATTGTTAGCTTCTAGTGCTTTTCCTTTTGGAATTAAAAAATTACGTGCGTATCCATCGTTTGCGTTTATAACGTCATCCTTTTTTCCTACGCCCTTAATATTTTCTAGTAATATAACTTTCATAATTCCTCCTTATTGATTATTGTTGTATTTCAAAGAAATATTCATTTATTCTATTAATTAATTCTTGTTTTGCATCTTCTATGTCGATGTTTTCTAATTGAGCTCCTGCAAGAGTAATGTGTCCGCCACCACCCAATTTTTCTAGAATAATTTGAACATTTATATCTCCTATTGATCTACCACTAATATAAATTGTATTGTCTATTTTTCCTAATACAAATGATGCTGTAATGCCTCCGATAGTAAGCAATTCATCTGCTGCCTTTGCCGCAATAATATTTGCATTTGGATCATCTTTTTCATATGTTGAAATTGCAATATTTTCATTCATTATTTCTGATTTAGATACAATTTCTGATATTGTTTGATATGTTTCCAAATCGCTTTGGAACCATTTCTTTACTTTAATAATGTCAACACCGCATTTACGTAAGAATGCGCATGCTTCGAATGTTCTTACACCAGTTTTAAATGTAAAGTTCTTTGTATCAAGCATTACACCTGCATATAAAGCCTCCATTTCAATTGGTTTAAGATCAATTTTAACTTGTGAATATTCTAATATTTCTGTTACTAATTCTGATGCTGATGAAGCATAAACTTCATGGAATGTTAATAATGTGTTTTCAATATAATCTGTACTTCTTCTATGGTGATCAACAACTACCACTCTGCTAACTTTTTCTAATAATTCAGGTACTTCAACATAAGTTTTCTTGTTTGTATCAACAATTATTAATAATGTGTTAGGTGTAATTATATCCATAGCTTCTTGTTCTCCAATGAAACAATCATCATAACCCTCTGATTTTTTAGCTGTATCAATGAATTTATCAATTCCTATTCCATTTGTTTCATTTACAATTTTAGCTTCTTTTCCTAAAGTTCTTGCTAATCTATATAATCCTAATGCTGATCCTATAGAATCCATATCTCCATGTGAATGTCCCATTAATAAAACATTATCTGATTCTTGAATTAATTCAGTTAATGCATGTGATACCATTCTAGCTTTTACTCTAGTTCTCTTTTCAACTTCTTGAGTTCTTCCACCAAAGAATTCATATTTTCCATCTACCTTAATAATTGCTTGATCTCCACCACGTCCAAGTGCAATATCAATTACTGCTCTTGTTGATTCTGATTTTTCAACTATTGTTGATCCATCATTTGAAAATGCAATACTTAATGTTGCTTGTGCTATATCTGGAATATCAATATTTTTAACATCATCTAAAATACTGAATTTATCTTCAATCATTTCTTTTAAAGCTTTATGATCTGCAATACAGTTAAAAGAATCTCTATCTGTTTTAACAATCATGGCATTATATTTATCTGCCCAATCGTAGATTTTCTTTTCAACCTTTGCAATAAAAATTGGCTTAGATTCTGCTGAAAGTCTTTGATTAACTTCTTCATAGTTATCAATCATAATTATTCCTAAACTCAAATCTGAGTCCTCTATGTTGGCTTCCAACTTCTTCTTTTCAGTTTCATCTATAAAATAAAGAATTGTTGTGTAATCTTGTTCCTTTGAATGTGAATCTTTCTTTGATTTTACATATGAGCCTAAAATTTTATAAATTTTATTATCAAGTTTAAACTCTGTATCAATATTTCCTTTTTCTTTTTTATTAGAATTTTCAATTAATACTTTAATTTGTCTTAATACATCATTTAAAAAGCTATCCAAATCAACCTTTTCAAATTCTTGATTAAATTTTTCACTCTTCCAAACCATATTACCATTTGTTTCAACAATTGCTAACGGAAATGGTGAATTAATTAAAGTTGTTTTAGCTGTTGTATTAACATTTAATGTTAAATCCTTTAATTGTTCTGATAGTTCAGCTTTTCTTCTCTTATTTGTCCAGTTCGTATAAGCAATTAATAATATAAATAATAAAATTGCTACCGGAATCATTTTATAATTAAGAACACAAAGTATTACTAACAAAATTGTTATCGTAATAATATAAATCTTTGTTCTTGATACAAATTTTTCTAAATTTGAATTACTACCACTTGGCATAAATTTTTATCCTCTTTTTTCTGTGTAAGCCTTATTTTTACATACCTACACAGAATATATTTTACTAGAAAAATAGGTATTTGTCAACATTGAAAAGAGGTGCAGCAAATTGCTACACCTCCTATTTTTATTTATTTTCAGATTCTTCTTTCTTTAAACTATCTATTGTTGTAATAAATGTTACTGAACCTTCATCTTTTTCATCAATTCCTGAGAATGATTTATAATCTTTTGCTAATTTCTTTAATGCATCTAATCTTGAATCTAGATTCTTTACATCACCATTAATGATATTTGTAATTTTCTTAATTCCATCTACATCAAATTTATTCATACCTTCGCTTAAAGTTTTAGTACCTTCAGCTAATTGTTCTGAACCATTTGCTAGTTCTGATGTTCCATTTGATAATTGTTGTAAGCCATCTGTTAATTGGTCTAAACCATTTGATAATTCAGTCATGCTTGATGCAATATTACTTAAAGCTGCTGCTTTAACTTGGTTAGCTACTTCTGATGCTACTGTAGCACCTACTTGTTGACCTACCATTGAAGCTACTGTTGTTGCTGTTGTTTCTGCTGTTTGAGTTGCGATCTTTTTTGCACTTGCTATTCCAGATGCTTCAATTATTGATTTTTGAGCTTCGATTCCAGCATCTGCTTTAGCTATAATTTCAGCTTTTTCAGTTTTTGTTAATGTAACTGGTGTTTTAGCTGCTTCTGCTAATTTAGTTTGAGCATTTTTTGTTGCAGTTTCTTTAGCTGAAGCTTTAATTGTTGCTAATGTTTCATTGTTTGCTAATGCTGCTGTTGCTTGTTCTTTTGTTAAACCTGTTGCCATTAATTCAGGAACTTTAATTGCCATAAATACATTCTCAGCTGTTGTTTCAGCAGTTTGAGCTGCTGTTGCAACTATTTGTGATCCCGCTTCTGTTGAAGCTTGTTTTTTAACTTCTAATGCTGTAGCTAATGCTGTTTGTTCAGCAATTTGTTTTGCACTTGCTACTGCTTCAGCTTTAATTGTTGCTGCATTTTGATCAATTCCAGCATTTGCTGAAGCATCAATAGTTGCTTTTTGAGAAGCTACTGATGCAGATGCCTTTTTAGCTGCAGCAGATCCTATTGCTGCTACTTGTTCTTTCTTTAATGCGTCTGATTTATCCCTTGCTAAAGAGCTTGTTGATAATTTAACTTTGCTAGAAATTAATTTAGCTCCATTTAATGCGTCGTTTGCACCTTTGTTTAATTTGTTTGCACCTTCATTTAATGAATTAGCGCCTTCGTTTAATTTACTTGTTCCATCTACTAATTGGTTTGAAGCATCTTGTAATTCATTTGCTTTTGCATATATTTCATCCAAGTTATCAAACATACTTAAATCAGCTTCAGAAACTAATTTAGGTGTTGCATATGACATGATATTATTCATTTCAAAATCTGTAGCATCCATACTAATTTCAATTGAAGATGGGATTTCTACTTTATCGTTTGAAATCTTTAAGCTATCTTGTAATCCTGGTAAAGCCATACCAATAGCTACTGTTTTGCTACCATTTTCTAATAATTTACCATTTGAGATTTCAACATTTGTATTTTTACTGCTGTCAATTAATGTACCAGCAACAACAACAAATGGTGTGTACATTTTTTCATATTTTCCATTAACTTTAACTGTATGTTCTTCATTGTTTTTATATGTTAAAGTTACTTTAACTTTACCTGATTTTCCTACGATATCTTTTGGTTCAATTTCTTTGCCATCTAATTCGTATTTTACTTCACATGTAATTGGTTGATCTTTATCAATCTCACCTTTATATTGAATGTCTTTTCCATTTGCATTCCATGTGATTTCTCTTCCATTTTGATTAAAAGTTTCATCTCCGTTTGTATTTTCAATCTTTAATAGATCAGAGATATCCTTAATTAATTCTGAACTATCATCATTAGTAATCTTTGCAAATACTATTGTTGAATAATTTTCACCACTATTATTTATTTTTGAATATACTGTCTCTTCCTTTGTATGAGCAAATACTGGAGCAGTATATAAACACATTGTTCCAAGTAACATAGATGAAACAATCTTCATTCCTAAATTTCTATTCATTTCTATCCTTCCTTTCAACTATATTATGCTTTTGTTAAGCCCTTAGTTGTTTTACAAATCAATTTATCTAATGCTATTAAGAATGCTGGTAATACTGAAATAACTACAAACATACTTACAATAGCACCTCTAGCCATTAAAATACATAATGCGCTAATCATTGAAATCTTTGAGTAAATACCTACTCCAATTGTTGCTCCAAAGAAACATAGAGCACTTGTAACAATTGAATTTATTGATGTACCTAAAGCAAAATCAATTGCTTGATTCTTATCTTTTCCAGATTTTCTTTCACCAATATATTTTGTTGTAATTAAAATTGCGTAATCTATTGTAGCTCCTAATTGAATTGTACCAATTACAATTGATGCAACAAATGGGATTATAGTCTTTGTATAAGCTGGAACACCCATGTTAATAAATATAGCAAATTCAATAACAGCAACTAATATGAATGGTAAACTTCCTGACTTTAATGTAACAATCATTAATAAGAATATAATTCCTATTGATACCCAGTTAACACTGTTAAAATCATGATTACTAATTTCAACTAAGTCATTCATTAAAGGACCTTCACCAGCTAGTATTGCATTTTCATCATAACTCTTAACAATCTCTGTTACTTGTTTAATTTGATTATTTAATTCATCTGTTGCTAATTCATATTTTGAATTAATTACAATCATTTGATATTTATCTGATGTAAATACATCTTTAATATCACTTGGAATTGTTTCCATTGGAACTGAAGTTCCTGCTACTGTTGGATAACCTAATGTCCATGTTATTCCATCAACATTATTTATCTTGTTAATCATTTCTTCTACTTTATAATCTGGTAAATCTTTATTTACTAATAACATTTCAGTTGTTACCACATTAAACTTTTCTCTTAATTCAGTGTTTGCTTGAACACTTGGTAATGTCTTTGGTAATGATTTATCAAGATCATAGTATACTTTTGTATTTGCTTGACCATAAATTGCAAATGGTAAAATTACTAAGAATGCTACTATAATTGCTTTATAATGTTTAATGTTAAAGTCTTTAAGATGTGTGAATTTTGGTAATAAAGGTTTATGTTGTGTTTTTGTTATTGCTTTATCAAACATTAAGATCATTGCAGGTAAAATTGTAATTACACAAATTAATCCAAATAGAACCCCTTTTGCCATTACAATACCAATATCTTTTCCTAATGTTAGTCTCATACTACATAATGCTAAGAAACCTGCTATTGTTGTTGTAGCACTTCCGAATACTGATGCCATTGTTTTTGAAATAGCAACCGCCATTGCTTCATCTTTATCTTCAGTTGTTTGTTTTTCATGTAAATAACTATGATATAAGAATATAGCAAAATCCATTGTAACACCTAATTGAAGTACTGCACTGATAGCCTTTGTAATATATGAAATTTCACCCAAGAATATGTTAGTTCCCATATTATAAAGAATTGCTATACCAATATTTAATAGTAATAATACTGGTGCAAAGTATGAATCCATAGCAATTTGTAAAACTAATAAACAAAGAATTACGGCAATTATTACATAAATAATAACTTCTGAATCTGATAAATCTTTTGTATCAACAATTGCTGCTGACATACCACTTACTTTACATTGATCTCCAACCATTTTTCTTAATTGTTTAATTGTATCTAAAGTTGAATCATTTGAGATTCCATCTTTAAATGTTGTAAAGATAATTGTTGCATCTCCAGAATAAATTTTCTTTTGAAGATCTTCTGGAATTGCTTCTTTAGGAACTGCTGTACCTGTTACATCATTTATACTAGCAACCTTTCCTACTGTATCTAAAGTTCTGATTTTATCTTCAAGTTTTAATATATCCTTTGGCTTCATGTTTTCAACAATAATAATTGAAAATGAACCCATATTAAAATCATCTGTTAAAATCTTTTCACCTTGGATTGTTTCGATATCTTCTGGTAAATAATTTAAGATATCATAATTTACTCTAGTTGCTTTCATTCCAATAGCTGCTGGAATTAAAAGTATTAGAGAAATTATTAAGATTAATTTCTTGTATTTTGTTACAAGCTTTCCAAACTTTAACATGTTTTCCTCCTATATTTAATATTATATTCATAATATTTCTAAAAATGACCATTAGTCACTATTAAATATAATAGCACAAAAATGACCAACAGTCAATACTTTTTTATTAATAAAATCAGTATTTGTTGGTCATTTTTCTATTTTTTTATCATATTTCTAATTTGATTGTATAAAATTGGTTTATATTCATCGATTGGAAGAGGTTCTTTATACATTATACAAGTAAAACATGTACTACTTACAAGCTCAATTATCATAAATAATGTAACTTCTGGATTTTCTAGTTTAATGTTATTCTCCTGTACTCCCTTTAGGAATAAATCATAAAGTCCATTCTCATCATCTTCATATGTTGAAGATAATTTTATAATTGTTTTGTTAAATACACCCCATCCTAAATCTTTAGAAATGAATTGTAATAACAATGGATTTTTTACTAATTGATTAATTACATAGTCAATTACACTAATAATTTGCTCTGTAAAATCTGTAACTTGTTCTTTCTTTAAATTCTTTAAAGCATCATTAAATAATCTTTGAGATTTTTTCATAATTAAAATATCTCTTAATTCATATTTATCTTTAAAATATAAATAAAAAGTTCCTTTTGCTACATTTGCATGATCAACAATGTCTTGAACTGAAGTACTTTTCAACCCCTTACTAGTAAAAAGTTTAAATCCTTCCTCTAGTAATCTTTGTTCTTTTCCATTTTTCTTATTTTCTATCATAAGCTACCCCTTTTACACAGTATATTTTTATTTTTAACACAAAGCTGACCAAAAGTCAATATAAAAAAAGATGGTATTATTTCTTACCATCCTTTACTGTTTTTATAACTTGCTTTGTTTTCTTATCTACTTTTTCAGCCTTTTCTTTTACTACTTTTTTTCCCTTTTCCGCAGCTGCTTTAATCTTCATTTTTGCAGTTTGGAAATCTGGGAATGCATTTACAAGTCTCTTACCTGTAAATGTTTCTCTTAATTCTCCTTTTACTGCTTCAGTAATTTGATTTGTATCATCACCTGGATGTTCCTCTGCAATTTCCTTTGACTTTGATGTTACCTTTGATACTACAGCCATTGATACAATAAAATCTATTAGCATTGTCGTTCCCAAAACTATTGCTAAAACTACAACTTCCTTATTAGGAATAGCGTTCAATATTTGTCTTAAATATGGATTGATTCCATAAATAATAATTAATCCAAATATTCCAAATGGTATTAAAGTTCTTATGCAAATTCTTCCATTTAAGTTTAATGGTTCTTTTGAATAATCCCACCATCTTGCATTAAATATTTTTTCCATTACCAAGCTTGTGAAATATTCTACGAATGCACACATTATTGTACCCATACAAAATACTACTATTGGACTTGATTGAAATTGTGTTAGGGCTAATGTCATAACTACTCCACCAAATCCATAGATTGGGCATACTGGACCAATTAAAAATCCTCTGTCTACAATTTTCTTTTCTCTAAATGAACAATGAATTTCTTCCATAATCCATCCACCTACAGAATAGATTACATATACCATGAAATATCTTGCTACCATACCTAAATTTTCCATAAGCTCTCCTATGTTTTTTAGAATACTATATTGCTGAAAAAAAATCAAGCAATTATATAAAATTGCTTGATAGTTTATAATTCTACTAATGTGATTTTAGCGAATCCATTACCTTTTTTCGCAGTATCTGCTTGTGGTGTTTCTGATACTTGTGTTACAGAGATTGTTTTAGTTGATATATCGCTTGATGTCTCAACATTATATCCTGCCATATGTTTGTCTGTAAGAATTGAATTACCTATGTAACCTGATCCACCTGAAGCGCCTGCCCAAGTTGCTCCCGCACCACCATAGTAGCCGCCTCCACCGCCACTTTTTGAATTCATATCTAAATCTGTACCTTCTCCACCTTTTCCGAATGTTCCGGCGAAATCTCCAGATCCTCCTTTGTTTTGTGTGCCTCCAGTAGCCATTATTCTATTTTTATAATTTTCTCCATAATTTGTATGTAATGGTGAACTTCCATTTATTCCACCTGCAGATCCTAGGTAATCTAATGTTCTATTTTCTGTTTTTATAGGATCATAATATGATAGTGATCCACCGCCACCACCAGATACTATTAATAATTGATCCTTTGAATCTTGATAATTACTTAATTCACCTTTATTGCTTAAAGATATGTGTGTTGCTCCTCCACCACTTCCTGTAGAATAATTATTTAAACCATAATAGCAATATGCCTTTCCTCCACCATTATATCCACCTTCTAGTTCTTCTTTATATTTTCCTGTTCCATGTGCCATTTTTCCCTTGCCTCCAACAGTAATATAAATAGTTTGTCCTTTTTTCAGATTGATTATTCCAGTAGAATATGCTCCATATCCTCCATCATATTCTTTTGATGTATCTGGTTCTAAATATGCGTTTCCACCTTGAGCTCCCCATGTTTCTAACTTATAAATTCCATCCTTAGGAGCTGTAAATTTTTGTACATCACCTGTATAACCAAAGCTCCAATTTGATATTTTTGATTCATCCATATTTTCAAGAGTAATTTTAGCATAACCATTTCCAACTTTTGAAAAATCCTCTTTAGGTTCCTCTGAAACTTGCTTATTAGAAATTGTTTTTGTAGATTCATCATTCGATGTTTCAACTTCATATCCTGTCATATGTTTATTAAATAATAAGGAATTTGCTATGTAGCCAGAACCTCCGGCTCCAGAGCCACCCCATGATGCTCCACCACCATAGTAGCCACCGCCACCGGCACCTGAAACATTACCTTGTTCGCCACCGCCTATTCCAAATTTTCCAGCATTATATGTTGTTCTATCATTTGAATCAGCATTTCCTCCAAAATATCCACCATGATTTTGTGTTCCACCAGTTGCATTAACATTAATAAAGTTTTTTGTAGTTGATCCACCTATAAATCCGCCACCATTTCCTCCATTATCTCCAGAATACCACCAATTTGATGTTCCTCCACCAGCGCCTGAAACAATTATTATGCTATCTTTTTCACTCTCAAGTTCACTTATTTTTTTATTTTTTAGAGCTATATGTGTAGACCCTCCACCAGAACTAAATGCAATAGCATTACTATCTTTTGTATTAACTATTGTTGCTCCACCATTTGGATAAGAACCTACCCATTCTCCAGTTTTTTCTGTTTTTCCACCGTAACCTTGTTCTCCAACAAAAACATATAATTTTGTTCCTTTTTCTAGTTTTATACTCCCTGTAGAATATGCTCCATATCCTCCATGATACCCATAGTTGTCTGATGAATTACTAGCTCCATGTGGATCTGTTCCACCTTGAGCTCCCCAAGTTTCCAACTTGTAAGTTCCAGTATAAGGAGCTATGAATTCCTGAACATTACCAGTATAGTCATAGTTCCACACTGTAGCAGAGCTAAACTTCTCGGCCTCTACACCCATTTTATTCTTGAATACATCTTCCATCTTATCCCCTGCATAGGAATCTCTTAATGAATCAAGCTCAATTAGTTGTGATCTATTTTTTAAATATACACTAGTTAAAATTGATCCTAGTAATACAATTATTAACATTACTGTTACAAAAACTAATAATGTTGCTGATCCTTTTTCACCTTTTTTCATGGGTTATCCTCCGTTTTTTAGATATCTTATTTCTTGGCGCTTTTTCTTGTATTAGTTGCTTTCTTAGCTGTTGTACTCTTTGCTGTCTTTCTTGCTTTTTTACGAGCGTAAGCTTTCTTGCTCTTCTCACTATTTAATTCTTTTTCTATTTCTGGTGTCCATTCTTCACCAACTTTAGGCTTGTTCCAAGAAATGTAGTTGCATCCTTCGCCCTCACCTTTATTGTTTGCACAAATGTAGTAGTTTCTACCTCTCTTTGTTTTACGTACATATACTTCTGCTCCACATACTGGACATGGTACATCAACTGTTTCTAAGAATGGTTTGATGTTGCTGCAATCTGGATATCCTGGACATGCTAGGAATTTTCCATATCTACCATATTTTACAACCATCATTCTTCCACATTTTTCGCATTTTACATCGCTTACTTCATCTTGAATTTTAACATGTTCTAATTCTTCATCAACTTTCTTTACTTCTTTTTCAAATGGACCATAGAATGTTCTTATTACTTGCTTCCATTCTTCTTTTCCTTCTGAAATTTCATCAAATTGATTTTCAATATCAGCTGTAAATTCCACGTTTATTACATCTGGAAAATTTTCTACTAATAGCTTGTTTACAACTTTTCCAAGTTCTGTTGGCGCTAATTGTTTTTGTTTTTTCTCTATATAATGTCTGTCTACAATTGTTGATATAATTGTTGCATAAGTACTTGGTCTTCCAATCCCCTTTTCTTCAAGTGTTTTTACTAAACTTGCTTCTGTGTATCTTGCTGGTGGTTCTGTGAAACTTTGTTTTGGATCGATTTTTTCTTTCTTTACTGTTTCTCCACTTTCTAGCATTGGTACATGTGATTCATCATCTTCATCGTTTTTGTCATCTCTGTCTTCTACATACAATGTCATAAATCCTTTGAATTTTAATGTTTGTCCACTTGCTCTAAATCCATATACCGGTTTTGTATCTGATTCTATTGTTGCTGAAATTGTGTCATATACTGCTGCTGACATTTGACTTGCAATAAATCTGTTATAAATTAATCTATATAATTTATATTGATCATTTGTTAATGATGCTTTTATAGATTCAGGATCTAAGTCGATATATGTTGGTCTAATACCTTCATGAGCATCTTGTGCTCCCGAATTCTTTTTGTAGAATCTGTTTTCATAGTAGCTTTCACCATATTTTGAAGTAATTACTTTCTTTGCTGCTTCTCTTGCTACATCTGAAATTCTTGTAGAGTCTGTTCTCATGTAAGTGATTAAACCTACTGAACCTCTTTCAGGAATTTTTACACCTTCATAAAGACCTTGAGCTACACTCATTGTTTTCTTAATTGCAAATCCTAATTTTCTTGATGCTTCTTGTTGCATTGTACTTGTTGTAAATGGTGGTGCTGGAGTTCTCTTTTTACTTCCTAGTTTTACTTCAGCAACTTTATATGTTCCATTTTCAATGTTCTTTAGAATTTCATCTACTTCTTCTTTTTTATGAAGTTCTTGTTTTTTATCATTTACTCCATAAAATTTTGCCTCAAAGTTATTTCCGTTTTTACTTAAAATAACATATATATTCCAATATTCTTCCGGAATAAACTTTTCAATTTCTTCTTCTCTATCTACTATTAGCTTAACTGCAACTGATTGTACTCTTCCTGCAGATAAACCTCTCTTTCCCTTTTTCCAT
>Ga0326512_10002166_pt1 | contig 14557 bp, 22 predicted proteins | sample 1_2617_0518_D_FD_203652 | JGI IMG/M metagenome (GOLD analysis project Ga0326512, IMG submission 203652) | Bovine rumen microbial communities from UC Davis, California, United States - 1_2617_0518 | ecosystem: Host-associated > Mammals > Digestive system > Stomach > Rumen | place: USA... | reverse complement strand
GTTCTTAGATGAATCCCAAAGTATCCGAATTTCGTAAAATCGATTTCGAGGGCGATAATCTCCCGGCTTATTTCGAGTGTGCCTATTGTCGCATTATCTCGAACAAGGGGTATCTAACTCCATACAAAGAAGGGCGGGGGGTTTATTTCTTCACTTGTGTGAAGTGTGCAAATCCCAAAGGGGGGAAAGCATGACAAGATATAATCTCCCGGAGAAATTCGAGAACCTTATTCTCCCTCCGAAAGATAACAGAATATGCCACGGTGAAGATTTCGATCCTATCCTTAAAAAAGATGGGATGCCCCGGATTACCTCGGAAGGATTGAAAATCCTTATTGAAGGATTCAAGGGGGATTTTTCGGGGTGGGTATGGGAAATAGGGAACCACCCCCTAGAAATCCCATATAGATGTTGTCGCAACGTCCGTATTTCAGCCAGCTATAAAGGAAAACCACACTTCTGGGTTCAATTATGGTTTGGTTTGGAGTTTCCTGTTTTATCCAATTTTCAGGTAATCGCTCCACATATAGGAATTGATGAATTAGACGATTTATCATATTTCAAGCCAAAAGTTGACAACATCCAATTAGGGATTAAGGGAGATTGGTTCACTTCAATTTCTATTCTTCTTGATGATAGGGGAGAGTTCAAAACTAAACAAAAGGCCCCGCTAATTCTAGATCAACCAAAGAAGGAAATACAAAACAAAATCGAGCCACACGGGGCGTTAGATAAATGGCTGGTGTATGAATGATGCAATTGGACATTAGAGATTTTCTAAGATTTCCGTGGAATTGTGAAAATGCCCAATTCGATGGACAAACTCAAAACGCTTTCGAGGGATAGACCGAGGCCGACATAGAAGAGGACGATAAACATACTGATGTTGATTACAGGGAACCGGGAACCGCTTTCGTATGTAAAGCAAAGGGTTATCGTATCCTTGTTTGTGAGTGTTGGGGTTGGGATTGTCACGATTGCCACCCCCACCATTCCGACCTTTTCAACGTAGAACTTTCATCAGCGAAAAACCACGAAAAAATACATAACAAAAGGGTAGGGGAGAACTCTACCCCTAGCATCGTGGAAAACATGGGAGAACTCATAGGGGGAACATCACTTGAGTGAGAACCTAGATCAAGATGTATATTCCCTACTTCAAAGGCTCGGGACGGCCACTATAAACCAGCTAGCCAGCATCTTAAAAAGGAAACATGAAACCGTTTCCCGGGCGGTTCTGCGTCTTGAAGAAAACGGCCTAGTTTCCATCTTGAAAAATGGGAGAACTCGCTATATCTCTCTCCGTCCTTCTCCCGCCAACAAAAGGGTTAGGCCAGCAGTCCAAAAAGAGGGGAGAAAAGGGGGAAACGATAACGAGGTGTATGCTCGTACCTCGTGCGACTTCTCCATTACAAGGGCAAAAATACCCGCCGAAAGGGTCCCATTGGATGGGTTTGTTTTGCATCCATCGGTTAGGGGTTGTGATGTAGGGCGGGAGTGGGTTAGGGTTCACAACAATGGAGAATATCAAGTGAAAATCGTTCAGGTCGGAGATTTCAGATCATACAACCGGAACGATGATGTAGCCATATCATGGGATACGGCATTTTTGAACACGAACAAGGCATACAATGGAAAAGTTTTCCTAAAGGATACCGACCTATCCGCTTATTCCGTTAGGGCCGTAGAATCGAAGGACGGTAGCCTATCTATCCTGTCTGTATGGATTCATCCTCGGTATGTTTACTATAAGAACCACGAGGCCACGGCATACAATGAATTTACTCAACAGGTAAAGGATGTTTGTAAGGCCCTCGAAGTCCACGGCTGGCAATTCGATTATGACACCATCGAAATGAAAGGCCAGCTACACACCGGGATAAATGATCCTATTACAGGTTCCCAAGTGGGGAGATACAATCAGACCCCGGGGGATTCCCTACATTTCGACCATTCCCACGGGATACCGGAATGCGAAATTTATGGGAGCGACCCCGACACAGTAGAACTAATGGTGAATCTCCCCCAAGTAATCCGCTCCATGTCTGAATCTTTGGAAATGTTGACGAACCTCGTTAATCAGATCATCGAAGTTCAGACCAAAACCGTTTCAATAGTCATTCCAAAACATCAGGACAACAACAATGACATAATGTTTAGGTGAGAGCATGAGCAACGCCAGAAAAAACAAGAGAGAAGTAAGGCAAATTGTGGCCGAACATTACACAGTAGGCCAGCAATTCAGAGCCAACGACCTTTCAGAATATACCGACATACCTACAAGGACAATTGGCCGTTATTTGGCTCAACTCGGCAACGTTAAAACACTCCCCCAGAAAAACAGGAATAGGCCCACGGCCAGAACCTACGAAGTGATAGAATGAATACCCTACATGAATACAACATGGATTCCGAGGATTTTTCCCGGGAATTGAACGAACCAAAAACACACACAGTCCCGGCCGTGATCCTCAAAGAAGGAGATTTAATCCTTTATCGTGAGTACGTCAGGTACACGATTGATTACACCGAGAACCCACCAAAAGAAACCTTTGATTTTTCGGGCCGTATAATCATCGAGAGGATAGCCAGCACTAAAGACGATTGCACGACAATCGATAAGGTCTTTGAAGGGGTGGCCCAATGAATCAAAAGAACCAACCCAGAATTAGGAATTTTGGAGCCTGTGGGCGTGAAGGTTACAACCCTATACACCCCATCAAAGTTTACCCAATCCATTCGTATGGGGGCGGGGCCATTATCAGAGGCAAAGACGGGGGAAGGGTCGGGGGTGGCTCGTTATATGGTATCCGTGATACCCACGGCAACAGTTACAAATTGTTGATAACTCCCGCCTTATACGAGGACATGATTAAATCATTCCATCAGCCGTTTGGTTTCTTCAATCCGGGAAATCTTTTCATCAATGTGATGTTAGAAGATTTCCCGAAACAAGCAATAGATACATTCAAAACCGATCTATTCACCGATTACTATGGAGAAGTCTGGGATGATGAAACCCAAACGTATGAAGATGATTACTCCCCCGCCGTATTCAAAATGCATGAATACCACGAGATAAAACCTAAGAGGTTTGTTCTCGCATTGAAAAGAAAAGGTCAGTTTGCCAGCTTGATCTATACATTAGATGAACTAATAGACGATTACAAGGGACAATCAACAAAAGATTGGAATCATGTAGATACAGACCCTATCCCCAGATTCCAATATATTTTTACATTTCCCGAAACGTGGATAGTCAATAGGGTATTTTCCCCATACTATTACTATCAAGGACGTTTCAAAACCAAAGATACCGGGTTTGAATATGCTTGGTATTATGGGCGGTATGGAATTTTTGAAGATTGGGGAGATACTACCGATTACCCCCACAAATACGAACATTCTGTGAAAGGTTGGGACAAAGGAGAATAAAGGGGGGATTGAATGAGAACATATCAGAAACCTAAGAATCTTGACGAGGATGAAGATATAGAAATGACTTGCCCCCGGTGTGGAAAGGTCTTCTATGCTTGGCTCGGAATGTCTGTTGTTGAATGTCCCCAATGTGGAAAGGTGTTCCTATGACTTCTCCATTAGAGGGCCTTCATGCCGTGGGGTATGCTAGGGTATCTACCGAGGATAAGGGACAGATCACCGGGACACAGGCCGACAGTATCAGAAGGTGGGCCGAAACCAATGGCGTGATTATCGACAAAATCATAGAAGAAGAAATATCTGGGGCCGTGTGGCCTCGTCCCGGATTGTCAGAGGCCATAGTAACGGTTATGACTTCTGGGGCCTCGATGCTCGTGTGTTACGACCAATCAAGACTTACAAGGGATGCCAATACCCAATTACCCCTTATCGAGAAGATGTTAGGGGACAAAGTGATCAGATATGTCGTTAATGGCGATGCCGACCCCCAGAGTTTTGGCATTAAGATCATGTCAGCAGTTAAGGGAGTTTCAGATTCCGAGGAGAGAAGGATACTCAAGGAAAAAACAAGGGTGAGCATGGCATACCGTAGGGATACACTACATATCCATGTTGGACGGCCCGCCCGCTTGATAATAGCTGATTCAACCGAGGGGATGAATAAGGGATTAATCGGAGAGAAAACCTTAGTTATCAAACCATCTAAGGTTTTACAGTTTGCAAAGGAAGGTTGGCCCCCTAATTATGTGGCATCCAAGTTATTGGACGTTCCTCCGGTAACTTTTCAGCGTGCGTTAGAACGTGCTGGCATCAAAGAACAATATTATCAGATCATGCAAGAGGGAGCATCCCAATGAATACGGTATTTATCTTAAAAGAATACATGAATCCAGATTGTAATTATTCCCTTACATTAGGGGTTTACAAAAATAGAGAGGATGCAATAGCAGAGAGGGACCGTTTAAGGGCCATTTGTCAAGAGCGTACAGCAAACTTAGAATATGGGGTGTATTCCCCCCGTCTTTTAATCGATGTTGTGGAGTATGATATACAATGATGAACAAAATACAAAAAACCCGGTTCCTAAAAGATGCATACCACCTATCCGTATTCCTGTTGGGGGTGGTTTGTGTCTTTACACCCATCGATTTAGAGGCTAGGCTACTAGGGGCCTTTCTAATGGCACATTGTTTAACAAGATTCGGTTATGATGCGACAATAGACAGGATGCAAAGAGAAATAGACGAATTGAAAAATAATTGAAACCCTTTCCTTAAAAAGCCGGGGCCTCGTCCCAATCGTTACCATCGAGGCCCCGGAGCAATTAATAACATATACTGTCCGAGGGATGTTTATTCGCTCGGTCTGTGTTGCATCCTCCGAGCGGGGGCGGTTTCTGGCATCCGTCCCCAATTCTTCAAATGAAGAATTTTTAAGAGTTTTGAAGAATTGACAACTAATGACAAAATAAGTCAAAATGTTTTTATTTCGTTTATTACAGAAAACTGTAATTTGTGAAATATCCACAAATAACCTTTTTTCTGTTATTAATTCGCATTAAATGAAACAATTTCAGAAAAAATATCCGATTTCAAAAAATAACATAAAACTGTTATTTTTTATTTCAAAAGGGATAACAAAAGGGAACCCTTTTGTTAGGGTGGGGTTCAAACCCTTTTGAAATGGTTTCTTAAGTGGTTTTCATACCCTTTTGAAATAACACCCTTTTGAAGTATCAATATCTTGTGTAGATCATCATCGACACGGCAAGGAGCAAGGCCCCGACACCAGCCAAGAGGGGGAGAATCTGCATCAAGCTAGCTACCGGGGTATCAATGGGGACAACCTCATAACCGATTCCCATTACAGGGGCAATATAACCAATTGCCCCGATATAATCTTGGACGGAATCAGCATTTAATCCGCCCGTGGTGGTAGTTACCTCATATTCTCCGAGGTTTAGAACCTCTTTGATATTGGTACCCGTGAACGCATTTGAACTGATAGAAGTTATAGAGGGTTGAATAACGATGGATTCAAGACCCGAACAACCATTAAAACACGAATTGGATATAGTTGTAATATTCTCGGGTAACGAAATAATCTTAAGATTAGGGCAATTCGCAAACGAACTTTGAGAGATAGTACGAAGGCCCGAAGGGAGAGAAGTTAAAGCCAGATTGGTACAGTTCTCAAAACAGTTTACTCCAAGAAAAGTCATTCCATCCGGAAGAGAAGTTAAAGCCAGATTGGTACAGCCCCTAAATCCATAAGTAGCAATAGAAGTAAGGCCCGAAGGGAGAGAAGTTAAAGCCAGATTGGTACAGTTAGCAAAGGCACTACTACCGATACCCGTAATAGTATAGGTAACACCATCATTTTCAACTGTATCCGGGATTGTATTAAAGGTAGTCCAATCTATTGATGAAGAATAACCTACAACAGTAGCATTAGAACCAGAGAAGGTATAGAATAGATCACCAATCCTAGTTCCGTTAGAGGGGTCAGCACTCATAAGAGAAACCCCATTGTCATGGTTAAAATCAATCGGCTGGATAATAGAAGGGTCAAGGGTCGAAAGAGTACCCACCGAATCGGTATCTATCGAAGGAGATTCCCAAGTAACTACACCATCGGCATAGTTACCAACCTTGTTCATATCAAGAACAACCCCGTTTAAATCTACAACCAGATCATTGAAAGCAAAGACATTTGCATAAGAACCAACGGCAACAGTAGGTTTATCGTCAAGTGTCAGATTTCCATCATAGAAGAACCCATAGGCTCCATTAGTATCGGGGACATAGGCCCAATTAGGAGAGGCCCCGGTATAGATCGTATTCGAGCCGTCCATAATGGTAAGAGTACCCGAGGTATTGGTTACATTGGCATTATCTGTAAACTTGTGAACCGAGGGAGTGTCACCATTGGAAACGAGATAAAGATAATCTCCAAAGGTGAATAAGGTTCTTTGATTATCTGCATAACAGATAAGGTCCTCATACGCTCCATTTTGATTTCCCACAGTAAAGTTATCGTCACCATCAAAACCCACATTAAAGGAATAATCCCCGGTTTCTTGGTATCCGAGTTTAAGCCATTCGGCCCCTTCATTAATCTGGGTTGTCGTTTCAACAGTATGAGTAGTTGACGATGAGATAACAGGCACAAACACCGCCCCGACCATCAACACCGCTATAAGTAACCCCATAAGCAGAGGAACAAACTTCACAGTATCCATATTATCACCTTATCAGAGGCCGAATAGACCCCAATTCCAAGCAGAGATTACCCCGTATAGTCCCGCCATTATCAGTATTATGTAATTATCCATTCCAAGAACGAGAATACCCACCATCAAAGGGGTTACGATGATAAAGCTACAAACCACCGCCGAGATTCCTGTAATTCCATAATCCTCGGTCTTGAATGTAAGTAGATCAATCATCGTTTGAAACACCTTGAAGGGGTTAAACTCGTAATCGGTCGAAAGGACGGAATCGGTATCAACTGACATACTCGACACCATAACCGACCAATAACCGTAATTATAACATTCCTCGACTGTAAGCCCGGCCATCAAGTAACTATTATCGATTTTAATGTAAACATTCAAATCGACCCCGTTAAAAGTTAAGACAAATTTAGCAGTAGAAGTATTGGAATCGAAAGCCGAAACGATCATAGCACTACTAAGGTAGGCCACACTCCCGGGAGTGTCCCCGGCTAAAATCAGGTTCCCAGAGAGGCCCGAATTTCCATAAAAATCATACCAAATTAATGATAAACTCGTGGTATTGGGGACCACTTCTATTTTTTCTCCATCGGCATTGATTGTATGGTACTCGGTAAGAGGTTGCCAGACATAACGCCATCCCGAAAATTCATAGTAAAATCCCTTATCTGTTTCGGTGACATTGTTTCCCGAAAAGAAAATATTGGATTTATGGGCCGTATCCATAACAACGGACCCGTATAGATCACCATTCGAGTGTTTGTTATATTTGTCAGAATCGGCATTATATTTGTAAACTTTACCGTCATAGGTTGCTGAATAACTGTTAGTCCTCTGGGGGTCACTAGAATATTGAGTGGGGTTATAGTTTACTATTTGTGCCCCGTAAATCCAGCCATCAGCAGTATAGCCGAAACCATCATAGGGGTTTCCTTGAGCATCGGCCCCCACGCTGGAATAGATACCCGTCAGACACCATACGGATTCACTCGTAGGGGTTGAACCTGTAAACTCTCTATACTGTTGAGTAAGGTTCTCATAGGTTGTATTTCCCTCGGTCTGGGCGGGGTAGCAGAAAGAAATCATACTTGAAAGTACAACTAACAGAATTGCACTTGTCAAAAGCAACCCATACCCAAAGGATGTATTACCACTCCCGCCGATCTTAATCAAGAGAATACACCTCTTGCCTCTAATCCTACAATCAAGGCCACAACAATAAGCATCATTATGCCGATTTCAGGCGGGAGAAATCCCAAAGTGGCAAACACCATAATGAGAGGCAAAGCCAGAACCATAGTAGGCATTAACTTTTTTGTAATCGCCATGATAAAAGCCAGAATACTGACTAGAACCACGGTCCCCGCCACCCCGGTATTTCCGTTTAAAACGGTATCCCCGAGGATTTCTATTATTGTATCAAGACTTATCATAATATCAGAACCCTAATACACAGGAACCGAGGAATACGGCAAAGATTACCACGAGCCAATCAAAGGCCCCGAGTTTTCCACGACCCCATACAGTATAAACGATAATCCCGGCCCCGATAATACCGATAAAGATCAACAGACATTCCCCGGCCGTAGCATGGAACATACCATCAAGGTTAAGGTTCCAATAGGTTTCAAGTCCGGGGGTAGCCTTGTATAATCCTGTTGTGAAGTACCACATACCCGAGAAGGATACCACCGTGGAGAGTGTTTCCCCCAGATCATACGAGGCATTTTCATTAACGAAATTCAAGAAGGTATGTCCTTCATTAAACGTAATATTGAAGTTTGCCAGCTTTTTAGTAAAGGAAAGGCCAGCTATGTTAGTAAATGTAAAGGTTCCATCAGAGCGGTTAACATTCATAGTCTGATTATTAATCGTAAGAGAATCCCCGAGAACCGCAAAGGAATACAGATTAAGCCTGTAATCCGTATAACTCGGGAAATAATCTTGGATATTTAGGCTCGGGTCAATCATGACTGTATTGTATGTGTTGAGAAATACCCTCGTATCAGTAACTTGGAGTTTAAGCGAATTGCCCGCCGGCGTACCCCTACTGATAGTAAGAGAATCAATCGCCCCGGCTGAAATGTAATCATCGATTGTAATACTGTAAGAACTCGGTTCCACAGTAGATAACAAATCTAGATCATTGGTCGGGGTTAGGATAATTTTTCCGTTAAGGGCATCAATGCGTAATTGAACACCCAACCAAGAACCTAAAGACCTAGTTTCGGCGGTTTGGTCTGTTACTCCCCCAAGAATATACATGAAATCCGTTCCATTATAAGCAAACCCTAGAACCTTATTGTCAGGGAAAGTAATTTGGCAATTCTGGGGGGGAGTTGTAGAGGAATCGCCATTTTTGATTATCTTAATGTCAATAACTCCATTTTCGTAACCATTCGACCAAGTACCACCCATTCCGGGTTTTACTCCCGCCCTCGGTTCCATATATCCGTAAGTCGGGGGCATTTGATAGTTAGTAGAGAGAGAGGAAACAGGGGCGATAGTACGCCAATTTACAGGATTAGCATTAGAATCCCAATATTTAGCAACGTGATACTTGTAAAGAATACCAATACCATCAGCCGGGCCGTTATAGATCACATCCGAGTTATGATAGACAATCACTAACATAGATGTAGTTTCAAACTTGATAGAGGTAGGTATTAGAGAATCGTTCAGGTCAGCCATGTAGTAATAACGGGCCGTTCCAACTGTAACGGAATTTTTAAAATACCAAGTATCAGGGAGAATACAGAATAAAGGAACATCCCCGGTATTTGTAATAGTGATCGTTCCCGAATCGATACCCGTCAGGTCCACAGCATTAAGAACGTTAGTTAATTTTGTAACGCTTGGAATCGAAGCACTTTCAAGGACCGCATATCCATTGAAAGTATTTTTTCCGTACTGACTAGAACTATGATACATATTCCCAAAGTCATAGGACCCGGAATAACTTATTAAGTGAGAATGAAACCCATTAGTGGGTAATCCCGTGATAAAATCATTGGAAAATGAAGAAGAGGAATCAATAGTTAGGGTTTTGGTCCCTGTTTCTCCTTCTGCTACGATATAACGATAATTGTTAGGTACTGATGCCGGGGTAAAAGTGAAATCTCCGCTATAACCAACGTAATTAGTCGAAGGGTTATAATCGATGTATTCCGGGGCATCGGTATAATCAAACAATCCCGATACATCCGCTATATAATCGTAGTTAGTTACTTCTCTTGTATCTCTTTCGATGTTGAGAACGAATCCCGATATAGCCGTACCTAACAAGGCCAGCACAACGATACAGGCTCCGAAGTAACCGTTATTAAATTTCATGTCAAGTCATTTTTTTTCGGCCGGGGTCCCCGGGAGAGAGAACCCCGGCCTTGTCAGTCAACCACAACACCCAAAAACTTCGTGACTAGATCAACGCCTAGAAATGAAGTAATAGACCCCAAACATGAGCAAGCCCACACCCGCCACGAGGGGGATGATGTCGAACACCTGTTTGAGGACGTCAGAGTAAGCGTATCCCTCGGGCATTTTGATACCGCCGAAGATACCGAGCATTGCTCCCAGAATGATAGCGGAAATCATAAGACCAACGAGAGGACCAACGAATTTTCCAACAGAATAATCAGCCATTTCTTTTCACCTCCTTTTTCATTCCCTTGAGCGGGAGAAGAACCGCACGACAAAAATCATCATTCCGATACCGAAAATCAGGGGAAGAGAGTATAACAGGGTCTGTAAGGCCCCGAGATTCGCCCACCCGGACAATGCAGATACAGAACTCCAGCCCGCAATCTGGGAAACGAAAATGGGTAAGACCACACCGAGAATAATAACCCCGATTAGCATGGTAAACGAGGCCATGGATATTTTATCGATGGAATCCTCATTAGCAAGCCACCCGAGTTTATCTAGGGGACTAGTTTTGTTTCCCATGTAACTAAAATGTTGTTAAAAAGTTTATAAAGATATTTGTCTAAAAAACCCTTTTGAAATATTCAAACGTCTATTTTTAGTCCTCTCCCGCCCATTCTAATAGACGTTCTTTCATTTCGTTAGACATCGGGAGTTTAGCAAGCCCTCTAATCACTTTATCGAAGTTGTTGGGGGCCTCTAGATCACTAAAGGAATCTCCGTTATTGTCCCGCCAATAGTATAACTCCCGGGCCTAATCGCTTGAAAGCAATTGGAGAAAATCGGCTGTATGTTTCCCGCCCTTAATCATTTTCAGGTTTCTGGGGTCGCACAACTTAGATTCAATCTCGACACAGGGCAATTTAAAATCAATCCTCTGATTGATCTTAACTCCCGAAAGTTCACGCCACCGCTTATAATAGTGTTCGTAACACTTCATTGTGGCTTTATCCAGCAATTTATCTACTGAATCCTCGGCAAGTTCTTTAGTTTGTCTATTTTTTTTGAAAAGAGCCAACTTAACATCACCTCATAAAAATGAACAACAGGAAAAGGATTCCACCGCCAATTAACAAAGCAAGTACAAGCGGATTAATGATTTTTGATCTAAATTCTCCCGTGCTGGCCTCGTTAATTGTGTCACTCTCGTTATACAGATTCCAGCTTATTGGGGTGGGATTGAGATATACCCTCTCTTCTCCGTTCTCGTCAATTTCGGTTCTTGTTTCAGGGACCGAAGGAAGTTCCAAATAGGTTTTGAATACCCGCCATTTTTCCCCATCGATTAGTAAATCGTGGGAATTAACTTCTGATTGTTCGATTGTCATGGTATTAATCGAAAACCTGTCAGTAGTAGGATTGTAAACGAGAATATCCCTGTATGCCATGTGTTTTTTGTGCCACCATGATCTAAGGTTTCTAAGTGGCTGGAATAGGTCTTTTTTAGTTTTGGTTTTCAGAAGAACACCCCCACGAGGACAACCAAACCGATGATACCGAGAAGAACAAGAGGGACCCAATCCCAGATTTTACGAGGGGACAGATCAAGGAACCAACCCCTTTTCTTCTTTGACATAAGTTTATGTTCATCGATTGACGAAAGTACAGCATCCATCTCGTACCGGGCGGGATGTTTGCAATTGAGCGGGATTCCCACGTTCTCGGCAAACACTATAACCGATTCTGAATTAGTCCACGCTCCATTATGATACATTTCGCAAGGTGTCAGTTCATCCGGGTAAACCGGGTAAAACTGTTTTCTATATGTGAAAAAGTGTTTTTGAATGTCCTTTTTACGAACACGCAAATAGGCAACATGATTCTTTCCTATGATTATCGCCATCATTGGGAATCCCTTTCCTCTTTTCTTCTCTTCTTTAATAATTTCTTTGCTAGATTTTTCTTAAATTCATCGGCCTTTTGTCTTTTCAAACTCTCGTATTCATCCCGGATTTTCTTAGGGATAGGACGGAATATCCCCGCCCCGATTTTCGTATCAAAATGTTTTCCAGACTTGTAAATTTTCCTCGAATAAACTTCAAAGAAACCTTTTGGCGAAAAATCAGGGAGAGGGACACGCTCGGGACACTCTAAGAATAAATCAGCGTGCTTAATGATACGGCCGTTCATTTCCTTATCATTAGGCATACATACGATTGTAATGTAGTGATCTATTCTCATGGTATCAAAAAACATACCCATCAACTTCCCCGCCTCGGTGGTAGAATCCAGAGAGTTAAACGCTATCGAACCTTCATCAAACCAATTTATTGGGTTCTTGGATTCTCTCTCTATTTTGTCGGCCAAGTCATAGAGAGTATAAAGGTACATTTCCTTTAATTCCCAATCCATTTTTAGAATGTCTAGAATCCGTTTAATCAGTTGCATGGCAAGATTAGATTTTCCCGAACCGGTCCCACCACGAAGGATAATCATACATTGATTATCTTCTTTAATCTGTTTTACACACCAATCCGCTATTGAATCCAGCAAATCCCCGAATACGTCATAGTCATAATATGACGTTATCCATTTTACGGGCCTATCGAACTTGGGGAGTTTAACCCAAATAGGGGGGTCCTCGGTTTCTGTCATGGGTCTATCCCGTTTATGGTAAGTTCCTTTTTAGCCGAGCGGAATAACTTTCCAACAATGTTTTGGGCCTCAAGTAGCTTATCTTCTTCTTCTGGGGTTAGTAATTTGCATATCTGATTATTGACACCAGCAGACCATAACGAGAAATAGGCCCGGTCCAGATCATGTATCGTACACCCGGCATAGGCATAACCGTTAGGGGTCTTTTCCAATCAATCATCCCCCGAGGGGTCCAGAATCTTGAACGGTTTTTTACTCTGGCCTGTATAGTATTCAGGTGGCAAAGTTCCCCCCGCCTCGACAATATCTATAATATCTCTTCTTCCCTGTCCGTCTATACTGACATTCATTCTTAGGATTTCGTTGATTCTTCCTTTAACGTACTTGGAACCGTAAATATTGATATAGATGTTAGCAATAGCCACGGCCTGTAACACTTCCTTAGAACGAACCCTAGTCATTAACTGTAATCTAGGGCCTTCTTCACTCGTCAGATTAGTGATACCCTTTGAAACGGGGGCCTCGGGTTGACTGTTGCCACGGAATAGAGGTTTTTTCTCAAGTTCAGGGGCATGACGAACCATATTCACCACTTGCCCCTTTTCATTTCAGGGGTAATCTCCATGATGGTATAGAAGAGGGAATAGATCACTATCGAAACCATCACAACCACGAGAACTAAACTCGTGGGATTATCAATCGCCCCGGCATTAAACTCGTTCAAACTACATACAATCCCACCCACTCCGAGGATAGTACACAGGGAGTACATAGGTAAAAGGTTCAATCTCGGTATGCAAGTCACTATAAAACAAGCCACCGCAAGAACCCATATAACGATTGAAATAGGGTCAACCATGAATAAATTAACCACACCATCGTTATTAATAATTAATCGCCCATAGGGAACATACCGAGGGGATAGGCTCATGTCCCCGATTAGTGACTTATCGCCCCTCGGTTAATTAATATTATTACATCGAAAACGTGGGCCGGGGGCCGTTTTCTGCTTGTCCCAGAAGTATAAAATTGAAAATGTTATGAAAATTGAAATAAATTCATTTTGAAAGAAATTTTATCGAATTTAGAATTAATAACATTGAAATGTTATGATTTTTTCATACGGTTTTAAGTACATCTAGACGTAATAACATAGTATAACGTAACTCGGGGACAGTTACAAAAAGTCTATTTTGTAAAGCCTCCGATCTAAACGAGTGAAAGCCCGTCAATGACGGTTCCCCGAGTTAGGTTATACTTTGTTACAACAAGGTGTAAAAGATGCAACCCGGAAAAAGACCAACAAACGGAAGGGAGAGGCTAATAGAAAGGTTAACCGAATCCCTAGAGAACTACCGCCAAATCTATGAGCGGAAGTTAGCAACGACCTACCAACCCGGTGATTTATTCCCGTCCTCGTATTTGGCGAATCTAGATCACTATGCAAGGATGTTTCTTTGGTGTCCTTGCCTGTCACCCGATACCCTAGTTAGGCTTAATGCCTCGGTGGTTTGTGATGATTCCATCAATGATAATTCAGCCCCACAAGTTACAGAGTTCGCCCAATTGATCGATGAACTCTCTTCATACATTCAGGGGGGGTACTGATGGCGAAAAAGCCACAGTACACCCTAAAGGTTATCCCCATTGGAAATTCCCTCGGAATCATACTCCCTAAAAAAAATTATGAGTTCAGGGATTTGGAAAAAGGCCAATGGGTTAAAATCCAGCTAGAGGGGGTTCTTAGATGAATCCCAAAGTATCCGAATTTCGTAAAATCGATTTCGAGGGCGATAATCTCCCGGCTTATTTCGAGTGTGCCTATTGTCGCATTATCTCGAACAAGGGGTATCTAACTCCATACAA
>Ga0326512_10002165_pt1 | contig 14560 bp, 13 predicted proteins | sample 1_2617_0518_D_FD_203652 | JGI IMG/M metagenome (GOLD analysis project Ga0326512, IMG submission 203652) | Bovine rumen microbial communities from UC Davis, California, United States - 1_2617_0518 | ecosystem: Host-associated > Mammals > Digestive system > Stomach > Rumen | place: USA... | reverse complement strand
GATTGGTTTAATACTCATAGCGCTAATCGTGAAGAGGTTAGATCTGATTGTTATAAAGAGATTGATTCTAATTGGAATCCATCTTTTCAAATGCAGGTTATACATAAGGCTTTATTCATAAATTAAAAGATTTTGCATTAATGATGCCTAATAAGTGTATTAATATTCTTTTATCGCTTTGGGGTGTTTTCCATTTTTGACGTTTGGGATAATTAATAAAAAATGTAGCATGAAAAAAATAATTCATTTCGTAATTGATGATAAGTTTATTCGAGATTCTGTAAAATGCTTTCAAATGGCATCTCTTACAGAGGATACTTTTTATCTAGTTTCATTAGATGAGAATTACTCTTTAAAATACGAGAATAGATTTATTAATATTGTGTCAGAAACAGAGGCAATAAAAATGGTAACCAGTGGCAGCTATGATGCACTAGTTTTGCATAGTTTGTATGCGTTGCCCCCTCATATTCTTCGTGTTGTTAATCCAGGCATAAAAGTAATATGGTTTGGGTGGGGGTATGATATGTATAATAATTATTTCCCTTATAAACCAATTATCCCGTGTCGTATTTTTAAAGACAAAACGGCACGGCTTCATAACTCGTTTGACTGGAAAAATGCAAGAATAAAATTAACAGAACCAGTAAAACGAATTGTATACAAGGAAAAGTATTCCGTTAAAGTTGTTCAAGAGGCTTTAGGAAGAATAGATTTTTTTGCAGGTGTGTTTGAGGAGGAATATGATCTACTCAAAAATAGCAATAAATACATAAGGGCAAAAAAAGCCATTCATAATTATATTCACCCAGAGGAGTTTGACAAAAAGGATATTAATTTAATAGAGCATACAGAAGGGAATAATATTATTCTCGGAAATAGTGGAGGCGACACTAATAATCATATTGATGTGCTTTCGCTCTTATATAATGTTACAGGTGGTAAATTGGGCGACATAAAGATTATTTGCCCGTTGAGCTATGGTGGCAAAAAGGAGTACGTTGATAAGGTATTAACAACAGGCCACGAGATGTTCGGGGATTCATTTGAACCACTTACTACTTTTTTGCCTATTGATGAATACAACAGATTAGTAGGAAGCTGTAAAAATGTACTTTTCGGTCATATGAGACAAGCTGCAACATGTAATTGCCTGACATCAATGTGGAAAGGTCTGAAATTATTTATGTACGAGGATTCGATGGACTATATGCATTATAGGGATGAGGGTTTAAAGGTCTTTTCGCTTGATAAAGACCTTTCGGTGAATCTTTGGGGACAAACATGACAGATGAAGAGATACTATTTAACCGAACAAAAATAGAACAGAGATATTCCTACCGCCAATGGAAGGAGGATTTGGCTATTATTCTTCAGAATATTTGAAAAGAGATAGAAGGGAATGTATAGTAATATAGCAGAGCGACTAAGAGCCAGAATAAGGGTAATGTTAAGAAAGAATTATATTACATGGCTCTATAAAACAAAAGTGGGTATCAAATGTGTAAACCCGATAATTAGGAATGAGAAATATAAGGTTCTAGGCCAAAAAAATATTAACCCCAATAACCTTTTCTTAGATGTGGATTTTTTAAAAGATGATTATACACTTTGCGGTACTTCCATTATAAGCTCACCTCATATAGGGTTGATGAAGGCTTTGGAGAAAGGTAAAGATATCAGGCAAACTGATTATTGGCATAGAACTATAATGGGCACCATTGATTCTCGCCAAAAAAATAATCCCGCAGAAAATGAATATAATAAGTTTTATGTAACCTATCAGCAAAAAAAGAATGAAGTCTCTTCTGGAGACTATGCCCCCATCAAAGTCTATTGTGTGAATAACAAGTATTATATTGCTGATGGAAAACATCGCGCGGCTTTATGCGCAATGATGGGTAAGCTTGTTAAATGTAACATTATCAGTAGTGATTGCATGCTTGATAGTTATTATATGTGGAATTACCGGAAGATGAAGGATGAAAAAGGATATTCTATTAATAATCGGTTCTTTGAAGAACTCTTAAACGAAGAAACGAATGGGTAAGCAAGATTCAATAACAAGATCAATGATATATAAATCGCTGGAGAGATATTTTTTACTTATTATCCAGACAGTCGTATCTATAGTAATAGCGAGGATATTATCTCCGAGCGACTACGGCGTTGTAGCCATGATGACTGTTTTTATCTCAATAGCGTCAATATTTATCAATAGCGGATTTAACATGGCGTTAGTCCAACGTAAAAACGCTGATAGAGGAGATTATAATACCGCACTTATTATAAATATATGTATAGGTTTGTTCTTTTACACTATATTATTCTTTGCATCTCCTGCAATTGCGAGTTTTTATAATGAACCATCCATTACTTTGACACTTAGAGTTCTAGCATTGGTCCTTCCTTTAGGCGCAATCTCTTCCATACAGACTGCTATAGCCACTCGCGAAATGAGATTTAAAGTAATGATGATGGCCAATCTTATAGGAGGTGTTATTTCGGGAGCTATTGGAATTACATTGGCGCTCTTGGGCTACGGAGTGTGGGCACTTATAGTACAGCAGTTAACAAGCGTTGTTTGTATTACAATCACAATGGCTTTTATTTTGCCATTTAAGTTTGAACTAAGATATAAAGCAGAAGGCGCGCGTGCAATGTTTGCTTTTGGATGGAAACTTCTAGTGGCAGGATTAATCAATCAAATATACAATGAGCTTAACAGTTTAATAATAGGAAAAAAATATCTTTCAAGTGACTTGGCATTCTATAATAAAGGAAAAAGTTTTCCCTCAGTCGTAACTACAGGAATCGATGGAGCTGTTTCAACAGTTAGTTTTGCAGCCCTTTCAAGAAAACAAGAGGACAGAGGGTATATGATTTCTTTAATGCAAAAAACCTTGATTGCTAATTCTTATCTGTTGTTTTTTGCCCTATGTCTATTGGCAATGTCTGCAGAAGCTTTAACTTCTGTTTTGCTAACCGATAAATGGTTGCCCATGGTTCCGTACCTACAAATATGTTGCTTTACTTTTGCGTTTCACCCTATGGCTTCTCTTGATATGCAGGCGATAGCTGCAATTGGAAGGAGTGATTTGCGATTAAAATTGGAGTTTATAAAAAAACCCATAGGTATTTTACTACTTATTGTTGCGGTACCTTACGGACCTATAGCAATAGCATTGAGTGCGGCTGCTACCAGTATAATTAGTCTGCTGGTTGGAGCCATCGCCTGCGAAAAAACAATTGGTTATTCTGTCGGGAAACATTTTATAGATATTTTGCCAATAATCCTTGTTTCTTCCGGAACTTGTGTCGTAATGTATGTATTGGGGATTTTTAGATTTAACCCGTTTGTAATGCTTGTATTACAGTTAATCTCTGGGGCTGTATTTTATATTTTATTGTCTGCTATTTTTAAGTTAGAGGGTTATATTTATTTGAAGGGGAAGTTTTTTTCTTTCTTAAATAATAGGTTCAAGAAATAATGAGAAATAAAGTTCTTTGGTCGGTAATATACGTGGCAATATATTCTTTTGTCATTGGATATTTGATGACATTCTCACCGAGTACTGCCCCTATGGTGTCATATCTGGGCATGGTGTTTAGTGTGATCGTTAATCCGTTCTTGGCGATTTGTACATACTTGGCTATAAGGATGTTGGATATTGTACATACTTCATTTCAGGTGCTCTCCATGGAAGCAATTATTATTGCTGTTTGCGCTCATAACATTTACAAATACAGAAGATATTTACGGAAATATTTGAGTTCAAGCATTGTTTTCATCTTTTTTGCAATCTTATCGTCAATAGTAGGATATCAGACCTCCTTAAAAGAGGTAATTCCATTTTTTCTTCTTATCGTTATTTTCCTTACGGTTTCTTGTATGAAATTGGCTTCACAAGAGAAGCTAATCGTGATGACTTTGTTCGTTGGTGGATTATTTGTTGCATTCTTTGCATATTATCAGTTTGCAAGTGGAGGTTTTTTTTCAGAAACAGGAAGACTAGGCTTAGAAGGTAATATACGAAGAGTCTCCAATGCGGTTGCTTTCCCTCTATTTTATGCCGTTTATAAGATATTTGATCGTTATAAAAAGGGCTGGTTGTTATTCTTTTGGATTTTTATCGTCTTCGCTTTGGGGACAATATTAATCTTAACTTATTCAAGAGGTGTTATAATAGCAGTTATTGTTACTTCTATATTCTTATTTATTTCTAAATCAAAGAATTTTAGCTTTAGCAACATTCTCACTACTGCTGTCGTTGGTGGGGTCGTATTTATGATAGTAACTAATATTCAGGTAGACGCGGAATTGATGTTTCGTGAAATGGACACAGCATCGGGACGTACTGAGATATGGGACTACTATATAAGTCAGTTAACCAATGACGGGCCAGTTAGGGTACTCTTTGGATTAGGACCAGGAGAAACGATAAGAATAGCTCAGAGTTCTGTTTTTGCTGAACAGTATGCGCATTCTTTGTTCTTAGATTTTTTATGTTGCTTTGGAATAGTTGGCGCAATATATCTTTTATATATTATTGGTTCAATTTCAAAACGTTTGTTTAAAAGTCAAGAATTATTTTACATGTCTCTCTTGGTTTTGCTAATTACGATGTATTTGACTCATGGGATAGCATCTACAATTCAATTCTATTATATGCTTGGTATTTGTATGGGGGGAGTAATTGGTGACAATGCAATTAGAAGTTTTAGAAAAAAGGATCATGTGGGGCATGATATAGCTAGCATAATATAAAAAACAATGAGTGGTACCAAAATCTGTATTGTTGGCACTGCCAACATTAAACATATCTCCTTGATTTCTTTATATACTCGCTATTTCGATAGCCAGGGCATCCCTTACGACATTATCTATTGGGATCGTTATGGCATTGTAGAATCGACTACAGCTCAGACGGTTTATAAGTATTATGAAAGAGGAAAGGGAGGAACATTAAGTAGGCTACAGTCTTTTATCAAGTTCAGACGATACGTAAAGAAAATCATCAGACAGAACAATTATAAGTATATCATCACATGGCAAACCACAGGAGCATATTTGCTAGTTGATTTCCTCTTAAGGAAATATAAGAATCGTTATGTGGTTAATGTTAGAGATTACGTGGCAGAAAAGAAGTTTCCGTTTAACATAATGATTAAGCAACTTGTAAAGCATGCCGCACTAACAACAATATCATCAGAGGGTTTTATGTCATTCTTGCCACAAGGGAATTATGTCAAGGTGAATAGTGTGAACGAAGATATACTTGAAAACCTTTCGGGGGTTCCACGAAAGGATAATGCAGCTATAAAAGTGGGATTTGCTGGTAATTGTAGATATCTGAACGAGAGTTACAAGCTCATTGACGCATTAGGTAACGATACGCGATTTGAACTTTGGTATTGTGGCACAAATTCTGAGAAGCTTGCCGAATACGCTAAGCAGAAAGGCGTTACCAACCTGTTTGTAAAGCCGGCCTTTGACGCTAAAGAAACTGTTGCCATCATGTCAGATTTTGATTTTGTCAACAGTGCATTCGGCAATGATGCAATGGATAATAGCACCCTGATGCCTATTAGGCTTTATACGGCTTTGGCTATTCATCGCCCAATGCTTGTAAATGACAAAACACAATTGGGTAAAGAAGTGAGTGATCATGGCCTTGGTTATGTGATAACCCAGTATGAAGGCTTGGGAGACAAGCTGGCAGACTATTATAGCAAACTGGATTATGAGGATTTCGAGCAAAAATGTGAGGAGTATCTGATAAAAACAAGAGAAGAGAACAAGGCATTTAATACTTGTATCAAGAATAAACTACCGCTATAATGAATATAATATATTTATCCACAGCCTTGTCAGACGAGGTATATAATGAAGTGGTGTCCAAGTGTAAGCGTTTCAAACCGACCTTCTCGGGGGTGGGTTTTGACCGCAATGTGGCTGTGGGCTTATCAGAGATGGTCTCTATATCCGGTGTATCGCTATATCCTATTCCAAGTTATCCGAAATTCAACAGGTTTGTTCAGCCATCCAGAGCCTTTTCCCAAGGCTCCTTCAGTTGCAAGGCTCCGTGGATGTTAAGTCTGCCTGTTATTAAGGAATACTGCTATGCTATTAACGCATATCGTTACATAAAACAACAACGGAAACAGGATGATTCTTTGGTAATACTGGTCAGTGGTCTATACCGTAGCCTTTTAAGACCCGCCTTGTTGATTAAGAAGAGATATGGAGTACCGATTATTGCTGTTGTCCCAGACTTGCCAGAGCAAATGATTCTGTATAGAAAAGACTATTCCAGATTAAGGACAATCTTGAATAAAGTGGATCTTTTCTTTTCTCGCAAATATAGAAGATGGGTGGATGGCTTTGTTGAGTTAAGTGTATTTATGAATCCTTATGCTAACGAGAAAAACAAGCCTTTTGTTATAATGGATGGGCTATGTAATCTTGAACTCCTTGATGAAGTAGAAGCCAAGCCAGCTGTAGAAGGAAAATACATTATGTATGCCGGAAAAGTTAGCTCGACTTTTGGCACAGACAAATTGGTCTCTGCATTCCTTGCCTCAAAGCTCACAGATTATTCGCTCGTTATCTGCGGGGATGGTGACTTCGCTCCCGAACTTCGTAAAATTACTGAAAGCAATCCACAAATAGTATTTGTTGGTGCAGTCCCTCATAATACGGTGGTGGCAATGGAGAAGGCTGCTACATTGTTGGTGGAGCCCAGGCCATCAGATACTGTGATAGCTAAGATGTCTTTCCCGTCTAAGATCATTGAATATATGGCGAGTGGAACACCTGTCTTGGTTACAAATATCCCTAGCTTCGATGACAGTTATCGTCAGTATCAATATAGAATAGAGGAAGAAAGTATTGAGGGAATTGCAAAAACATTAACAGAAACACTTTCTTTGCCCGAAGAGGCCTTAAGGCAAAAGGGGGAGGCAGCTAAAGCATTTGTGCTTGATAACAAAACTATTAGTAAACAGTGCGAGAAAGTAATCAACTTAATACGGAGCGTGACAAAATGAAAATAACGAGGAATCAGTTTTTGTTGGCTCCTAATAGTGTTATTCAGAGTCAAAAAATAGATGCTGCCGGATCTTTTTCATTTGACAACTATCTGGTCTTTATCGGGGAGGGCTGTCAATGCACAATGGCACAAAAGCCAGAAAAAGCTGCTATCTTATTGGGATATGCCGTGGATGCAAAAACTCTGGTGACAGATTCCAGATCATTGGTTGAATCTTTTCTTGAAACACTCGATGAGAACCCCGAAAATGTACTTGATAGTGTAAAGTATTGGGGCGGTCGTTGGTGTTTAGTCTTCAGAACGGGCGGAGCAGTTAGTGTCATAACAGATGCTTGTGGTCTGAAACAGGTTTTTTATTACACATTTATTGAAAAAGGTAATATAACCATTGCATCTCAAGCCCGATATTTAGCATTCGTTTATTGCTTGCCAGAAAATCCGAGTGCCCAGTCTTATATTGAAAAGGTACAACAAATTGACAAAGAGTACTCTTGGCCTCTTGACGGGTGCCTATATGAACGGGTCAAAAGATTGCTTCCAAACCACATACTTATTGAAGGCGAAAAAGGGCCTAAAAGGTTGCCCATTCGGAGATTGAGATTAAATGATAGTGCTGCGGAAATGGCTTTGCTATTAAAAGACCAGATGAAAGCAGTTCAATCCACTGGAAAAAGTGCAGTTACTCTAACAGCAGGTTGGGACTCACGTTTGGTACTTGCTGCATCAGATAAATCAGATGTCAACCTGAAATCTGTTACTCTTCTATACCAAGGAGCAACAGAGGATAATGATGACATTCGAGTGGCGCGTGAAATATGTGAACAGGTTGGTTTGGAGCATAATGTGATACGATGTAAACCCTTGTCACCAGACTTTGAGGAGGAGTATAAACAGCATAGCGAAGCTCCTCACACCTATTGGATTCAAATGAGCCAATCTATACGTGATGCCGGTTTCGGAGATTACTATTGGGTTAAGGGTTCATGTAATGAAATATTGCGTAAATCTACCGGAGTGCTATATAATTGGCAAGTTAGTGGAAAAGTATTGTGTAAACTGTTTCAAATCCATTATGACAATTATTCTGATTCAATTATTGGTTCATGGCTTAAGAGTGCGAGACCTTTCTGTGAAAAGCATCATTTAGATCTGCTGGATTTGTTTTACTGGGAACATAGATGTGGGAGCTGGCTTGCTGAATGCTTGAATGAATCAGATGTTGCTAGTGAAATGTTCACCCCCTTTAATTGTAGAGCATATATTGAGGCTGGATTAGATGTCGGGAACAAGTATAAGGTTTCTCCGAATTATTCTCTATTCAAGGAGATACTTAAGCAGTTATCGTTCGACTTAAATATACCTATCAATCAAGGCCGTTACGCATCTTTGAAATCAAAAGTGAGATGTGTAATAAAGAATAGACTCCACCTTTTGTATGGCTTAATAATTCAGTTAAAACCTCTGGTATAATGAATATACTGTTTCTTACAATCACAAGAATCCTTGATGTAGAGGAAAGAGAACTATACCAGGATTTAATGAGGGAATTCCGCAACAGGGGACATAATATTTATATCGTGTCTCCAAGAGAACGTCGTTACGGAGAATCAACGGAGTTTAAGGCCATATCGGGTGTGCATATCCTAGGTGTAAAAACCTTGAATTTGCAAAAAACGAATATCATTGAGAAAGGCTTAGGAACGCTATTAATAGAAAGACAATTCAAGACCGCAATCAAGAAGAATATTTCAGGGGTGGATTTTGATTTGATTCTTTATTCAACCCCTCCTATAACTTTCCCCAATGTTATAAATTATTTAAAGAAAGCATATCCAAAAGCTAAGAGCTATTTACTCTTGAAGGATATTTTCCCTCAAAATGCGGTTGATTTGGGTATGCTGAGTAAATCGGGAATCAAAGGGCTGTTATACAAGTATTTTAGGAACAAGGAAAAGAATCTTTATTCTCTCTCGGATTATATTGGATGCATGAGTCCTGCCAATGTAAAGTATGTTATTGAGCATAATCCGGAGATTGAGCCAACAAAAGTGGGAATTGCGCCTAATAGTATCGATTTGTGTAATCAGTCAAGTATTGAGCGTGAAATAATTCTTGAGAAATATGGATTGCCAATTGATCGACCGATTATGATTTATGGCGGAAACTTAGGGAAGCCTCAGGGCATACCTTTCCTGATAGATTGTTTAGATGCCAATAAAGACAGATCAGATTGTCATTTCCTAATAATTGGAGATGGTGTTGAGTACGATAGGATTGATTCATGGTATTCTCGCACGAAACCTTCGAATGTAACCTTATTTAAAAGACTCCCTAAACTAGATTTTGAACAGTTGACAGGAGCCTGCAATGTGGGGCTTGTTTTTCTGGATTATCGTTTTACCATACCAAACTATCCATCCAGATCACTCTCTTATCTGGTAAATAAACTGCCGTTACTAATTGCCAGCGATGTGGTTTCTGATATGGGGCCTATTGCTGAGAAAAATGGATTCGGTTATTGGTGTGAGAGTGATTCGGTTGATGGCTTTACCGAAGTGCTGGACAAAATGCTCAACAGCGATATAAAAGGAATGGGTGAAAGAGGATTTGACTTCGTAAGAAAGAATTATTTGGTCTCTAATACTTATGAGGCAATCGTAAAACATTTATAATACTGAAGAATGAACAAATGTGATGTTCTTGTAACCTACTGTTGGAATAGGGTGGGATATAATATCCTAAGAAGTCTGACTTCAAAAGGATTGAACGTGTGGGCCGCAGACACTTCTAAGAAAAATATATGTTCTATATCAAAATTCTGCTCAGGCTCATTCTCATACCCTGATCCTTTTACACGGGAGGAGGCCTTTATTCAGTGCCTGAAAGACAAGATTAGCGAATTAAAGCCACAGATGTTGTTGCCGACACACGATGAGTCTCAGGTCATTATGCGTCATCGTAATGAGTTCCCCGCAGATTTGATAATTCCATATATGGATGCGGAGCAGTTGGAGAATCTTTCAGACAAGGCTTGGGCAACTGAAAAGGCTGAAGAATGTTGGGTGCCAGTTCCCAAAACATACAATGAATGGACTGAAGTTGACAAGTTCCCTTGCGTTTTTAAAACTGTCATAGGAAACTCTGCCAAGACCGTGTTTTTCCCTAAGGATGCAAGCGAATTAGAGAAACTGGTAAAGGAATTCAGCGGAGAAAAGACACTCATTGAAGAGTGGATTGGAGGAACCGACTATAGTGTTGATTGTGTTAGATGGGATGGCTTTTTCAAAGCTTCAACTTATCATGCCCTGGTGACTAAAACGGATGGTGGTGGCACAACAACACAGCGAGAGATTGTATCTGCTCCTGAACTTGAGAAATATGCCCAAATGTTGCTTGATCACGTTGATTTCAAAGGCGTATGTGGAATAGATTTCAGATATGAACCAGAAACTGGAAAGATTGCCTTTATTGAAGTGAATGCTCGTTTTACAGGTGGTCTTGCAACTCCCATTACAGCAGAATTTGATATCCCTTGGATTGTGTATTCTTTAGCAACTACAGGGCGTTATGATGAAACTATAAATGTGAAGATAGGGACACGTACCAAGTGGATACTTGGCGACATTATTACGCTTGTCGGACGAATGTTTTCTTTTAAGTTTAAGCGTCAGGAATGGAAGCAAGCATTGACTTTCAAAGGATTTGATGCTTTTGATGATTATCGGAAAGATGACCGACGCGCTATCTGGGGTGAAATGTCATACTATTTTGGAAAACTAATTAAGAACGGTAAATTGAATCCATAAGATATGTGGCTGAAATTTATTTTTGACCGGCTAGTTTCATTTGTGGGTTTATTAATCCTGTGGCCGGTACTGCTGATAGTTGCCATACTAGTAAAGATAAAGATGCCTGGAGGCCCGGCATTTTTCGTGCAGAAGAGAGTAGGAAAAGACGGGAAACTGTTCAACTGCCATAAGTTCCGCACGATGACGGTTAAACATAACGGAAGTACCGTGTCTGTAGCTGGTGATAGTCGTATTACACCACTGGGAGCAAAACTGAGGCACTATAAGTTAGATGAACTTCCTGGGCTTTGGGACGTGTTGATTGGAAAAATGAGTTTTGTTGGACCAAGGCCAGATGTGCCTGGGTACGCAGACAATCTCATTGGAGATGACAGGGATGTATTGAAATTACGCCCAGGTATCACGGGGCCTGCAACTTTGAAATATCGGTTAGAGGATGAGATGATCTCAGAGTATGTGACCCAGAAGCAGGCGGCGGGTGACACGCGCTCCATGCAGGAGATTGCCGTGGAGTATAATGACAAAGTAATCTATCCTGACAAAGTTCGTTTGAACTGTTATTATTATAGGAATTATTCATTTATCAAAGATATACAAATGATATTCTGCACAGTGTTAGGAAAACACATGAAGTATGCAGGGGAAGCAATTTAACAAGGGATTTTATATTACAATATATGGCAAATAGAATTTATCTATGCTTGGCTCACATGAGCGAAGCAGGACTTGAACAGAAGTTCATTAAAGAAGCTTTTGATACTAACTGGGTGGTGCCCCTTGGCCCGAACGTGAATGGGTTTGAGGCTGACCTGCAAGAGTTTGTTGGTCAGAATAAGAGGGTTGTAGCCTTGTCATCTGGTACTGCTGCTGTACATCTGGCTTTACTGAGTTGTGGAGTAGGCCCTGGTGATGAGGTGTGTGTGCAGAGTTTTACTTTCTGTGCAAGTTCGCACCCAATCACGTACCTTGGCGCAACACCTGTGTTCATTGATTCTGAGAAGGACACTTGGAATATGGATCCTGAACTGCTTGAAGAAGCAATAAAAGACCGTATAGCTAAAACGGGTAAGAAGCCCAAAGCTATAGTGCCAGTGGCATTGTATGGTATGCCGTACAAGATTGACCGCATTATGGAGATTGCGGATAAGTACGGCATCCCCGTGGTCGAAGATGCTGCTGAGGGATTCGGCTCTAAGTTTAAGGGGCTGATATTGGGAACGTTCGGTAAATACGGTGTGCTTTCTTTCAATGGTAACAAGATGATTACCACCAGCGGTGGTGGTGCTTTGATTACCTCCAACGATGACGAGTGGCGTGAGATAATGATGTATGCCACTCAGTATCGTGAAAGCTATCCTTACTACCAGCACGAGAAGATAGGCTATAACTACCGTATGAGTAATATCTGTGCTGGTATTGGTCGTGGTCAGATGACCGTTGTCAGCGACCACATAGCCCACCATAAGTATGTGCAGAAACTCTATGAAGAGTTGCTTAAAGATGTGCCTGGTGTTCATGTTCATAGTCAGCCTGCCAGTGGTGAGTACGACTCTAACTACTGGCTTTGCACTATTATCATTGATCCCGAGGTTAAGATTAAGGGTCAGGAGAATGCCTATAAGACCATCGTACAGGGAGCTGTAGGAGGAGCTGCGGGTGTGATTCATGTGGCAGATAGTGCAACTACGGATTGTCAGCCTAATGACAATGTGGAGGCTCTCCGTGTATATATGGATGCCGCAGGTATTGAGGCTCGTCCCGTATGGAAACCCATGCACAAGCAACCGGTATATAAGAACGCTCCTGCATACGTGAATGGCGTTTCTGAGGCTGTATTTAAGGTGGGTATGTGCTTACCTGCTGGTCCGTATGTGACAGATGAAGACGTTAAGTATATTGTGGAGACAATAAAAAATGCTATCGTCAAGTAGCACAGACACTTTCTTCTCTTTAGTTCGACTTGGCATAGGGCATTATTCGGGTGTCCTACATAATGACATCGACTGGAAGGAGGTAGAGACTTTTGCTGCAAGTCATGGTCTATCAGCCGTTCTAATTGATGGTGTAGAACAACTGCCGGATGCTCTGCGCCCTCCCCAAATGATGCTCTTTCAATGGATAGGTGAGGTTCTGCAGAATTATGAGCAGAGGTATGCGCAGTTTAAGGAGGCTATAGGAAGCCTTGCAGGATTCTATAATCAGCATGGCTGTAAAATGATGGTGCTGAAAGGCTTTGCTTGTAGCATAGATTGGCCTAAGCCAGAACATAGACCTTGTGGGGATATCGATATATGGCTGTTTGGAAAGCAGAAAGATGCTGATGCTGCACTTGTAAAAGATAAGAGGATAAAGATTGATTCTTCTCATCACCACCATACGGTATTTGAATGGGGTAAGTTTATGGTGGAAAACCATTATGATTTCATTAATGTACACCATAGGAAGTCTAATGCTGAATTGGAAAAGATATTCAAGGAATTAGGACAGGATGATTCTCATTCCGTAGTAATAAATGGTGAAAAGGTTTATCTCCCATCACCGAATCTGCATGCGCTGTTTTTGATTCGCCATATGGTTAGCCATTTTGTAGGATCAAACATAACATTGAGGCAGGTGCTAGACTGGGCATTTTTTGTGGAGAAACATACAAAAGAGATTGATTGGGATTGGTTGCAGAATATGTTGGAAGAGTATCACATGAAAGACTTCTTTTGCTGTATCAATGCAATTTGTGTTGAAAACTTAGGCTTCCCGGTGGAGATTTTCAAAACAGTTCAATTTGCGCCTAGTCTTAAGGAGAAGGTCTTGAATGATATTATAAATCCGGCATTTGCTACTGAATCTCCTCGAGGGTTCTTCAAAAGAATAGCATATAAATATCGCCGTTGGCAAGGAAATGCCTGGAAACAGAGATTGTGCTATAATGAAAGTAGATGGTCTGTCTTTTGGAGTGGTATATGGGCTAAAGTGTTGAAACCTTCTTCGATTTAGATACTATGATAATAGATAAGAAAATACTGGATGAGTTGACGGCCAAGGCGAAGGAGAATCCGAGGTTGCGTTGCAATCTGGATATGCGAAACTCTGCTGATGACCAGTCACAACGGATGCTGAATGCATTGGAGCCAGGAACGGTGATGCCTATACACAGGCATAAGACTACTTCTGAGACGTGTATCTGCATTCGTGGGCATTTTGAGGAGTATTTCTATGATGAGAATGGTAACCTCACTGATACCATAGATATGGTGCCAGGGGGAGTAGTGTTGGATATAGAGAAAGGTCAGTGGCATAGCTTGAAGTGTCTGGAGAGCGGGACAGTGCTGTTTGAGGCGAAGGACGGCCCATACCACCCACTGGACGAGGACGAAATATGGAACGAGTAAAAGATCTATTGAAAGTAGTCTGGCTGTTCTGTTCATACCTCTTTTGGCCGCAATGGGGAAAACATAAAGAGTAAATCAATGGAAAAATATCAATATCATATATTCAGCCCATATAGGGTCTGCCCATTGGGGGCACACGTTGACCACCAGCATGGTCTGGTAACGGGATTTGCGATTGACAAGGGGGTTGACCTATACTTCGATGTAAGAGGTCAGATGGAAGATGGAAGATGTGACCCGCATGTGCATCTGGAGTCGAGGACGTTCGAGGGAACGGTGGACTTTGACATCGATGCTCCGAGTCAGGTGAAGG
>Ga0326512_10002164_pt1 | contig 14573 bp, 11 predicted proteins | sample 1_2617_0518_D_FD_203652 | JGI IMG/M metagenome (GOLD analysis project Ga0326512, IMG submission 203652) | Bovine rumen microbial communities from UC Davis, California, United States - 1_2617_0518 | ecosystem: Host-associated > Mammals > Digestive system > Stomach > Rumen | place: USA... | reverse complement strand
CCGTGCGCCCAGAGGCAGATGCTATTCAGACTGTGCTCCTTCACCATGCGTCGGATGAAGTCGAGTGCACTCACGAGCACGTCGGCAATCGGCTCGGGCAGGTCGCGGCATACGGCCCGCTTCGCGTCGTCGCTCTGGCGGCTCCACCAGCTGACGGTCGTTGGGTCGAAGTCCATACCCTCCACCACGCAGGAGCGGAGGTCAACGTAATTCACGAAAGGCTCTGCGTCGGCCTTGCTTAGGAATGGCTCCATGTCGGCATCGCGCAGCCAGGGCACCACGGTCACCTGCATGATGGCGGCATTAGCCGAGAGCGAGCAGGTCTCGAAGTCGATGGTAAAATCTAAGTGCTTCATTGGCTCACATTGAAATGATGTTCCTACGCTTCAGAATTTCTCTCACTGTGCCTGCATCCACCTTGGAGATGCTGGCGATGTTCGCTACGTGCCATCCTTCTTTCTGCAGCCGGATGATTTGCTGATCCAGGGCTTTGCCCCCATGTACTCTTGTTGTTGCCATAATACTTTAGTTTTTTATTTAGTTCTACAATCATTGTGTATTTCCCTTTGGCTTACGCCGAATCCCCGTTTGGCGGGGAATCTCAAATGTTATATCTAAATGAAATTCGCCCTCGCGTGAGGTCATAAGGGGATAACTCTACCTCCACGCGGTCGCCCACCATCACGCGGACGTGGTGCTGGCGGATGCGTCCCGATAGTGAGGCGAGGATTGTGATGCCGTTGTCGAGCATTACGCGGAAGTTGTCTCGGCTCAGGTTCTCGGTCACCGTGCCTTTGGCCTTGATGGCTTTGCCACGAGCCTGCTCATGCTCGGCAGAATGAAAGCGAGCTTTCTTCTGTTCTCGCTTACTCGCAGCCTTGATGTGGTCTTGTTTGCTCATAGATGTCGTTATTTCGGTATATCGTTATCGCGTTATTTTGCTGTGCATCCGCTCCCTATTTATCATAATGTATGTTATCGTGATTTTTTGTCTGTGTGTTTTTTTCGTTTTCTTTCCCGTTCGTGCTGGCGGAAGGCTTCGTCTTTCCAGTATCGTCGTCGGCGCTTCTCCAGATAGTTCTGATGTCGGCGCTCGCGGTCGTGGTCGAGCAGCGGCGACGAGAACTCCGGCGGGTTGTCAATCATGTGCTGCAGCGTGCGGATGGCTTCGCGCTGCTCCTTGGTCAGCTTGCCGAGGATGGGGAGCGCGGCCTGGCACTCGTCGAGCAGGTGGCGTAGGCCGTCCTGCCAGGTTCGCTGCAGCTTTGCCCACTGCCGCTTACGCTTGCGCTCGATAGCCACCGTGCGGTAGTACTTGCGTTTCATGCCCCCCTCCGATGGGCCCTGATAAACCCACACGGCCTGGCCTGTCACTCGGGAGTAACAGATGTAGCGGTATTTGGGTGGGCGGCGTTGGTACATATTACGATTTTCGGTGTTTGCTATTCTTCTTTCTTCACTTCTTCGGCTTCGGGGTCGGTGTCCGGGGCGGGTTGCACATAGTCCAAATTGCCGATATGTGCGGGGTCGAGAGGGTTGAAGGGGATTCGGGACTTAGGGTAGAAGTAGATGACCTCGCGCTGGTGGCTCTTGTCGAGCACGCGCGGCAGACGGTTGCCTTGCTCGTCGGTCTGAATGGTGCCGTCGGGGTTCATCGGATGCTGCCAGGCTGGACAGCGGCGGAAGCCGTTCTGCTTGTCGGTGCGCGTCTGCAGTACGATTGGCGGGTTCTTCACGAAGATGCTCGTGCGGAGGTAGTCGCCGAGGTTGTCGCGTATGCGGCGGTGGGCAGACTTGATGGTCTTCTCGCCAACTTGTATGCCGCAGTAGTCGAGCAGGCTGATGGCCAGCTCTGTCTTGGCGATGGGTATGCCGAGGTGACGTTTGTCGGCGAGGTAGCCCGCTATCCAGCGGGTGAACTGCTCGTCCTTCGAGGCGGCGAGGGCCTGTCTTAATAATGCCCGGCTGTCGCGCGGCGGGGTGAATGTCTCTTCGGGGTATTGCAGGAATAGCTGGCAGCACTGCAGCAGCAGGTTGCGGGCATCGTTCAGCACGGCGGGTGGAAGATTATGGGCCACCTCCTTCACGCCCTCGTTGCGGAAGTCGTCGGCTGGCGTGTGGGCGGGACGCGAGCCGTCCATCGAGCGGGGGTGATACCAGTCTCCCACGAGTATCTGGTAGGCGCGACGGTTCGTCGAGTCGCTGGATAGGTCTATCTGCTCGTTGCTGGCGAGTACGAACTTCGGAAGGTCGTCGCCCGTCAGTTTTACGGAGCCTTTGTATAGGCCGCGAGAGGTGACCGACAGGGGATAGTTGTACATTTTCTTGGGGTTGAAACCCTGCGGCAGTTCGTCGATGCAGACCACGTTATGCAGGCCGGGGACGACCTTACCCAGTTCTTGCTCCATCACGATGTTTCCGCCTTCGAGCGCCTTGCCGTCGATGCCGAGTGTGCGGCGCACGAGGGCGAAGAGTTCCAAGATGGCGGTTTTGCCCGTGCCACCGCTGGCCAAATCCTCTCGGCGGGTGCCGTTGTCGGTGATGTGGATGAACTGCTGACGGTTAGCACTTCTATGCCTGACCAGTGCCGAGCCGATGGCGTGGAGCATAGCAATGAAGTACATGTCCTGCATCTGCCGTTCGGTCTTGGTGAGTTCCTGCGTCTGTGCTTTTTCCCAGAAGATGCGGCAGGTGTTATACAGGAAGCGGAAGTGCAGCGGCATTTCCTCTAATGGCTTATCCATCACCAGGCGGTAACGCCAGAGCTGCTGCCACTGGTCCCAGCGCATGTTCTCCTGCTTAATCTCGTCGTCCACCTTCGCCGCGCTGAGTATCGCCTCGTGGTTAGCGAGTTCGGAGGGATAGAACGGTGCTTCCTCCACATGCCACAGACGGTCGGTGATGGTGAAGTCGCCGTCGAGGATGGCATCCTGGCTGGTCCACTGCTTCATGGTCGAATACGGCGTGAGGCTGATGTCGTCCTTCGTCACACGGACTGCGGTGTTATGAAAGAAGAAGTAGTCGAAGTCCTCGCCGAAACTCTTCTCATCGAAGTCCATGGTCTCTATGCTCTCCATGATGCCTTGCTCCAGCTTGGCTCCGTAGATGGCCCGCGAGAGCGCACCCTTCTTGTCGTTGAACTCCGAGTGCGCACGGAGCCATTCGGCCATGATGTCTCGGACTTGCGGCATCAGCTTGTTCGAGCCTTTCTGACCCACGAACAGTTCGCTATAGGTATGGTCGTTGCCTAAGAGGAAGAAGCGGCTGAACGACTCATCGCCGCTCTGCATCACGCGGCGCACGATGCCACGGGCACGGAGGAACACGGGAGTGTTGCGCAGGTCGAACTTATAGCGTGCGCGACTGCTTCCGTCCTGCTCCTTGCGCTCACTTTCCCACTGCCAGAACTTGCACGTCGGCGTGTCGAACATAGCATTGTCGAACCACTCCGCCGGGTCGTCGTGCTGCAGTTCGGCGGGCATCAGGCGCTCTACCTCGGCGAAGTGCTGGATGAAGTCGGTGGCATCCTTCAGTGATTTACTATTTACGGATTTACTATTTACGATTTGATTCAGCTCCTTCGGCAGCCGAAGCCAGTGCACGGCGGGGTTGCTCAGGGCGATGGCCTGACTGGCCTTCAGTCCTGTCTCGTCCTCGTCGTAGCAGACGTACAGTCCTCCCTCTACGCAGACGTTCTGGAGCTTCCTCAGCAACGCCCGCAGCCAGCGGTTAGGGCGCATGGTGCCGCCCTTTCCGTCGAAGCCCGCCACCTCGGAGTTGAGCCATACCACATGCGCGTCGCTGTGGCTATACACCGCCATCGCGTCCCTCGGTCCGGAGCAGAGCACGATACGGCTGAAGCGGATTTGCTTCGTCTTCTTCTCCTTGTCCTCTATCTCCTGGTAGGGGTGGCGCTTGTCCTGTTCGGGAATCACACCGTCCTTCAGAAAGTCCTCTAATGGGGCATCGGCATACCACTGGCGGCCTACGTCCACGCTCTCGTCAACATCTTTCCACGCCCACTTGTAGCCGTAGATGTTCTTCGGCTCGTACTTCTTCGTGCCGAAAGGGTACTGAAACATGAAGATGGGATAGTTGCGGGTAGCCTTGACTATCTGGACGTAGAAGCCTCCCTTCTCCTGATTCTCCTTGCGACTGATGACGCGGGCCACGGGCTGAACGTGGAACAGCCGCTCCACATCCCTACCCCACTCTGCAACGGTCTTCGACTCGGCCTTTTTAGGGTCGCCGTAGAAACCTGCTCCTAAAGAGCAGCGATAGAGCGGTTCGCCCGTGTCGGGCTCGAAGTCGGTCATCAGGTCGCCTGTCTTTATTTCGGCGGGTGCAGTGCCAATCTCACCACATGACGCAGCATTTTCTCCGGTCGCTGCCCCGCCAGCCTGACTTACTGTTTGCGATTTCGCTATATCGTCTTTCCCGGCCTTGTGGGTAGATATCTCCACCCGCAGCCCCAGAGCCTTCAGCCCCTCCAAGGTCCACCCGCCGCGCTCTAATAGCGGCTCGTCGCCTGTCCAGTCGGCATATTGCGGCATGGTCTTGTGGAACTCCGTCCACCCCACCCTATCCATTCGCAGGTTGCGCTGCCATTTACGCCCCTCCTCGTCGGTCTCTTCCTCCAGGTTCACGTCGCAGCGCGTGGCCAGCTCGGCCGTCACCTTCGGCAGTTCGTTGTCTGGGATTTTCCCCGCAGGATAGCCCATCAGCCTCGCAGCGAGCTGTATCGCGCCGTAGCCCGTAAATCTGCAGGGATAACACTGGAACATCGCCGCCGTTGCCCCGTCGCGGGCTTTCCTCTCCACCCGCAGCGACGGGTCGTGGTCGTTGTGCCACGGACATAGGTAGTAGGCCACGGTGCCTTTCGCGTTCTGCCGCTGCATCGTTTGCCCCCACCCCGCCATGACATCCACGAGTGGAATCTGGTCTAATATGTTGCGATTTTTCTCGTTCACGGTCTAATCCTTGTTTAAGCAATCTGCGTTCTTCCGCAGCGCGTCCATCTCTGTCATATACTGATTGATGGCGGCCTCCTTGTCCCTGATGCGTTCGCGCATGTTTTCAACAAGCTGCTGTAGCGAGACCACCTGCGTCTCACTTTTCCCCCACTTCTCACAGGCCGCGCAGTACATATTGCGCAACTGCTTCACGTCCTGTATAGCATGCGTCAGCTTATCGGCCAGTTCTTCGCGCTCTGCCTCGTAGGGGTTGTTTCCCAGCAGGGCTGAAAGGAGATTCTTGAAGTATCGTTTCATGCCGAAAACCTCCCTACATAGTTCGTGTGATACATACAGCTGGCACGCTGGGGTCCGTGCGCACCTCATACACCTTGTCCTCCAGCTTCATATCATGTACCTGCACCTTAACTGACTTTATCTTCTTCTTGTCGGCCAAAGTGAAAATACGCGACTGCCGGACGCGCATCCCTCTTAACTCTTCTTTGCTCACAGTCTCCTGCATAATTGTCTGAAAATCTCTTAAATTATATGCGTTAATAACACAAAAACGGGAGAAAAACCTTACCTTTGCAAGTGTTCTAAGTTCGCAAGGCGACGCACGGCTCTCCGCTGAGAGGCGCTTCACTGCGCCTGCAGGTTCTCCTTGTACCCGTCGGCGAGTTAATTAACTAACTCTGCTGCAAAGGTAAAAAAGAAATCTGAAAGTCGTGTTGATTATTGTCGATTATTAACGTAATTTAATTATAGTTTCAACATGGCAAAGAAGGAGAAGAACAATTTTACACGCGCTGTGGAATGGCTCAAGACCAACGGCGTTGTTAAGGACCAGAAGGATATGGCCGTCCGTATGGGTACATCAGAGAATACGATTTCGCGTAACAAGCACGGTGGTGTACAGCGTCCTGACGACGACACACTGCGCAAGTTCAACGAACAGTTCGGCAGCATCATCAACATCGACTATCTGCGCGGCGAAAGCAAGGTAATGCTGGTGAAAGACCTTGTCGCACGTCAGTCTGCCAAACAGAGCAAACCTGCAGATAAAACAGCGTTACTCCTCGCTGCAAAGGACGAGACCATTGCCGCGCTGAAGCGCGAGCTCGCCGCCAAGGATGATGTCATTGCCGCCAAGGACGGCATCATCTCCGCGAAGGATGCGCTCATCGGCGACCTCCGGCAACAAGTCGGCTGCCTGCATATTCAGGCCGCCATTGAAAAGGGGCTTCAGTCGTCTGGCCATTCCCGCTCGGCAGTTGCTAATCCAACATCGCGCGAAAGCACAGAACTGCTGTAACACACATATATATAATATATAGGGAGGACTGGCCAGCCGTCCTTCTTTTGTGCTGCCCTTGATGTAGATGGCTGCTAACGCTATTTTGTGCAAAAAAGGCGATATAGAAACCATGCGTACATCTCCCGTTCATTACATAGCTCCATCAGCTATCAGCATCATACCTAACTGCAACGGCTCGGCCAACGACCTGGCCGTAACTATTGGCCGGGGCGTAAAGATTAAAGTTTATTGCCCGCGAGCTGGAATTGATAAGGTCAAAGAAACTGGCGAATACCAAGAGTGGATTCTTGCAGGTCGAAACCGTCGACTGGCAGACAGCACCAAGCCCTATACCATCTATGCCAGACTGCCAAAGAGCGACAAAACAAAAGGGTATATTGTTTTTTCGCCCATGACTCCTTACCCTGACGACGTATGGATAGAAAAGCATCTTTATCTTGATCCTGATACCCTTGACGGGCTTGCCGACTTGGAGGGAGCTTTTACCGAAGATGGAAATTGGTGGGTAAAACTTGGAGACGTATCGCGCCCCGATGCCAACAACCAGCGCACCGTCACGCTCGACACAGGCATACTGGGCACCGAGCAGTTCAACTCCGAATGGGCACTCCGTCCAGACGAGCTGCCGCTTCGTATAGAGCTTGGCTGCACCATCAACGACGAGGACGCCGGTCCTACGCCCTACGTTTATTGGGGGCAGAGTGTCGTGCTTACCGCCATGCTTACGGAAGGATGGACGGGCACCGACATACAGCGCTTCGACCGCTGGGAGATAGTACGCAACAGCGGCGATGCAGCCGCCGACGACGCATGGAACTATCAGGAAGTGGAAGGGCAGGACACGCTAACGCCGCGCCTGATGCCCGACGGACAGATTACCCTGAACCATGCCCGTGGCACAAACGACGACTTCAACGGGGCCGTCGCCGTCACGTTCACCATTCTGGCTGTAGGCCACAATGCCGACACACTGCAGAGCGAGATACTGAAGACCACCACCATCAACATCATGGCCGAGACGATGGAGAAATACGAGTTGTCGCTGTCAGAGTCTATTGTCAGCTATGACCCGCAGACGCAGAACTACAGCCCTGCCGGCGGCGTGGATGTAGGCATACGCGCCACCGACCAGCGCAACGAGGTGTTCGATTTGACGCGGGAACAGATAGCCAATGCTTCGCTCATGGCTGAATATGCTCCCGTCGGATCATCGTCATGGAAGTCACTCTCGTTCAAAGGAACTTCGCAGGAAGCAGCCACGGCCAACATCGACACGACGGCTTTCGCCTTACAGCAGAGCTTGAACGTGCGGCTCATGCGCCGCATCACTGCCGACGGCCAGACTGTATCAGAGAAAGAACTCTCGCGCGCCACCATCGCCTTCGTCCGCAATGGAGAGGACTCGAAGATACGCGAATGGATCTACAGGCTGAACAGCAATGCGGGTTACGATGCCACCACCGGCACGGCTGGCGGCACGGCTGTCAGCGGAAAGACCGACGGCGTGGACAACTGCCTGCTTGTGGACGACTTTGTGCCCTCCGGCTGGAGCGACGACCCTACGGGCGTGTCGCAGCCGGGCGACGTGGAGTGGGAGTCGTGGCGCGACTACGACGACGATAACCACCGCTGGGGCGCGTTCCATACACCCGTCATCCACAACCGCTATGCCGAGGATGCCGTCACTCCAGAGCAGATATTCTTGCACACAAGCAACTATCCTTGGGTAGGGAAATATCCAGTCAGTGCAAATATCGACGGGGCCATCCCATCAGGGTGGAGTGCCGTCCCAGTCGGCGTGACTCAGCTGAATCCCTATGAGTACCGAAGCATACGACGTAAGACAGGCGGCGTGTGGGGAGCATGGTCTGCACCACAACTCGACGCCAAATGGTCTTCCGACGGAACGAGCATCAGCATTAAGGGTGATGCAAACGCAGTAATTGGCTGGGAAGAAATTCTCCCAGAGACTGACGATAACGCTTTTCTCTGTCTGATGAACAATGCCGACAGCGACGACATTAAGATTTATGAGATTGACGATTGGCAGCAACAGACAGGCAGTTGGAAGGGCTACAGCGCTGAAATCGGCGACATCTACCTCCTTGATGGCGACATGTGGATGAAGCAGAATAATGCGGCCACCGCGTCATCGCCACGATGGAAAAACCTCGGCAGAATACAGGGACCTGCCGGTAATGACGGCAAGAATGCCGTGCGCATCGACCTTGACAATCAGGCCGACATCATTGCTTGCCGTGAAAATGGTACAGTGCGCTTCACTCGTGTCATTACCATTCATGCCAAAGTCAATGACGGACCTTCCGCAGCCACAACAGGTGTCAGCACTACACAGACAGTGCAAGACATGGAAATTGCAGGCGTGACACCAACTACGTTTTCGCTTGTCGATGGTCTGCTTACTGTCACTTGGCAGTTCGTGGCAGGCACGGTTCTTGCACCAGGCTCCTACGTCAAGGAGATTACGCTCAACTACAACGGAGAGTCCTACACCGCACAGTTTTCGCTCACTTCAAGCAACACCACTGCCATCTATCAACTTCACCCCAGCATGAGTGAGGTGAGTTTTCAGGTAGATAGCAATGGTGACTATGCGCCTACAACACAGAGACTTTATTGCGGATACACCATGAATGACGGCGGCGCCGTTCAGACTTTCCCAGGCAACAATATAGCCAACCTCTGGCGCGAAGGAGGTGCACCATATAATATTTTCTGGCGACGGCAACTCAGCGGTGGAATGTTCTCAAATTGGAATTGGGCGAAAGACCTGACCAATGGTACATTGACGATAGACAGCACTACCACCGACATGGGAATTGAGTTTGCCATGTCGTCTGCCTACTCTATCTCTGAAATACGAGACGAAAACATTGTCGACCGCGAACTGGTTGCCATCGTGAAAGGCGGTCAAAACGGACCTAAAGGCGACGATGCGCAGGAGGTCAGTCCGAACATACTGCTGCGCACCATCTTCGACCGTGGAATAGATTTTGTACTGGAGGCATGGTACAGGAACAGCGATTCCTATGTCACAATCGACACCTATTCCGACACAGTTGTCAACGGGCGGAAGTCAATCCGGCTGAACGCTAAAGATAACGGGGCCGAAACGAAACTTTCACAAAGCCTGATAGGGAAACTAAAAGCCAACACATGGTACACATTGTCGTTTAACGCCTTTCTTGCAAATGGTGGCGGGCGGCTTGTCGTCTCTTTACTCAACCTGTTCGACGGAACTCGTACCAACATCTTCGGCAACAATCTAAAGGTGATACTCGATGGCGAAGATTATCAGGTAAGCAACAACGGTTTTAATGACGTTCTGATTACAGGTGGTTGGGACGGCAAACGGCACACCATCACTTTCCTGACAAACAGCAACATCAGCACCGAAACACTCAATCTGCAATTCTACCAGGCATACGGCAGCGGCACAGGCAATCATTCTATCTCCTGCATCTGCATGCCCAAGCTGGAAGAGGGCCGCACGGCGACGGCCTACATGGCGCATGAGAGTGATCTGAAGGGCGACAACGCCCCCTACAACGAGCATGCCTACGCCCTGAGTCGCAGTCGCACGAGCCATGCCGACGAAGACCTCTATCAAGTGAACGGCGTGCGCTGGTTCCCGTCGGCTCCCGACCCGAGGGCCACGCATCCCTACGTCTGGGAGCGCATCATGCACTACACGGCGGCAGGCGTGAACGACCAGACCTCCTACATCTGCCTGACGGGAGCCGTCGGTGCAATGGGTAAGCTGTGTTACATGGCCGGCGAATACCGCGAAGATGTCGAATATACCAGCAACGACAGCCAGACGGTGGCCGTGGAGGTGAGCGGCACCGGTGAAACCACCAGTATCTACTACCTCAATGCCGAGAGCAACTGGCCAGACGGCACCGCACAGAGTGCCATCGGCCCCACCGATAGCGGACAAACTATCTGGGTGCTGGGCATGAGCCAGTATAACCTTGTACGCGCCCGCTATCTCTTTGCCGATTTCGCGCAGTTCGGTGCAGCCGTTGTCAGCGGCGACTGGCTCATTTCCGTGCATGGCACCATCAACGGCACGGAATACCACGGCAAGTACGAAGACCCCGATACGTACATCAATAGTGGTGATGAGAAACCTACCTACTTCTGGTTCGACCCTGCCTACCCCAACGAGGACCACGCAGGCAAGTACAAGACACCTGGTTCGTCGTCAAGCGGACAGTGGGCATCCGATCACCACAACTTCATACCCAACTATGCTGTCAATCTGCTCACGGGAAAGACGTATCAGAACGATGCGTATATACGCGGAGAGGTACATGCGACGAGTGGAGATTTCAAAAACGTGAAAATCAGTGGTGGCATGAGAAGTCCATTTACATATATTACGCCGAATAGCACATTTGACAGCGATTTCTCCGACAACGTAGCTGTACATTCTATAGATACAGTAAAAGACCAAGATGATAACGTATTGCCAACAGAGTACACTATCCCATGGGATTCAAGTCAATCGGGGCGAAGAATCATTGTTGCGAACTATAAATGGGGTACAGGAACATTAGCAAAGGGGTTTGCAAAATTGAATGCGCCGAACGGTAAATATTTTTATGAAGATGGCGTAATGAAAACAAGTATCCAGCTCTCTCGCGAGGTGGTAGAATTGATAGGATATGGAGATTCATCGTCGTTTTACGGATGGATTGTACTGACACGTACAGACATAGGTACGGAATATAAATATGGACATCATTTGAGTGCCCTCGCCATTGGAAAAACGATTGTAGAAAACGGTGTCATTAGCGAGGGGAAAGCAATAGGACTTACTTTTGACGGGAGCGGTATGTCAGTGCGTCGTCTTGATGTTGGAAAGTATAAGGTAACCTTCGAGAATACAAGTTGGTTCCAAGATGCTAATGGTGTGCATGTTACAGTAAGCGGCTATGGAAATACAAGCAATGGTCCTTTATACGCTTCTGTTCACAGCATTGACACGACAGGGTTTGAGGTTTGGACTGGCGACGACTCGTCGCCTAACGACGGGTCATTCACATTTATCGTGATGAACATCTACAACTGGTTACATTTAAATGGATAAGTTAATCGTCCGAAGATTCTGCCGATTTTCTGAAGGTCATAGCCTCGCTGAATGGTTCTTCATTGTATTTGCCTGTAATAACAAAAGACATAGACGACTCGTCTATCTGCGTTACAATGTATTCTATAGGTATCTCAAGTCCATTCGCCACTGTGATGACGTTGCCCTCGATGTTATGTATCCGTTTCCGCCTGCCCTTGACCGACGGCGGTCTGGGCATTATAATGATTTCAGATTGATAACCAACAAAGCAAAAATAACTATTATGGCAGACAACAGAACAAAAGTTGATCCTCGCTTCCTGAAGTACGATACTCCAGAAGTGGAAGCACTCCTCGACAAGGTAAGCGCGCAGCAGGTGGCCGACGAGGCCGACATCCGCGCAATGGTTACTGATTACGAAACAGCAGAAGAAGGAGAGTAAAGAATAAACTGACTATGGCAAAGACAACCGACATCAGCAGTCTGAAGCATGTTCTCGCCCAGCAGCTGCACCTCTATTACGAACCGCAAGACGACGGCACCAATGTGCTGCGCCACATCCGTGTACACCAGCGCACGTTCAATGTGCCGTCCGACGGCATCACCATCGACACCCTGCCTGACGACTTCATCGGCTCCGAGCACATCAAGGACGGCACCGTGCAGGAGCAGGACCTCAGCCAGCAGCTGAAGAGCGGGCTGGTGACTGCAGCCGAGAAGGGTGCCAACGGCGGCATTGCCACGCTTGGCAGCGACGGAAAGGTGCCAGCCGCCCAGCTTCCCCAGCCGACAGTGGCCACGGAGGAAGACGTGCGCGGCATTGTAAGTAACTACACTGAATAGCAACACAACACAAAAACAAAACAATCATGGCTAAAACAGACGACATCATTACCAGTGGATTGCTCGACGCATTCCACGACGAACTGCGCAAGGGCCTGAAGAATGGCAGCGTAGCAGTAAGCACAAAGAATGCCAAGGATGAGACATCGGCAGCTATCAAAGAAGCGCTGGAAGGCGGAGGACTGATTCCCGCTCTGGCCGAGAACCTGGCCAACTGGGAGGGGCGCGACGCACTCGCCATCGAAAGCTCGTTCGACACGCTGGTCCGAACTACGGCAGGCGACGAGAGCGTAAACTCTGACGAACCGGCACGTCTGGTGAGCATCGTGCCAGCCACCGACTTCAAGGCCGACGCACTGCGGGCCACGGGCTTCAACCTGCTGCGCAACGCGCCTACGGTGGGCACAGGCTTCTACATGCTCCTGCCGAAGCTGGAGTTCGGCACGTTCGGAAACGCCGAGAAGGTGAACGGACTGCTCTTTACCGACAAGAACGGCAACAACCTCACGCCTACCGTGCGTTTCAAACCGCTTGCCGACGGAGCACCCAGAAGCGTCAGTGACGGTACGGCATGCCCTTACCGAGACAGCAACGGGCTGCGCTTCTACACCACGCCGGGTATCGGCTACGTCATCGTCTCGGGTATCACGCTCAACCAGACCTGTGCACACCTTGCCTGGAGCCGCCGCTACGACGAGTATGTAGCCGTCGACGATGCCGACGATGCAGGCTCCACTATCAACCTGACCGACATCATTGCCGCCTGTCACGACTTCGGACTGCTGCTCGTGGCCTCGCGCTACGGCGAGACCGTGACCGACGACATCACCTTTGGCGACAATGCAGCCACATGGCATCGGCGCGTCGGCAGAGTGCAGCCGTCGTGGACCAGTACGCCCGTGAACGACTCCGAGGGCAATCCCACAGGACAGTACCTGCATGAGACGGTCATTGCCGACATGAAGGCCGGCGGCATCGTGGAGTGCGGAAGCCTGAACCTGGAGGTATCGTCGAGCTCTGTCAGCTACACAGACTCCAATGCCGACGCCACGACCGACTATGTGAAGTATGAGCTGGCAACCGTCGCCACCGGCAACGTCGCCGTAGCTCCGATGCTTGAAGTCGAGGACTGGGGACTTGAGGTGCTCACGCAGGCTACGGGATCGGCAACGGTCACCGTCCAATATGCACAGAACTATCAGGATGCCATCGCCAACATGGTCAATGGCGGGTATCAGGCACGTGTCAAGGAACTGGAGGCGCAGATTGTGGCCCTGAAAGAGTCCGTCAAAGACCTCGGTTCGCAGGCCGAGGGTTATGTGCGCATTGCCGGTTCCAGCAACCCAGCGCTTTCCTACAAGCACTACCAGCTCAGCGAGGAGGGGGGATTTACGCGTGAGTCTGCCTTCGACATCTTCTATCCCTGTCTTGTGGGCACCAAACTCACAGGCGACAACAACCAGGTGGGCAAGATTCTCTATGTGCTGAAGAAGCTCGGAGCCACCACCGTGGAAGGCGTTGCCAAATGGGAAGACCTCGACGGCAACCTGCACGCCATCGACGGCTCGGAGGGTGACCTCATGGTGTGCAACATCCAGCCCTACTACCACCTCTCAGGTCGGTACACTGTCGACGGACTCGACCTTGACGTAATGCTCCGCTCCACCAAACCATTCACATGGCACGGATACGAGGCAGAGTTGTACGAGAAGAACGGTGTTTCCCCCGACTACTGCGTGATGCACACCGACACCGACAACGTATCGCGCATGCACTCTGTCTACAATCCTGCCTGGAACGGTTCCTATCAGGCTCCCTACGGCATGACGGGCAAGTATGTATATAGTCAGGACCCGCAGACAGGCGACATCACGGAGACTTTCGATGCCGACGCATCGCTGCTCGGCGGAGCGGGTGGCCTGCACACCACCAACCTTGCACTCTACGACGGCGAGCAGCGGGCCATGAACCAGAACCCCGACACCACAAAGACCGTACCGTTCATGAATGCAACGGCTCGTGGTGCCGAGATGCTGTGGACAGGACTGGTTGCCGAGGGCGGCACGTTCGACGCTCACAAGGCCGCACTCTTCGGCAGCGGCTTCTCGTCCAACGATCCTGCCAATGCCGCAGCCCACTGGGGAGAGGATGCCGCACAAGCCCGCAACGGAATGCGTCTTGTTGACAAGAACGGAACGACGAAATATTACGGGCTGAATACTAACATGAAGACCTGGACCGTCGGGCATACCAACGACTTCTGGAGCGGGCAGCTTATCAACGAATATCGGCATCCCTGGCACTGCGACGAGGCGTACCGGGTGCTCTGTTATGCCGTAGCCAAAGGCATCGGAGAACTGCA
>Ga0326512_10002163_pt1 | contig 14574 bp, 21 predicted proteins | sample 1_2617_0518_D_FD_203652 | JGI IMG/M metagenome (GOLD analysis project Ga0326512, IMG submission 203652) | Bovine rumen microbial communities from UC Davis, California, United States - 1_2617_0518 | ecosystem: Host-associated > Mammals > Digestive system > Stomach > Rumen | place: USA... | reverse complement strand
ATGTGATTAGTTGATTTCCCAGAGTGGTACTGCTATGTCTGGAATACCATAGAATGTAATAGCAGAGAATGAACCTCCTGTCAGTGTCTGGTACTGGTTATTGAGCAAGTAGAATACTTTAATCGAAATTATACCATTTTCAATTTTCAGTTCTGCGGGGCAAATTACTGTTCCTGTCAGTCCTGTGAAACCGGACAGTGATACCGTAATATTATAGAAGTGGGGTGTTCTGACTTGGAAAAGGTTATTTGAATCGAGTGAAAGTATTGGATAGAACTCACTGCTTCCGATTTGAGCACCACTTGCGATGACAATGTAATCGTCTGGAATTGTCATATAAGCGTTGTCATCATCAATCCAACAGAAAGCGTTTAATACTCGTGTATTGTTTCCTGTTGCGGGAATTGTAGAGATAATCTGCGGTCTGTTTTCAGAGGTTTCATTATTGTTAAATGCTCTTACCAGTGTAGATGATATGGCAGTAATACCATAATTACTCGATGGATGGAGTCCGTCACTGTTGTAGTTGACTTTTGAAGTATGGATTGCGTTCCATGTTTTTAATACATTGAATCCGATTTTCTTTGCATAGATGGTGTAGCACCATTTCGCCCACTCCTGCGACTTCTCTGGGTGCAGTGTTTCATAATACTGGGAAGACGGGAGAGTACCTCCAACATAGGCAATGTGAAGTTTTGCGTTCGGATAATTCGCATGGCAGTATGTTACGAAAGTATCCATTGCATTAGTGACTACGGTTACATCTGGATTAGAATAGGTATAGTTATTGAATTGGAGAAGTGCATCGTTAATGCCACCTACTACCAGGATTTCAGTAATTGCTTCTTTGTTTCCGGTATAATCCTGTACTTCCTGTAAGAAGGTTTTTGTCTGTGCGATTGAGAAACCCGCACCGGAAACTGAAAGGTCATGGCACTGCGAAGCGGGTATTCCAACGTTTGCTACAAATTCGTTATAAAGTTGATGGTCATACCATTCAGAATAAGAGTCACCCACATACAATAAGTGTTTCGTGGCATTAGTTTTCAGTGTCACATTGTCCAGTGCAGTGATTTCGGTAGTCAGTTCATCATGTATAGAGTTCAGTTCCGCATCTACTGAATTTGTGAGGTCAGTGATTTGCTTAGTAACGGATGCTTTAAGGTCATCAATCTGCTGATATAGTTCGGACATATCGAAGATGTTCTGCCAGTATTCAGTATTGATAATGTCTGTTCCAGAAGGAACCGCTTTCATAGACAGATAAGCATTGTTATCGTTCATTACGATGGTTAACACTTCATACTGTTTGGTAATATTCCACTGGATAGGGTCTGCGAATTTGATCTTGGCAGAGATTGCTTCATTGAACTTGTCCAAGACTTCTCGTAGCGTTTTAATTATCCAATCTTGGTTCATATCATGGCAGTTAGTGTATGGGAAGTTTTCACCGAAAGCACCGATATTGTTAGGCATAGTTTATCTCTCCTTTCTTAGTAAACCAAGACACAGAATCGCATCTTGAACTCATTAGTTATTATATCATACAGATTGAACTTGTCCACTTCTCTCTGTTCGCGAATAAGTTTTTGTGTGGTAGTCACACCGATATTACCATGAGCATGAAGTTCGTGTTCTCCATCGTTCTCCGTTACAATGCTCTCTCCATGCGTCAATGAGCCGTTCCGAGTCTCCGTCTTTCCGTATTTGATAGTTCCTTCGGTGTTGACTGTCTCGCCGTAATCGTGCCTGTTTTCAGCGGAATTTGACTCCTTAGACTGCTTTACGAGTCCGTCATCGTCTCCACTTGGAACGGAGTTGAATCCTGCAATCCATTTAGCGGAATCACTCACACCCGTGTCCACATCTTCACCACCATGAGTGACATCGGTTTCGGAAGTATCACTACCAGTAGTCGCAGTGGTATCGGTGTGCCTGTCCGTACCGCTATGCGTGGTGCTACCGCTACCGGAGTCACTACCTTCTTCGTAACGGTTGTAGTTCTCAATGGGGTTGTACTCATACTGGGTTGTAGCATAGAGTCTGTTCCAGACATCAATCTGGGTTGTACTCCACACGCCCAGAAGACTCTTGAAGACAATAGGATTAGGATAGAGGACTTCCAGTTCTGCGGTTTCCGCAAGGATATTATTTATGAGTGTTTCACGGTCTAACTGGGCGGGAATTTGCATGAGGTCAAATACAGTATTGTCCCAGTTAAACAGTCCCAAAGGAGACAAATTAGCGGTTCTTCCCATAATACATCTCCCCTTCCTCTGTCTTGGTAACAATCAGTTCTTGCGGGTCATGTCGCCAGTCAACAGTGATGGAAGTTCCGAAAAGGTTATTGGTTTCTTCCGCACACTTTTTCAGTTGGTCAAGCCACAGTTCGCACTTGGTGATTGTCTCTACGTTGTTTGCGTTTACTTCATCTGTTATCATGCGTTCCCGCTTTTCAGTGTTTGCGTTGGGGATACCCACATCTGTATCGAACATTGCTTCTATCTTCCGCATGTCCGCAAGCACATCAGACACAATGTAGTTACCACCAATATTCTGCTGAAACACATCCCATAGGGGTTTACCGTCCGAGCCAAACAGAGTATCTCCTACGGCTACTGCGGGTTCTCCACCAGACACCTTATCAAAGAGTTTCTTATAGGTTTCTGCCTCTGGTTTGTTCTTTGCAGGGAACACGAAAGACAAGTGACTGTTGAGAAGGTTAACGCTTGCAGTCTCCGCACATAACGCCATCATATCGGCATAGTAGTTTACAAGGTCGGTGATACTTCCCCAGTCCGGTTGAAGTTTGAAGACTGTACATTCTTGTCCAATGCGGGGTTCAAGGGAGTGTTTGAGTAGCGGGTTGGAGATTACCAGATTAGTGGGTTGGTAGTAAATATCATAGCCATAGGGGACTCCCGCTTGACAGATTACACCGTATTTGTCTGTCTCAATTACACCGATATATCCCCATGCGTAAAGTACATAAAGGAAGTAGTCTCTGTTGAAGGTGTCCGGTAAGTTCCACTTGAATACCGAGATTGCTTTCTGGAAAAGGTATCTGCGGAAGAACTTCTGCAATGCGGTGTTTTTTACATGGACAGTAGAAGGTGAGAAAGAAGCATTGTACATGTTGATGTAGTCGTATGTTTCCGGTACTCCGTAACCTACATCCTTCGGCATAATATCATCCCTTTCTTTTTGATAAAGTACATAAGCCAAGCGGGAAGGTAATCACTCCCTATCGGTTCTGGTGTGTCTGGGTCATCTGGGTCAAAAGGCGGGTCATCTGGGTCTGCTTCAAGAGGAAGAAGAAAGTCTTCCGGTGGAATTACTGCGGGTGCGGTTGCATCCGTAAAATAATTATACCACCATCGAGCATTTTCGTCTCTATATCCAACTCCACCACTGTTTATTTCATATCCAGATGTCCATGCTGATGCGAGTATTTCTGGTGTTGCGGTTGAGTATGGAAAGTTTGCAAAGGTATATGTAACACCGCTGTATCTTACGGGTTGAAAGAATGAGTGCGTTCCATGTTGTACATCGTACTGTTGTTCTCCTCTTATCCGGTACATTTGAGTCCAACCGTCATACCATATAATATTATTATCCTCTGCGTATGCTACCAGTTTTTGTCGTCTTAGATTGTTGCGTGTTGAGTACCCGTCCCACTGTACAATACCTATTGCATAAGCCTTTCTTGTATCTCCATAGTATTCCATGTAGAAGTTTTCCATAACACTGTTAGGGACATCAGATAGATTATTTCCAGAGTTAGGAAGTCTTCTTCGGTTTGTTTTTTGAATATATGCGGGGTTAATAGTTGACTCGCCTTGCATACATCCAAGCATACCGCATATTGCGTTTATTGTCCACCCTTCATTTAAGAAGAATGATCGAACTATATTTGCGTTGGATAGTTGTTCAGCAGTTGGCAATGAATCGGTAACACTCCACGCACCACATCTTTGATTAGTAGCCATATACCATCCGTTTACCAGTGTTACGTTCATATAATCACTCCCAGAAGAATCCAGTTAATAGTTCTCTGTGTATTACTTCTTTTTCATGGGCAAGGCAAGGATAGTCTACTGTTGCTTCTCCGCATTTCACATAACCACTCTGAGAGGAAATGGTTCTTACTTTGCACAGAGGTCTTCCCAGTTCAACGTTATCTTCATCGACTACATAGAGGAATTTATGGAATAGCCATGCTGAATTGAACAGACTTGCGAACGACCCTGTACTACCACTTGTAATGACTTGTGGCATTTTAGCATCAACCGCATTACCTATGCTATTCAGCATCATCATTCCACTATGTGTCGCACCCACCGCATTTCCTGTCATAATATTCGCCATTGCACCCGCCGCATTTGCACCGATTGATGTAATCGCAGTAGTTGATTTTATTACATCACTGCTTACTTGTGCCAGTTGAATTGAAACACCCAGTTGTGCAGATGTCTCATATAGTAGCGGTGTGTCTCCTACGGTGGAAGAAATACGTTTTACACGCAGTATTGCTTTTCCTGTTACTAAGTCAAATGTGTTTTCAAGTTCGATTTTATCTCCGGTTGTGAAGCATTGAGGGTCGAGAGGGAATGAGCCGAATGGTGGAACATAACACTGCAATTCAGTATACGGTTGTGTATTTAAGTAATGTCCTCTACTTGCCGACTGCGGATGAGTTGGAATTTGTATGTTCTGTACATAGGACATTGAAGTAGTGCTATCAACTAATCTTCCTTCCGCAATAGTCTGCGGAACTGGATAGTAACCAACCTTGATTGCCCGTGTAGATGACTCTCCAATATCGCTTGCACTGAAAGGCAACCAGACGCAAGAAACAATATATTGAAGCGGGTCAAGAAGTGCCTTTGCGACACTGTGTGTTAACTGCTGATCTTGGGTCATTGTTGTCGGGAAACCAGATGTGTCAATATACTGGTCAGAAAGAAGGTAATCTACAAGTGCTTGCAGTTGTGTATAAGTCAAAGCATAGTATGTTACTGCACCACCAGTAGAAGAGTATGTATTTCCCGAAAGAATACCGAGAACATAACACCCATTGCTTGAAAGAATATTCAACCAGTCAGCATTGATATAGGTTTGCCCTATTTCAAATTTAGTTGTTGCGGGATACTGTTTATCAATAATATCCCCGTCGCTTTCATAGGAACTTCTTTCAATATATGCACTTGTGTTTCCTATCTGGTTTTTCCAACTTCCCAGATAGTCTTCCGTCATTGAACACTCCCACAGTCCATTATTCCATGTCCAGTCGTTCACAAAATAGTATCTGCTGAATACCGGAATGAAACAATAATTGTATGCTTGCGGGTGAATGTTTGCGGGGAACTCTTTGAAGTTGATAGTGGGATTTTCCAGTGAACAGGGTTCTCTTAAATATCCTCTTATCGTATATGCAGTATCATTGCTACTGGGTCTTTTTGTTGAATTGGTTCTTTTCTCAAAACCAATATAGAAGTCTACCGCTACCATATAGCACCCCCGTAAAAGAAAGGCGGGAAAGGCACATACCCGTCCCGCCAGTTGTTAGGTTTCCTGTTAGTTGAGAAGGAACACGACACCCTTCTCCGTGTTATCAGAGAAGCAACGCATCCGCATATGATACCAGAAGTTCCGGTATTCACCCCGTCCGTTTTCCGGAGTCGGAATAATGCGGTTGTGAATCTGCGCCCAACCCATAGCATCTTCATCAAACAGTACCGCAAAGATACCAGTCTGTGTAACGGCACTCTCCGCAGTAGTGGCAACACCGGAAGTATTGGTGTAGGTCGGAGTGACAATGATCTTATCCACGTTCTCAATGGACTGCCAGAAGTTCACGGTTTCCACATCAGCATACTTCAAGTAGTTGTCGTGGAAAGCATCTGCCAGAACACGGGAATCAATCTGGTAGCGTTCCGCACCGAGCATGTACATCTTCTGCTTCTGGTAGGGAGTATGCCGAGGAATCGGCTTGCCCGTCAGAGTGGTCTGGTACTTCACGCTCATTTCCTTGAACAGAGAAGCAACCGAAGCAATGCGACCATACACCCACTGCATGAAGGGTTTATAGTTGTCCGGTTGGAAAACTGTCTGGGCAGTCAGAGAGAGTCCAGTCAGAGAGTTGTACTCGCTCAGCAGATGGATAACACGGGAACTGTCATTTTCAGCAATCAGTCCACCGATAAAGTTCGCCACCAGTCCACGGGACATGTTCTCTTTCGCCAGTTCCACCTTATTGGACATATCAGTGGTAATCATGGACATGAACTGCCCAAACTCTTCCGCATTACGGAAAGCGGTTTCAATCTGATCTTGGAAAATCGTGTAGTTGTCTTCGAAAACAGACTGTCCGAGGAAGTTGGTCTGCACGAAGTCACGCTTGTTGATTACCCAGTGATCTACGGACTGCCCGTTACCAGTGGGCGGGGTCTGAGTGGCATCGAAGGTTACTGGATACTTGTAAGCATCATCGTCCTTCCAGTCAGAAGCAACGATATTGAACTTCCGCATGTACGCACCCCACTGCGGGAGACTCTTTTCCAGTCCCTTCATAGAAGCGGAATAGGGACGGATAGCAAAGATGGTACGAGCCAGAACATTGGACAGTGCGTTATAAATAACATCATTGCCGAGGTTCAGAGCAGTCTGGGCAACAGAGATAAAGTCGGCTTCGGTATTGATAATGGACTGCCTACCAGTAGCCTGTTTTACCAGACTGTTCAGTACCGCACTGGACTGCTCAAAGGTCATATTGTTTACACTCATTTCTTAGCACTTCCTTTCTTATCTTTCAGTGCATCCAGAATTTCTTTCAGCACTCCCAGAATATCTTTCATTACATTCACAAGGTCAAACATTTTTACCACCCCCGAAAGTCGGTCTGATAATCTCTGCCAGTGCGTTCTCACCCGTCAGTCCACCACGGGGGTCAGCACCGTTCGGAATGTTCGTGTTTGCCAGTGCGTTCGCTTGAATAGAAGCGGTTAGTTTCGCAATCTGGTGCATGACATCCGACAGAGAAGGTTGTTCCTGTGCGGGTGTGGGTGCGGGTGTGGGTGCGGGTGTGGGTTCGGCTACGGCTACGGGTGCTTCTACTACTGCGGGTGTCTCTACGGGTGCGGGTGCGGGTTCTTCTGCGGGTTCTGCCTGTGCGGGTGTAGGTGCTTGTACATTTCCGAGTCCCATGATGTCTTCTTTGGTGAATCCGGCATTTACCAGTTTCAGAATGGTTTCAGCATCCATGTGTTATAATATCTCCTTTCAGTTCATTTGTCAAAATTGACAGTCGTTCGATACATGCGGTCATTTCTGACAGGATACTCGCAATGTCGTTCCCCTTCTGGGAGTAGTCAATCACGGTGGGTAAACCCACATGTGTAAAGGCATCGAGGGAACGGTATCCCACACCATCCCGCTTCGTCTTGGTGGAACGGGTGGAGTCCCGTACCGGAGTGGAACTGTCTGGGTCGCAGTAGATAGCAACATGGGTTGCATTGCCCTGTCCATCGTGGTATCCCCTTTCTGTCTCTCCACCGTCATTCTTTACGATGAATAACCATGCTCCATCTGGGATATACCCGAACGCATCCAGTGCATCTTGGATAGTGCCTTTCCATTTCAAAGCACCTCTCCACATGTCGTTACTGCCTTTCCAATTGTATCGTTTCCCGCTACTGTTCCGCACACCACAGTCAGCGAGAACTTCCTCTACAAAGGCTTGGCAGTCCATCTTGGAATAAGGAATGTTGTCATACTTATGGGAACGTGCCTGTGTAGCGTATTCCTTTCCCGTTACCATGAACTCACTCCTTCTCCATCTTGTCTACAAGTTTCTGTACTACCAGTGTGTTGTTTGAGATTGCTTCTGTCAGTTCCTTATTGGAACTTCTGATAGCATCCGCAAGTTCCTTCTGTTCCGTCTTGTGGTCTTCCCGTTCCTTATTCCAAAGGAAAAAGGTCGCTACCAGACATGCTACAGGAACTGCAAGGTTTGAGAAGATTGAAACAATGGCATCCATTTCCATGAGAATCCTCCTTCCTCTGGATATAAAGATGGTGGGCATCCTTTGTGACTGTGCGGAGTCATGCCCGCCCTTCCGAGGCTTGCACTGGGCAGGATACCCACCGAAGTTATTATAAATGTTTCACATGAAACAATCAAGGGGTATCCCAGTATTTAATAAATAATTTCTCCGCAAGCACATCTTCAAAGTCAATTTGATTGCTGATGTACAACTCCCAGTGAGTCCGGTACAACCTTTGATAGTGCATCCGGTCTGCATCAGACAGAGAAAAGGCAGTGTTGAATACACCAGACAGATGTGTGGTAGCATACAATCTAAGGTCTGACTTGTGCCGATAGATACACAACTCACCGATAGAACACACGGGAATAAACTCGTTCAATGGTCTGGGTCGGACATGACTTCTATCTACATTGAAGTCATTGTCAAGTGCCATGTTTGAAAAGTCCGTTCCACTCGTCAACCGATACAGAGCAGTGTTCGCTTTCTGTCTACTCACCGGACTCCTGTGTAGCATGATGAGTTGGATACCACGCTTCTCATCCGTCCACCTATCAGTGTTACCCTTCTGCATCTTATCGGCAATCCGTATCAGTCCCAGACTCTCAAAGATTGGGTTGGTAATGTCGTTTGCGTTCGCTAAACATATCATCTGAATGGGTGCTTTGCCTTTAATCTCCCTGTTACGGTTCATCGTTTCATATGCGTTCCATACTGCATCAGCTTCATTCTTCAACAGTCGTTCGTGCTTCTCCGGTATGAACTCGTCATAGATAATCAAGTCAATGTCCGAAGCATCAAAACCACGCATGTTTGACAGAGTGGATAACGCACAAGTATACCCTATCTCATGTTCGATTTTTTCAGCATCTCCAGACAGTTCATAAAACGCACTGTTGTACTTGCTTATCCTGTGTACCATGACATTCCATCCAAGGTCTTCATTCAAAGGCTTGAACACTGAAAATTCCGGTTTACTGATTAGGTCTGCTTGGGACTGCGTTCTTCGCATCAGCATGAACTTCCTACGGTCTTCCCTTGCGGTCTTTAAGGTTGTGTAGGTTTTACCAGTCCCCCGTCCACCCACCAGAAAATTAAAGGGATACCCGCAGTCGAGTATCCCCTTAATGTTTACATAACCGGACGGGTCATATATCCTCATGCGATGTCGCAAGTGATATACTCACGACCGCCTTTGGACTTGCCACTGCCCACTTTAAACTTGGTGGGCGGGGTTTCATTACCCGCTTCATAGATTGCCATGATGTCGGAGAAGTTACGAACGTAGGTCTTGGAGTTGGTGGCATACCGGACACCCGCCACAGTCTCCACGGCGAGAACGTTCATCAGTTCACCCTCCTGGTCTTCGTCTTCATACAGCACGAACTTGGCAATGTCGAGGACTTCGCCTTTGGCATCGGACATTTTCTTGACATCGTTCCCCTTGGTCAGAGCATACATGTCGGCACTGGTGAGTCCTTCGGTCTTACGGATGATCTTCATTGTTTGTGTTCCCCTTTCAGTATTGTAGTGGATTGTTGTCATGGTGGTGACGGGTCTTCGCACAGTCCGGTTCGTTGTTAGCACCCGTTCCTGTTTGGTGTAACCAGTGTGAGGTGTTCTGGTAGTTCTGACAGTTATTTGCACACGGGGTGCAACCGTCCACGCTCGCCGTCAATCACCGTAATAATATTATCAAATAACAAACGGGTTGTCAAGATAGTTTTTAGCGAATTTCAAAATTCTTTCGTATTCTCCTGTAATACCGAGTGTGTATTCTGACGGAAGGATAGCAACGTTAGCAGTGATGCGAATAACATGTCCTTCAATCTCAACTTCCTGTATCTCAGGTGAATCATTAAATACCGCCATAGTCCCACCCGCTTTTCGGAAGACAAAACCTTCCTCAAAGGCATCGAGTCCACCATGTTCATCCAGTTCCTTTCCGCCCTTCGCCTTATTGACTCCCGCAATCGTGCAATGTACTCCCTCTCCGTCCTTTTCCACATAAGCGTACTTTTTCGCCCCCAATGTTTTGAAATGTCGATAAGCAAAACCAGTATCCTTCCGGTCTTCATTCTCAAACACTCCCATGTAGTGAGTCACCCCAGAAGGGTCGGTTGCATAAGAACCGGAATCAAGACATTCAGCAACTCTTTCCCTATTATAATTACTCCAATTAACAGTCCCAGTATACTTAACACTGTCAGTATCACAATAAATAAAATCAGCACCTTCCGTATCGTGAACAAGCCTTATCCCCTCTTCCAACATTAGTCTACTCCATGCAGTTACCCAGACACCCCACTGGTAAGCCAGAAACGCTTTACTGTTGCTCTTTTCCAGAATCTCAGCTTTTCTCTGTTCAATCCATTCAAGGTCTTCTTCATTCAGTTTCTCACCATTCTCGATCTTATCATGGAAGTGGTTTGCTATCTCGTCTTCCCAGTCACCTTCCTGTGAGAAGATAATCTTTGCTTTACACGGGTCTTGTGCAAGCATCCCGTATAAGGCATTGAGCAGTGCCTTTGCCTTGTCATAGTAAACTTCCATACCTTCGACTCCTTTTAGTTCCGTCTTATCCTTGTAATACTTAATCACTTCGTCAATCAGAGGTTGTGGTAACTTCTTATATGATGAATACCACCCCGCCAGAAACTTAATTTTGTCGATCTGGTACTCCTGCGAGATAATCCGCAAGTCAATGTCTGTTATAGTCGTTTCCAGACTATCGGCTGAGAGTATTCTTCCATTATCCGCATTAACCATATTCAGTCCGTCTACACAATATACGGGTCTTTCAATATTACGGCATTTATCGTTGCTCAGATAGGGACAACCCCAATATCTATCCCTAAGACGGACATTTATCAGCTTTACCCTCAAAAGCAGTGCCTTATGACGGATTTTAATGCACCGAGCAATATAATCCTCATTTAAGTCACTTGGGGCAATTCTGGTAAATTGTGACATGGGAAACTCACAATTACACATAACTGCAGGATACGAACTACTCCTATCAGCACTGTGAACGTTATCAATGATATCTCCGGTAAAATACCGATTAGCATGAGTGTTCCCACCCCGAAACGCTTCTCTCAGTGCCTTATACAGTGGATAGTCTGGTAGGATGGAATATACAAAGTTGTGGTGAATACCGTTCCGCATTGCCCGTTTTGCGTTTCTTCTGACATATCCAGTAGATGTCATTGGAATGGTAGCCAGTGTGTCACCGTCACGCTCCATCAGAGCATTTACCGCTTCTACCAGTCCCAGAACATCATTCACGCAGTATTCCAGTTCTTCTCCCTCAATCGGAGTCCACGGATACCTCTTCTTGGAATAGTCGAACTCTTCGCCAGACAACTTCTGGTGTTCTACACCCATTTTCTTCGTGAACTGCCCCAGACTCATGTTTGTGAGTCGGTAAGAACACCGGAACTCAAACTTGTTCCACATATCCGCTTTCAGCACCTTCCGACTACCGATAGCGAATATGTCACTGGGTTGAAATGCGTATATTCCCTTTATGAAACTCATTTCGTAAGAGAGATTGTGAACGTATACAACGAGCCATCTATCATCTGGGAGTACCGCTTCAATCCTCTTTTGCAAGTCCAGAAATTCATCCCATGTCCGTCCAATAACTACTACATCAGTCGAAAATGCCCACTGCCAGATATACATGACTGATTGCTGAATATCATCCAGTAAAGTTGTCTCAATATCAAAGGCAGTGGTTATTCCCATGTAGTGTCTCTTTTGTCCAGACGGGTTTCCTCTCCGGTTCTTAACCAGTGGGCAATCCTTGAAGTAACTTTCTGGGTTGAACTCCGCACAGTTCACTACCATATATTACCAACCTACTTTTTCTAAGAAATCATCCATGTCAAATTCCCCTTCATGCTCTCCTCTGTATGCTTCAATATCAGCATCAACAGTAGCAGTATGATCGAGGAACTTGCTCATATTATCCAGTACCTTATCAAAATCGTCCTTACTTAATGAAAGAGTTTTATCTACAAAGTCCTTAATAGTATCTGACCCGTATATTGAACTAATTTTAAGTCTTCTGGTTTCGTTCATTACTTGGATTATTCTCTGATAGTTCGCCTTGTTAACGGGTCTTTCATCTTCTGGAATGTCTTCCATTTTCTTCTTTTCGTCTTTCGTCCCTATTGCTTTATTCAGTGTAGCAGTCGTTTTCTCTTGCATACTCTGTTGTCCAGTTCGTGTACTGCCACTCCACTTAACAAAACTCGCTAATTCCCTAAATGCCTTTGGTAAGTTTTCTGGACTAATCTCGCTCAGCTTCGGGAACCCCATTTTTGTTACTGTTCCTTCTGCGGTTTCCAGTTTATATGACTGTTTACCGCTTGTAGTCCAGTCATAATCCTTTTGAAGTCTCTGGACACGCTTCTGAGCAACATCACGCATACGGGTGTATTCCTTCCGCATGGCTGATAGGTCTTTCCGTTGAAGAGTCTCCGCACCGGAAGTCGTATAATAGGATGGTTTGAACTTAAACTCAAACTTCGCCATTACTGCTCACCTACCACAACACCCAGACTTTCCAGATAGTCCTTCACCGCACTGGATACCATAGCACTCCGGTTCATGTGATAATGGTCACATACATCTTCCATCTTCTCATACAGAGAAACAGGAAGGGAGACAGAGATTATCTCCCTGTCCCCTTTGCGGGTCTTGCTATTATCCTTCATCTTTCCATGTCTCCTTCCAATTATTTTCGAGTATTTTCCTGTGTGCTAAGTCACACAAGTTAATAATAATGCTATACTCATCATCCGTCAAGAAGGAATCCCAGAAAGCACACCGGAGAATAACATGGAGTATTTCATCACCAGACTTCAAACCATAATTGAGTGCAGACTCAATGCGTCCTTTGTAGAAGTCAAATACACCTTCATGCGATACGGGAGACTTCTCCATTTTTGCGGAGTCGTACAGAGGACTTCCATCACCAATAATCTTCATACAAACATCTCCTTATAATCTTCAATGTTACTCCATGCGATGTCCAGTGCATCATTAGCATTATAATGCTTGTTCTCGCACTTTTGATAATCTGGAAGTCCATATGCGTACATCATAGGGAAACCCTTTTTCTGATAATAGACTTCCCAGACTCCCCGAATTTCCCAGTTTTCCATGTGTGTCGGTTCATAAAACACATGAACACTCCACACCTTCTTCCTTTCATGGTACGAAAGGATATTCACAGGGTCACCACGCAGTGCCATATTGCACCTTCCTTTCTTCTGCCCAACTGGGACAGATTACAAGGAACGGAGTCCGTTCCCTGTCTGTCTATCTCAAATGAGGAAAGCAGTCATTAACCGTCTATTGTGATTCTCCCAAATCTCATACCATGCAGTATAATCCGTATTAGGAACACGGCACACCAGTTTCATTCCATGATTACGGCACCAATCTCTTCCATTGAATGTACTGTCAATGTGAATACTGTAAAATGCAATCTGTCTACCATAAATGATTTTACCGACAATTCCGCTTTCTGTTCCTACTACTCTGATAAAGTCATATTTCATAATAACCCCTCACTCTCTAATCAACAATACCTTTACCGCAGTAATTCCATCTTTCTGTATCCCATACGGCATACCATATGACTCTTTGTTCCATGAATCCAGTATAACACACAAAGCATCATACTTACTACTTGCTGATACTATCCAGTGATGCCCAAAACCATTTCCATCTACAATACCAACAGACCATCTTTTCATGTTAACCTCACTTTCTTCTGTCCAACTGGGACAGACTCCGAGAGAGGGAGTCCCTCTCCCGTCTGTCTATCTCACTTTTCCTTGATATAACTGGGCACGTTCCGATAGCAACTTACATACAGAGTCCGAGTTTCAAAGTCAACAAAGGCAGTCCAATTCCATCCATAAAGTCCTCTATTGAAACCCAACTCAACCAGTTCAGCACGACTTTTTCCATCCTCTTGATAGCAAGCATATCCAACCTTACAATGATCGAATGTATAATACCATCTTTCCAAGTCTTTCCGAGTAGCCATTTTATTATCCTCACTTTCTTCCGTCCAACTGGGACAGACTGCGAGGAACGGAGTCCGTTCCCCGTCTGTCTATCTCAGTTGTTCGTGATCTCTAAGGGTGCTTCGTAACTGCTCACCAGTTTGTACTTGCCACACCGCTTTTCGTCCTTCCATTCGCCTGTCTCACCGTCCCAGTATGAACGATAGAACATAACGTGTATAACATTCGGCTCGTCCTGTCCTTCTTTGTACTCTGTCATTGCATCAAGCTTTTCATTCAATCCGTCACTTCTCCATGTGTTAGTGAACGTATAATGATGCGATTCGCACCGTTCACAGTCCTCATAATTCTCAAATACCTTTCCGCATTTTTCGCATTTGTACAGTTGCTTCATTGTGTTACCCTTTCTTGCTATACGGTTGCAACCCTTCTTTCATCGTCTGTATTATCTCATGAATATATTACAACTCCAAGCATAAATG
>Ga0326512_10002162_pt1 | contig 14583 bp, 10 predicted proteins | sample 1_2617_0518_D_FD_203652 | JGI IMG/M metagenome (GOLD analysis project Ga0326512, IMG submission 203652) | Bovine rumen microbial communities from UC Davis, California, United States - 1_2617_0518 | ecosystem: Host-associated > Mammals > Digestive system > Stomach > Rumen | place: USA... | reverse complement strand
CAAGTCTTTCATTTTCATGAACAAGAACGCATAGCAAAATCAAAGAGAGCATTACGCATATCATTACAGCTGAATAGTAATTCATATTCTTTAATCCGTTAGTTCATTTAGTTAAAATTTCATCGACAAAGGATACCTTTTCTCCTATGCCGTCATAAGGTAATTATATCATCCAAGCAAAGAACTCATGGATATTTTTATTGCTTTCTCAAACATCAGAAAATACCCGAATTTCAAAGTCTTGTTGACATTTTGTTGACATGAAAAATTAAAAGCCCCTGTTTACGGGGCTTTCAAGCGTTTTGCGATTATTCAAGCTCGAGCGCTTTTATCTGGAAACCATTTGCAAATGCTTAATTTTATTGCATTTGCGGTAATAGTTTTGTACTCGATGAACTCATTTGTATATGTTTTTCTGTTCTCGTGAACTCATTTTGAACTCACGGATGAACTCACTTCACGGTTGCTCATAATCCCATATTATTAATTTTCCTTACGTAGTTGACGTTTGACAAATGGAAACAGCTAAAACACAATGCTAATGCCATTAGGTTCCATGATTTTATTAACTAAATCTGTAACTTTTATTGAGATGTTAGGATTAACTGTTAGGTCACATGCTGTTGTTCCCATTACAACCAAATTGCCTTCGACGCCTTGAGCCAAAATATCTATCATTTCTTTTTGTGTTATCCCTACATCCTCATTGAAAATACACTGAACCATTTTTGGGGTGCTCATTAATTCATATCGCGCACCTCGAAAATTTGGATTAGTTTTCTTGTATGTAGCATCTAAATGTCCGGCCGCACCCTTGTCTTCTGTTAAAACAATCAACTTTCCATCAGAAATACCAGGCATATGCGAAAGAATACTCACACAGATACCTATCAATTCTTCGCCAAGATTATCACCACACGCTTTATTATTTCTCACCTTTGAAAATAAACGTTGATATAAATCTGATTTATTGTGATGTTTTGCCTGTAAAACCTCTTCTGAAAGCTTGCTATCATTTTTTAATGTTTTTGATGTTGTTCCTGCCGGTAGTTTTCCATTACGAACGGCCCATACAAGATAATTATTGATACTGGAATTTGAAGAAAAACACTCGGATAAAACGTCATAGACACACTCTTCATCAAACAGAATCACCTTAATACCAGAAGAGACTAGTTGATTAAGATACGTAATATAAATATCATTAATCTCGCCACTAGTTGATGCTAATTCCATCAAAATAGCCCGAGTAATAACAACTATAGCATTATGTCGCAAAAAGTAATCTATAATAAAATTACTGCTACTAATATTTATATTTGAATGCTTTATAAATGAACAAGTATCATAAAACACAATATGCGTTGCTGAAAGAAATTCTTTGACAATTATATCCTTATCCTCTAGCAACAGCCTTTTGAAATCATTGAAATTTATAGGAATTTCAGAATATGTTTTGCACATATCTTATTCTCCCTTAAGTTTACTATGAAGAATTTTAATATTTGAGATGACGTCTTCTAACTCTTTTTCGCTCAAATAATTCTTTTCAATATATTGTTTCCCAAAGCGCCTTACAATAGCCTCAACATGAGGATAATCATCTTTATTAGTAGCATCAAGAATGCATTCATCCAACCAAAGCTCATTCAAAATATCTCTTGCTTTTTCTCTGTCCACATCCAACAATCTAGCTAAATCAATATCTTTGCTCAATAAATCCAACTCAATACAGCGTATCAATGCCGACATATATGGTACTTCATAATATGCCATTAACATGATAATTGTATTTTGTACATTCTTATCTGAGTCAGCATAGAACTTTGCAAACATCTTTCGAAAACTAAATTCCGGCATTAAAAGCACACCAGCAAATAGATTAGCCTCATACTCTTCTTCGTGTTCATAATAGTGATCATCTGCAAACTCAACATTATATAGAGAAGTATTATTTTGAAAAAATACATGAAATACTTCATGGGCAATAGCAAAATTTGCGTTAACTTTGGGAAGTGATGTGTTAATTACCACATATCCCAAACCATCACCTTTATAACACAAGGCACCTATTTCATCATCGGCAAACGGCATTTCAAAAACCCAATACCCTTTCTTAAGAAAAGATGACCTAACAATTTGCATTATATTGAGAACATCATTATCTTGATCAATCTCAGCAAAAGAACAAAAACGTCTAGCCATTGAATTAGTATCTTCACGATGCTTTTTGCTAATTTCTATTATTCTTCTCAAACGATCTATTCTCATATTTATTTACCAGAAATGCTAACAAAGCGACTTTCTGCACTAAGCACCTCATCTATATTCTCCATCAATTCCATTAATAACTCAGCTGTTTTCTCTTGTTTCTCAGAAGGTTCGCCAGCATAAAACGCAATTTTAGTCATTGATATATCACTAATATTTGGAACGACAAAAGGATCCGAAAGGAAAAAATCTATTTTCTTTCCTAAAGCTTTTGTTATACATTCTATATCTTTACCAGTTTCACTCTGTAAACCCTTTAAAATTCGTGATAACTTATTTTTCTCAATTCCGGTTATCAAACTAAGGTATGTTTGTTTTATCTTCATTTCAGACAAATATATATTCAAATTATAAATAAACTGTGTCATCTAATTCACTCCTACCAAACATCTAAAATCCGACTCATTCAATTTCTTTCGTTTTTATCCAACAAATACAACTAATAAAATGATAACTATGTTATATCATATTTCGAGCTTTTTCAATCCAAATTTGAACTGTTGTCAACATTTTGACATCATAATTCGCACGAAGTTCTTGAGATTTGATTTTTTGCATAACAAATAGATATAATACTGCCTTGTTTTATAAAACTTATTCGTTCAGTTAATTGTTCTTGAACAAATATAAAATTTCCTTGAAGTGTGGAGACACTCCTTCTTGGGGTCTTGCCTTTTTATAGCAAATGAAATCCCTTCTATTTCTCTTTCTTTGAAGCATTCAGAGATAGTGCCAGTTTTTACACGGAATCCTTCTGAATTCTTATCATCAATGGGTTTAATAATTCTTTAAATTTTTCAACATAACTAGCACTTAAAATGTGAGATGACATATTAGTCGAATAATCAAGAGCATTTATCCACGTATAAGAAGAATACTTCCCAAGTTCCTGTTCCTTCAGCGTTGCTGTAAAGATAATCTGATTTGTCAGTTCGCCAAACTTAGTAAGAACAACCTCCTCTTTTTCAGTTGATAATTCGCCATCTCGAAAATAGTCCATCATTATCGGATAACGATGCGCTAGATTCACCGCAAGAGAATACAATTTAGAAAGATAAAACTCTGCTATTTCACAACCGGAAAAAACACTTGATCTTTTCGAAAACAAATCATCAAAAACGATGTTTCCTGCAGGATCTACTTCTTTATAAAACTGATTCATTGTAGATATGAGGTTTTCTTTCAATTGCGCCCTAGCATGTTGATCTGTTTTGCTTTTTTGTTTAACTGTTTTCTGCTTAGTTTTTAGAGATTTTATTTCCTTGTCAATTTCCGCAATTCTCGTATCAGCATCTGTTGCTTCAGTCATCCCTTTTTTGTACATCAACACAGCTTCAAGTCCTACATCATCTTCTTTTAAAATCTCCTGCATCTGCCTTTGAAGATTATTGATTTGAAGTGTATATCCATCAATTTCTTCTTGATAAGCATTAATTTTATCCTCTATAGCCTCTATGATGTTTCTACGCATGTCAACGTCAGAAATATCAAATGTATAGGCACGATCTCCAGAAGAATAGCCAATCCGTTTAGATCCACAGTCAAGACAGTACAAATCACCTGAAGTTGGTGTTCGATTCAAAGATCGAATCTCACTAAGCGTCCGCTCGTTTATAGTTTTACGTTGCAATGCATGATTCTGACTTTTTTTCATTTCGATAATGCTATTTCTTATTGTTTCAATCTTTTTGACCTTCGCTTCAAACGCTGCGTTACTATGTTTTTGAGAAAGCAATTCTAACGAAGGAGACGTTTTTTTCAGAATTTTATTTTTCTCAAGAAGAACCCTTTTCTCTTCATCAAGCATTGCTATCCTAGTTTTTGTTTCATTGTCATCAAATTCAATAAGTTCTGTATTACCAACACCACCAAGAGAATAAACGAGATTCCAAAAGTCATCCTTCTTATAATAATTGTCGTTAAATATTGTTGAAGAATCTTTCTTGTCCTGACCCACAAAGAAAACCTGATACAAAAGAACAGGATCAACCATTTTCTTAGAGTTATCCTTAATTATTTCTGGAAATATCAAACCATATCTGTTCAAGAATCTTTTTAGTTCCGAAACTGAATCCAGAATATTTATTCCATTTTCCGTTCTAACAACAAAAGAATCACCCTTCCTACACGAAGCAATCATTTTTCCATCATCAAGTTCTATTTCTACATAGTGATAATAATCCTTATATGAAAAAGGCGAAGGGAAAATGGGCTCATTACCAATCGCATATAAAGCCGACTGCATAACTATAGTTTTTCCCTTATTATTATCATCACTAAAAATAATATTAAATCCACGAGTCAATCTATCTTCTATGAAAGCTTCTTTGGCATCGCCAAATGCTATCTTCTTTATATTCATTGCAACGCCTCCTTCATAACCGAAATCAAGTATTGAACAGTTAATGCATCAAGCCTTGTCTTTTTGACTGACTCTTCATTTGAGATTATTGCAAACACTTGATCCACATCCCAACATTTATTTTTATCAATTGTTTCATAAATCAGATTTAAAAGTTCCCAAAAAATCTCTGTGCATGTTTTGTCATATAGCATCGTAGCTATTCGCAATTTACAGTCTTCTATTAGTTCCTTTTGTTTAATTCCGTCAAATCTATGAATAAGTTTATAAAATGATTGAGGAGGCGAAGTATTCATAACATCATGATTGATAAAACTATTTAAGACCATCAATCGGATTTCTCTTACGCGGAAGAAACGATCATAATATAGTACATCGCGAAGGTGTGATACTACTTCCCCTTCTACAGAAGAATTGTTCTTTTTGACCGATTGAGCATCTCGTATTTTATTAAATATACCATCCAAAATGCTATCTTCAGGAATATATTTAGGATTAACCCTAATTATTTCCCGTATATAGTCCGCCTTTCTTTTCTCATCAATTACAAAAGTGACTTGTTTCAAGAATGCATCAATATTATCATCTGTCAGCCATTGATTCTCGATGTATGTTTTGTTCCTACATTCTTCGATCAATCCATTCCTGAGGGATTTATATGCACGTTCCGAAACATTATCAATTCCAAAAACAGATAGAGTATCATCTTTTCTTAATGTAGCAGGCACTGTAGCAAGGAAAAGTATTAAATAGTCAAATTCCAAATCTGACATAAAGTTTTTGAATAGCGTGACAAGTTCCTTTCCTACTTCCTTAGGCCCACCGGATTTTGTTCCTTTTGATTGAACATCCCATGCCTTATCCGCTTGCTCACTAAGTCCTGTTACGTCATTATAAAAATCTATAGCAAAAAAGTCTATTTGATAACTATCCTCTCGACAATTCATAAGATAAAGCATTGCCTTGGTTTCATATTCTGCTCCTATACCCTTTACTCGTTCAGACGATTGAACTACATATGCCATGCTTTAACCTCTTTGTCTTAATTGAATCGTAGTACAAGATAATACTCATATAAACAGTAACATTACATATTATATCTAATTTCTTTTACTAGGATATTTTATTTTTCAAACAGCAAACAAATTCGATTCTAAACACAAATATAAAGATAATAATTGGGATGAATCCCAAAACCATTCGGCTTAGTTTTGTCAACTGCGGTATCAAATCATCTGATATAGTTTATTAATCTCACTTATCGGATTATCTGTTAGCAAAACATTGTTACGTTACTAGTAACAGGATATCATAATAATCATTTTACATAAAAAAGCATTTTCCCTACTTTTATAAGGAATGACTTCTTTATTAATATACATTAACAGTCATACCATTACTTAACTTATAACTACATTTATTACAACGTGAACTATTATCAGTAATTTTTTATAGTACCCATTACGATTTGCTCATACATGCTCAATTATCTTATTATCCTTGACATCACATCAATTATATGCAGTGTTTATTTAATATCACAGATAAATAATCGAGTCAGATTAGCATTATATCTTCATCAACACATTATTCGAATCTTGCTTATTATCCGAAGAATACAGTATCTTACCTTCATCAATCAATTCATCAACGCAACTTCTAAATGTTTTTGATGCATTACCGGAATACCCCAGTTTTTTGTATAACTCATTTGCCGATACACTCTCGGCTGACAGCGTATTCAGAATTAATTCTTTTATCTGTTCTTTTGTTCTACGCTTTGGTTCCGTTTTGTCAACAGCAGATCCAGAAATATTATTTATATTTTTTTCATTCAAAAACGCTTCGTGTATCGGAATAATAACAGAGAAGAATGATCGATCTTCATCGGTAAGGAGCAACGGCAACGGAGAACCATTTTCTTTTATTGCTCTTATAGCAGTCGGAATACCGGTATTTCTACCTTCTACAAGGTGTAACTCTTTAAGGAAATCGCCGATTCTTCTGTTTCTGTATCTCCTTGTCCTCATCTGATAATTACGGATATCGTCATCCGTAATAGATCTATCCGGTCCCGGTGTGCTGGTTATTTCGATCTTATCTGCTTCTATTCTTACTGTAACCGGTTCATGAATCTGATAAGACTTATGATAAATAGCATTAGATAAGAATTCCTCTATAGCCTCATAACTGTAGTTCTTTACTCTTACAGCTTCAGCTTGTCCAGCAATCTTAAATATTTTCTCAGCAATTACATTGTTCTTTATGTAACTGAGTGCATCCCGCAGCTGTTCATCTATCGGCCCAGTGAAAATGCGTTCTTCCATACCCTGGCCTGTTGGATCGGGGATATTAACAACTTCTATCTGGCTATACGGGAAAAAAGCTTCCGGATGATCATTAAAGAACAACAGACCAACATTCAATGGTTTATAGTATTCTGTTGGGCCATCTGCGATTCGCAGATCCTTTGCTATTTGAACCACATCCAAATTATCAATATCATTAATTAGGCTGCTGTTTACATTCTGAAGGTAATTTCTGATAATCGGATATTTTAGATCCTTCATTTCAGCTTTAGGATTGATCCTGTCATCAAACGGTACATTATGTGTTAAAGACATTAGTTCCTTAACATCTAAGTCGGTAGCTTCGATCGTGCTGGACAATTTGCGAATATAGTATATCTTCTCGCTGTTCTTTGAATCCGGTGACTTAGGACATGCATATGGTCGTTCATATCCGCCCGGACACCATATCAACAGAAGCATCTTCCCTTCAAACATAACAGGTTCTGTCTGAGGAAGATAAACAGGTCTCAGATACTTACAATACCTAAGAAGTTCCTTTTGTATTTTGTCTACCGACTCTGGTGATATTCCCTTTACCGGTCTTACGACTTTCCCGTCTTTTTCTTTTGCGCCTATAACGATATAACCACCACCCCAGTTGTCTATATCATTAGCAAAAGCACTTATGGTTTTCAGTGTTGTTTCAGGATTCCAGCCCTCTTTAAACTCAATTCTCGCCCATTCTACGATATTCTCCGTTAATAGCTTCTCAATTGTGATGGGAATTGCCATGTATTGTCTCCTGTTAACATACGATTTCACTTACGACTTAGCTTACGACTTAATTATATAGTCGTAAGCGATCGGCGTCAAATAGAAATGCTTGACAATTATGGCAAACAACTCTCAATAACTCCTAATATGCATTCACTGCCATTCCTTTATCTCGCAATAAAGCTGTTCTATTTTTTCTTTTAAATCCAATATATCAATTGAGTTTTCCCTGGTAATTAAACCTGAATATTTTCTTGCCATACATAATATTGCAATCTGTAGATTTATGTTAATTATATTTCATGGCTACAATTGAATTATAAGGATCACTAGTAGAAAAGTCCGTCGCATACAAAACCTCATTAGGTATAGATTCTGAAGATAAACTATCTAACGCACTTATTTCCTTATGGTTAATTTCTAAACGATTAATCAGGAAAATAATATTGTTTACATTAACATCAAGATTGCATTTACTTAGTGACCATATTAATCTTGTTCTATTGAACCTAAAAAGAGCTTTTCCAATATGTTCGTAATCAGAAAGTATAATATCATTTAAGCGTTGATCAAGTGGTTGAGGGTCAAGACGAATTCTGAAGCGACTTCTAATCATAGGTTCGACTTTTTTCGCCTTGTACTTTTTATACGATAGATTGTCGCAAATACCAATAATATTATTGTCACACATCTCAAGAATAGCGGCTAATGCGTTTAAATCCCTTGACATATCGACCTCATCATTCCAATCAGTCTGATACTTATAACGTATATCATGCTCAACTTCTTGCCATCCTTCAGTAAATGTGGTTCTAACTTGTACCTCAAAAGTATTATCTATTAACCCAGATTCCTGATAATCGGAAGGGATTTCACCAATACCAGAAGGAATACGAAATACGTAATTAATTCTCAGAGGCTTAAACGTAACAGAATCTATTTCATCGCATTCATGATTATCCTCATCAAATAAGTCTTTTAGAATGCGAATACAAATGTCAATATCGTCTTTAAAATACAATGTAATTCTTAATCCTATTGAGTCTTGCATTTTAGTGCTGGTACTAACATATTTTTCATATTTCTTCTCAATTTTCTTGCATACAGACTCATCAGACTTGACTCTTGAAAAGAGTCTATACATAATTCCACTAGCTCTTAAAGAATTGTCAATTGAATCTATTATTTCTTTGGCTATATCGTCTAATCTACTTTGTTGATAGTTGTCTTTTATAAAACTAATCGTATCTTCCAACATATTAAGCCTCATTGTTATTATTCATATACTGATCAAGTGATATTTGGCCGCTAGGGTTAATTTTCAGGAAGTGATCTATGAGCTGCTTACTCCAACTTTCGAGTTCCTCATTACGCACCTCGTCAAGAGTCAGAAAAGAGCCGCTTTTACTAGTACCTTTCTTCTGTACTAATTCAGACGAATCAAGTTTTAAACGCAATTCATCTATATCCTGTTCTACAACAAAACAAATACCAAGATGCTTTTTGCTTTTTTCGGTATCTGTAGCATAAACTACAAAAGGAGTAATATCATTTAAAGCAACCGAGATGCCAATCTCTTCTTTGACTTCCCTTTTCAATGTGCTCCTACATATTTCTAAGAAATTGTGATCCATTATTTCCGTTGAATCTTCATATCGAGTGTGACCACCTACATATACAAGGCTTTTCCCCTTTTCAGGAGAATCATCAGTTACTGCCATGTGATTCTTCTTGACAATCAGGACCTTATCTTTCTGTTTATTTACAATCATAGCGATTGGGATCGGTTGGATATGAGTAGATAATTCTTCAGCCTCATCTCTCGCTCTAAAATCCAATCTTCCTAACGATTTCTGCACATCAGAAAAGTCAAAAATACCACCATCACCTAAAAGGTTGCTCAACTTGTCATTCTTTTCGACTATGCCTATTTTCTCTATTAACATATCTCGCAACTCATCTAAAGTCAGAGTTGTAACTTCTTTACCAACATCATCTTGAGATTTATCAGTTGTGTCAATTGGAAAGATTTTATGGAAATATTTAGCTTTCTTCTTATTTATGGAGAAAACAGAATCCCGGTATTCACTTAATACAGAGACGTTCATAATTGAACCTTTTTTATCTGTTAGCAAGCTCGCGTATTCACGTGCAATTGATGTTTCAGGAGTTGTTGTGAAAGAAAAGACAATATCGATTGATTTAACAAAATCATTCATTAATAAAAAGTCTTCAATAATCTTTTGCTGTTCTTTTTCCATTTTCCCTTTTTCTACTAACCAATTAAACCAGCATAAAGAATCATATATTCCTCGATCCAATATCAAGACATCAACAATATCTTTTTTATTCTCTAATGTGCCAATCATTCCAGATAGAGATGTGCATGCAGTCCAAAGGTTAAACATTGGATTCATTTTATCAGTTACCGGACATACACCCGCACGTTCTTGGATGGTCTTTACAGTAAAACCATTTCTTTTTAAGAATATTTCTAAAGAATTTATACAGGAAGTTTTTCCGGATTTAGGCGACCCGCTAAATTCAATAACAATTGGTCTTTTTTGTCTTCTTTCTTGCTTTAGCTTATAGACCAACTCGGCCTTTTTTTGCAATTCAGAAATTAAGCTGCTTTTTTCATTAGACATCACTAAACCTTCCCAAATAAAGCGTTTGTACATGATAATGTTATCATAATTATTAGCATCAAACACTATGTTGATATTGGTGTTTATATATATTTCAACTGCACAATATGAAGCGCATCATTTAATAAGGTATATACAATAGAAGTAGTAAAAGCTTTTTAATTAATGGATAAAGTAAATTGTGTTTTGTAACACTACCAGCTATTCACTCAAAAACGTTGTAACAAAACGAACTCTTCATTTAGTACCATCCGGAAACATATGACTCAAACAATATAGCTATAAGCATCACTGTGTCAACGCAAGCCGAAAATATAATAAGCTTTTTTTCTGCACTCGCAAAGTGAATAAAGCTCTTAAATATTATTACAATTGATACAATTATCACAGCGATTATTGTTGAGATAATACATCCTGTAATAATCGTTTGTTTTACTTTATGGTTATATAAATCATGTGTTTGATTAAACTCTGAAATAACTATTTGAGAATTCTCTATATTGTTGATATCAATTACAGGAGTAATAGTGTTATCAAGACATTCTATGTCATTATTCAGAATAACATAGAGCGTATCCCCGTTAGATAAAACAAACTCTGCTCTTATATGTTGATAATTATGCTTTTCTCCATACCAATCAATAACATCTTTTATTTCCCCCTTCATTCCGCTTTCAAGACTAATTGACTTTCCATATTTACTAATAACGCTCTGGCCATCAAGCACAACAGTTTTAGCCATAGTTATTTCAGTCTGATAAGATTCAGATACAAGTTTCGATCTATTAATCGACTTAATAGTTCCATAAGCAATTATTTCAGCCGAAAGTAAGATCATTAAAACGATTATCAGCTTATTAATAGATTCTTTTTTCATGAACTTGCCTCATCACTCAGATAATTAAAATGGATAATCATCAATCACATTAAAAGGGACATGATCTTCATCGTCAATTCTAAGCATAACCTCGAAAATAAACAGACCGCCCTTCCGAACCAATTCATTTTGACTATTATAATAATACTTGTAATAGCCACCACCATCGAGCACGAAATTCACTACTAGATATGATATAGATTTGGTAGCGCCGTATACTGCTTCTGCATGTGTTGCTCTTAACAATTCGATTGCCATACTTTTTGTTTCGCCATCATAATCTCCAGAATAGCAACATAATAAATCAATGTTCTTAATCTTAATTGTCGAACAGTTAGATAATAATTCTGCGATATCAGATGCATGTATTGTCTGTTCAATTCCATTAATATAACCAGTTAATCCATGAACACAAATAATAATATTATCTACGCGAGAAAACTGAACCTTGGAACAACATATATAATCTTTATACGTCTCATCTATTCCTTCAAAACCATATTCTAGCTTTTCAAAGAATGTTTTGAAATTTGCCTTATTATATAGAGTTAATATCTCATAATTCATTTTCCTGTTTTTAAAATACGCTTCATAAGCTTTTGCATGCCTTATTCGATATATATCAGTTGAATCATAAAGAATATAATTAATTGCTTCATTCTCATCGAAAATTGTTGCATCAAAACCATCACCGATCTCATCAGAATCAGAACTGAACAAGGTCGGATTTGAATTAATTTTGAAGTACACATATTCATCGTAGCGATAACCATAACCTGCATACCATGCAGAGATATAATTCCAAAATGGTGATCTATCGAAAATGGTTTCTGAAAGACACAAATCCCCCATTTCATATCCGTCTAAGAGTCCATCATTATCTGTATCTGGATTGTTAGGATCTGTGTAAATAATATTTCCTGTGCTTGTAATCATTCCATTTGTCTCGAAAACATTTGGCAAACCATCAGAATCATCATCTAACAATCGGCTCATATCATATTCGTATCCTGAAAGATTATAGGAACGAGCTAATGCGCTGGTGTCCTTAGTAGATGCCATGCTTTCCGCCCATGTGTTAACCCACACTTCTTCGTCTATAAGCATATATTTCGAGAAATGATTTGTTGTAATACTTATCGTATTTCTTGCTTTATTTATGGATGATCCATTAAGCACAACATAATCACCATTCGCCTCATCAAACCACATTATCTTAAGATAGTTTTCGTTTATATCTTCACTATAATTGAAGGTTATGGTCATTGAACTGAATTCGCCAGTTGTTTCAATGCTTACAGGATCTCCAACAAGAGCTTCTATGGAAGATGTTTGCAAATCTTTTCCATATATATCTTTTATTTGCGTATTCTCGTTTATAGCGCCACTGATATAGCCAGTAACAGTTACTTTTGTCACTCCGGTTAAAGAAGTATCCCCTGATGGTTTAAACTCTAAGCTCTGATATCTTCTCACATCACTATCAGGCAAATTAGGATCACTTCCCAAGTGAACTTCACTATAATCATTCATTCCATCGGAATCAGTGTCATATTCTGTTGGATCAGTACCATAAAGATTTACTTCTTCGCCATCTGAAAGGCCATCAATATCTGTATCATGACATAGTGGATTAGTGCCTAACTCTGATTCTCTCGCATTTGTTAATCCATCTCCGTCATTGTCATAATCTCCCATTGAATCTGGCGTAAGCGGATCTGTAGATAATATTAACTCATAATAATCGTTTACACCGTCAGAATCAGAATCAGCTTTATTTTTATCAGTACCATAGTAGTCTTCAAAATCATCCGGCAGTCCATCAGAATCCGAATCTTTTTCATAATCAATATCATCTGAGATTCCTGTCGGTATAGCTGTAGGTGTCGGTGTTGCTGAAACGGATGGCGTTACTGTTATAATAGGTGAAGGTGTAGGCGTTACCGTAGACGTAGGATTAATAGTCGGTGCCGTCGTCGGAATTGCTGTCGGTGAAGGTGTATTAGTAACAATAGGCGTTGATGTTGCAGTAGGGATAGGTGTAGCTGTTGGCGTCACTGTCACAATCCCAGTGAAATCTATCTCGCGAACATCTGCTATTCCATTATCATCATTATCTTCATCGAGTGTATACGCTAATGCTTTTGCTGAAACTGTATAATTAGTAAGTGCAAATGACTCCGACGGGTCATGTTCTCCGCCTTGAAGCTCAATTCTATAAGACTGTCCTGCAGCTATATTCTGGTTGTTTCCATCATTGCTGATTGTATACATGCCATCGGTATCAGTTGATAAAGTTGCTGCATTTACTTGAGTTATCGATCTGTTTGAATTAAATGTAATAGTCCAATCTCTTATCTGTTCCTCAGAGTTATTGACAAGTATAAGCGCACCGCTAAAACCAGTTGTCCAATCGGAGTATTGTTCAAAAGACCATGCAAGCTCCGAACTTGATCTTGCGATAGTTTTTGTATTTAACAGGTAAAAAGTTGGCTCATCAGATATTTCACTGCCGTCATCAGATGCGGCGGTAAAACCTATTGTTACTGATTCACCAGGAAGAATATCCTGATTCCAATCGTTATTACCAATTGTATAGAGAGTATTCTCATGTTCAAGAATAAAACAATTATATGGGTTTTCAATATTATAATTATAGTCAAACGTAAAATACCAATTATGAATTATCTCATCACCGGTATTAGTAAATGTTATTTCAATGTTTGAATGTCCATCCCATTGAGCTAATGTATTAACTTCGGCATTGTACTCATAATTTTCAACACTTCTGAATTCATTATGCGTAACTGTATTATCATCGAACGAAATGAATGTATCCGCACAAACTGTTTCGCCAGTATTTAGAGGCACGATTGACATGAATAATGCTGAACATAGAATCCCTGTCACCAGCCTCTTTTCACGCATAAAGGTCATAATGTATTTCCTCCAAATCTCGAATATATACACTGCGATAATATCTGTCTCAGAATGAACGCTTCAACGATTTTTGAGATGTGCTGGGATATAGTAAAAAATCGAGTGATAAAGTAAAGTTTGACCAATAGTTTTTGTGGTTAAAACCATAGCCATTTATTAACCATGTTTTTGTCTTGTGATAAACTAAAAAAGTCAGCAAAATCACATTGTTTGACACTGAACCTTGAAATACTAAATATCCAAACAAGCCAACATTAGCAATAGTTTCAGCCGTTGAGCAGATAAACACCAGTGTTCGTCTATCTTAGAGACATACGAATATGATTATCTTGGTAACAGAACAGCAAAAACATCCGGCGGAGTAACGACAAATTATGTTACAGATCTGTCTTCCGGATATTCTCAGGTGCTCAAAGCAGA
>Ga0326512_10002161_pt1 | contig 14583 bp, 18 predicted proteins | sample 1_2617_0518_D_FD_203652 | JGI IMG/M metagenome (GOLD analysis project Ga0326512, IMG submission 203652) | Bovine rumen microbial communities from UC Davis, California, United States - 1_2617_0518 | ecosystem: Host-associated > Mammals > Digestive system > Stomach > Rumen | place: USA... | reverse complement strand
AAGATGCAAGCGGTGACTCTGATAAGTGGTATTTCACAACAGAGACACAAGAGGCGTTGGTGTGGCTCGTGTCTCAACTTATGGATGAATACGGCATTGATATTGACCATGTTATCCGTCATTACGATGTGACAGGCAAGATTTGCCCTAATCCGTATGTGAAGAATAACAAAACAAGAACGTCTTGGACCTGGGACGAGTTCAAGACACATCTTAGGAATTACAGAAAGGGTGTGAACAATATGTCCAAAGGTATTGATATTAGTGCATGGCAAGAGACTGTTGATTTTAAGAAGGTGAAGGCTGACGGTGTTGCGTTTGCTATTCTCCGTGAAGGTTATAGGAAAGCGACAGATGCAAGGTTTTTTGAATACGTGAAAGGATGCAAAGGTGCAGGCATATATATTCCAGGCGTATATCACTTCATCTACGCCATGAATACTGCTGATGCAGCTGTAGAAGCACAGTCTTGTGTGAAGAATGTTGAAAAGGCTGGATTGCCGAAGAGCACAGTCATCTGGGCTGACCTTGAATATGATACAGTGACGAAAGCAAAGAAGGCTGGTGTTACTCTTACAGCAAAGATGCAGAAAGATATTACTTATGCGTTCTGTGAAGAGATTAAGCGTCTCGGATATCCTGTTGGTGTATATACCAATAAGGACTACCTGAAGAATGTGTACGGCACAAATCTTGTGAATGATTATGATATCTGGATGGCTGATTATGAAGCATCTGAGACTCCTTATCCTTGCGTGTATCAGCAGACAGGTTCAAAAGGTAAGGTGAACGGTATCAATGGCAACGTTGATATGGATAGATACGTTGGCTACTATACGACAAATAGTGCAAATCCTAAGTTTAAGCCTCAGAAACAGGAAGAGAAACCTGTTGTTGTGAAGAAGTCACAGAGGGAAATCTACGTCAATCAGATGCGTGCTTGGGTTGGCAAGAAAGAGTCTGACGGCTCGTTCAAGGTCATCATTGACACATACAACAAAGGATTGGCTGACGCTGTGAAACGTTGGGGGACTCGTAACGTTCGAATGGACTACTCTTGGGCATGGTGTGCATGTACGGTGTCAAGTGCAGGCATGGCGTGCGGTCTTGCCAATATCATTCCAGTGGAGATATCCTGCTATTACATGATTGAGATTGCAAAGAAGCATGGCATCTGGGTCGAATCTGACTCATACGTTCCGAAGATGGGCGACTTGATTCTGTATGATTGGAACGACAGCGGAAGCGGTGACAATCAAGGTACGCCTGACCATATCGGTGTTGTTGAATTGTGTGACGGCAAGACAATCACTGTTATTGAAGGCAATAAGTCAAACAGTGTGTCTCGTAGAACGCTGAATGTGAACGGCAGATACATCAGAGGATTTATCGTTCCGAAGTTTGGAGAGACAGAGGAAGTCGTGACACCTACTGTCAAGAAGACCGTTGAAGAGCTTGCAAAGGAAGTACTTGAAGGAAAGTGGGGCAACGGTGACGACAGAAAGAACCGTCTTACTTCAGCAGGCTATGACTACAATGCTGTTCAGGCTCGTGTGAATGAACTTGTTAAAGGTGAGACACAAAGCATGCCACAAAAGACCGTTGATGAACTTGCAAAGGAAGTGCTTCAAGGTAAGTGGGGCAACGGTGATGCTCGTAAAAAGGCACTCACTGATGCTGGTTACGATTACTCCGCAGTACAGAGCAGAGTCAATCAACTTGTCAAGGGTAATACACAGAAAGAGGAAGTAAAACCGACACAGACAGTGAAGGAAGTAACGGCGACAGCATATGCAACGGGCTTTAATGCTTCGCTTGCTGGTGCGTATCGTGTGACTACTGCTCTTAACATGAGAAACGGTGGCTCTTTGCAGTACAAGGTACTGAAGGTGCTTCCAGAGAATGCAGTTGTGAGATGCTATGGATATTTCACAGACTCCAATGGTACGAGATGGCTTTATGTTCAGACCACGCTTGGCGGTGTGAAGTACACAGGCTTCTGTTCATCGAAGTATCTGAAGAAACAGTAAGTGAATCATACAAAGAATGATGGGGTGTCCTTCGGGGCACCCCTTTTTTTTGTTAGCCAAAAGTGCCGATTGCTGCTTATTTTTTTGACTTTTGCTGCAACTTGATGTATAATTATATCGTAAAGAAGAAGTGAAACAAACATTACTGAAAACCTCCAGTTCTCTTTCTTTCATCTTTTTATACTCCTTTCATGATTTAAACCCCTTCTAAGGAATGCCACCAGTTCTCGCAGGCTGGTGGCATTTTCTTTTTGTTGATTTATTGGTGGTACAAGCAGACTACCGTCTCGACGGTACTTTCCTTGTACTGGTAAATTGTCGATTTTTACGTTGCGATTTTTCGGGGCTCCTTGGTGGGGGATCCTAATAGGGGATCCTAAATCGATGTTTCGAAACGAGTTATTTTTTTCAATTTTTTTCCGAAAATTGTTCCATAACCACTCATAACCATCCAAAAACCACGTTGAAGCGTTAAAAACCTTGATAAATGAGCAGAAAAAGCACGTGGTTGTTTTGGTTGTGATGGTTGCAATAGTTTTTGCATATCAATTCTTCAAATTTCATTAGTGATTTGCATAGGAATTTACATTTATATAGACTCCTCTGCTTCTGTATTTATAAAATACCCGCAACCAAAGCAACCATCGCAACCACGAGGCCGGTCCGTGGCGTTACGTGGCTTTACGTAGCTTTTTATAGCGATTCGTGGCTGAAAAGATGGTTTTTCTCCGCAACCACGCCACAACCAGCACAACCATCGCCACATAGGTTCGGTGACCTTGGTGGTGAACCCGCAGTCGGCGTTCGGCTGAGATTTTGAGTGCGATTCACATTTTTAGAGCCAAAAGTGCTGAAGATTTCACATTTTTCGGTCGTTGAGGCACGATTTTTCGTAATTTTTTTTCACGAGCAATTTTCGATTTCGACGGCGCCCCCGGGGCCCGCAGCAGGTAAAGATTCATGAGGATGTTTCATAAAAAGTAGCGAAAAAAGTGGCGAAATGACGTAGCGTAGGTGCGAAAAAAGTGGCGTGGCGTGGCGGAAGTGGCGAAAAGGCGGTGAGAAAGGCGTGGCGAAAGAGTGCGGCGTTTGTGGCGATTCAAGGCGGCGTGACGGCGGCGATGGTCCAATGTGCTGGAGTTTTTTCAATCGGTTCGGCGGCGGCACCAATTTTTCGTAATTTTTTTGGCGTGGCATTTTGGATTTGCGGCGGCGGCGGGGGGGTCTCGTCACGACAGCCGTAACGACAGCTCGTAACAAAAAAAAAGTAACGGAATAACGCAACGATAGCCTCGTTACATCATCCCGTTACTTTATCTAACTCGCCGTTATAGGCAACTTTATTAACACCAGGTACATCATGTTACATTAAAGGTGCGATAACCAACCATAACCATGCAATAACCATCATGCAACGATAAAAAGCCTCATATATGTACCTTTTTATGCCGTGGTTGTGTTGGTTGTTGTGGTTGCAGTAGTTTTTGTATATCATTCTCACTGATAGGCTTAACATTATATGCTGCATTAGGCGAAAATTGCGTTATTTGCGTTATTGGTTGCTATATTGCTGTTTATGTTATATGTAAAGTGTTTTAACGTACAACCATTGTAACCAAAGCAACCAAGTGTGAAAAAGCGTTACTGAGTAACGATTTATCTGTTTTGGCTCATAACCGTGGTTTAACCATTGCAACCACGGTTGGCAACACCTGCATTGGGGAAATCTTTTTACTGTACAACGCTGAGGACGGAGCGCAAGCGTAGTCCGATTGAGCATGTGGCGATAAAGAGATAAAAAAAAGGAAGAACCCGAAGGTCCTTCCTTTCTTTACGTCAATCTGCATCTTCTTCTTGTTCAGTGTCACACGCAAGAGGTTTCACTTTATAGCTCACGTCACGAATTAAGCAACCACAATAGAACTGCTTCAATGAAGCTTTTGTTGTGTCGTTACGATTAATCGTTGTGAACATCTCATTATTTAACTTACCTTTATTCTCTACCTGGAACGCATGAGTTACAGCAAGTTTACTTCTATACTCAGACGGTCCAAGGATACGGGAATCACCATACATCGCAAGAGCCGGGATATAGTTGTTCAAATCATCAGCAATAACACGCTTCTTCGACTTCGTGAAACTTACTCCCTTCTCATTGTTGATGCCGTACTGCTCCATATCTTCCTTGAAAGTATCTGAAGAGACAACCGCACGTCCAGTGATGCCTTTCTTCTCGCACCATCTCTGATACAGGGAATACAGGAAGTCACACGGCATTACATCCATCGGAATGTAGTCCAATACTTCGTCACAGAACTGGAAGGTGCTCATGCTCTTCTTCAGCATCTCACGCTTATATGGCTCAAGGACGGCAAGAGCATGCTTATCATACTCTTCATAACATGGCATGACTACAGTAAGCTGATACACAAGCCACTCGGCTACCTCTTCACGCTTAACATAATCACTCTTGATATAAGGTCTTTCAAGCCCTAAGCACTTCTCAAACGGAATAACAACGACATGAGAAATAACGGAATCGTTCTTCTCATTGAAGACGGGGGCCTTGTTGCTGTGTTGCAACAGGAATCCATCGAACGTGAACTTGAACGGTGCTTCACGAATGATACGGAATGTGAGTTCCTGCTTACGTGCTAACATCTTTGCGATATCCGCACGGTCAATGTAGGTTACTGAGCCGTTGCTTTCTTCACCAACGATGGCATACGCCGTAAGAATGTTCTGAGCAAGGATATAATCATCCGCAAGTCTCTCAACAGACAACGGGATAACAGCAGAACCATTATCGTCAAGGTCTTCATCAAGACGCTCAAGAACCTTCTCAATCAGACGCTTCATCATCTCCCAAATAGTTGACTTACCATTACGGCCTAAACCATTGGCGTTAATCCAGAAGTGATATAAGCCTGGTTCACCATTCATGTGACGAATGAGGAACTGCATTGCTTGCCAAATAATCAGGTTCGAAGCCTTGCCGGTTTCGGTGTTCATATCGAACGGGTCCTCTAACATCTGAGAAGGACGCCAATATGTTCCATCATCCTTGTTGTACAGGTTCGGTTCGTCAATCGTTCCATCAGGCTTTACCTTCAGAACGGCACCTTTTCCATACGGATGATAAACTGGCAATTTACGCAGAGTTACTTCCGTCGGATAGAACTTATCGTAATTCGGGTCGTCGTACTCAACGAATGTCTTGTTACGATAGTTCCAAACACCATTGCGGAAGAATACAAGCATAGGGTCGGAAGTTGCAATCGTAGAATCAGCATCACGCAATGCAGACAGAAATGCAGTCTTATCTTGAGATGATGCAGAAGGACAAATCATTCTAAACACTTTCAGAATCGGGTTCGTGTCATCATTCTCATTGACAACTTGCCAAGAACCTGCCCATTTATACTGACTATTGGTACGTGCGTTCTTGAAGTAACGCTTGATAATCATCTTATGACCATCAGAACCAGTCTTAAGAACACGAACGTCACCGGTTGCAAGAACAACCTTTGCAGCAACATAACCTGGAAGCTTAGTCAACGTGCTAATCTTTGCCTTTGCATCAGCCATCTGACTATTCAACGCTGCACGGGTTGAATTGAAATTAGCATAGATTTCATCATGCACCTTATACGCAGCATTGGTGCTTTTATCCATAAGTTCAGGAAGTGTGAACTTCTTATCAGCAACATATAAATCAACAATATCTCTCAACAAGGACTCCTGACTGACGCTATTCAAGTCAATCTCATGTCCTCCATAATTACCTTTATTCAGCATGGCTCCAGAAGGACCACCATTCAATTGCAACATATAAACATCTTCTTTATTTACCATAAGTCAATTGCTCCTTTCTCGAATAGCAGATGCAAGTTTATCTGCATAATTATCGTTTAATAAATATTGAACTTTAGATTTCGTTATATTCAGTTGTTTCGCAATATGACCCATTGTCTGTGACTCAGCATAACGCTTCGTCCAAATGTTCTGTTGGGTCGGTGTGAACTTTGCCGAATCCATTAAGCTTCGGAAAAGGTCCATTGTTTCTTTATAACGTTCTTCTTGATAAGCTACCTTTTTCTCTGCTTCAATTGCTTCAAGTATCAAGTCACCTATATCGAAAGTGTTGGAGGACTGAACACGAAGCTTATCATAGCGGATAGCACCAGCACTGGAAGCCTTATTGACAAGAAAAACATAATGCTCTCTTGAACGCAAACGTTCTAACACGGCCTCTCTTACCTTCTCGATAAGAGAGTTAACTTCAGGGGCTGAATACAGCCCCTGACGCAACATACTATTATTCATAAGCAAGCCTCCTTACCAAAGGAATTCAGGCTCTTTATAAGTTAACTTCTTACTTGGCTTTAAGGGATAATACAGAATGGTATTACGAAAGCTCAAAGAGTTGATTTTTGCACCTTTCTTGACAGGATTTGAAACGTTATTAAGGTGCTTCGATTTCTTATATTTTACCATATTTTTATTCTCCTTTCAAATCAGTTACGGGATTAATGCACTTTTACAATGTTGAAGTAACGACGCTCATTCGGTGTCAAATAGTAGTCGTGCCAGATATCATAATCAAGTCCTCTCTCAGGAAATACATCCATGTCGATATAGACTTCTGATGAGATTTCGGCAATTCTCTTTCTGCCTTCAAGCGTTTCATATTCGACGTCCTTTATATAAAGAACGTCACCGTCGGTGTTGTCGTACCAATCGCTGCCTTCTTCAGCAAAGTAGCGTTTAATCTGACGCTTCAGGTTCTTAATGGTTTTGGCACGAAGTCGTGCAATTATCTCATCGCTTTCAGTATCAACTACTGATGCGAAAAATCTAAACTTAGTCTTCTTAGCGTTATTTTCCATGATTAATCCTCCTTCAGCTTACGCTTTACATAGAAATCAAGTACAAGTGCCTTGATTGCGTTAAATGTGAATGAACCGTCTACTACACGAAGTGCTTTCTTCAGTTCGTTACATACATCAGCATCAAGGTCTTCAGCTATAGGGCAATCGGCCAAATACAGCATAAAGAGCTCATGACCTGCAATGATATCGATGACGTTATCACGAACTTCAAGAAGCTCGTCTGCACAGTCAAGTGCTAAACAATTTGTCAAGAAATCATGCAAACAACTGAACTCTCCATATTGAGCCTTATGCTCAAACACTTCTGAACAACGCTCATAATGGTCACGAACGATGTCACCCATATCTTTCCAAGACCAGCAATTGCTGGTCTCTTCTTCAACAATTCCATCAGTTAAATCATTAATAGTTGAATCAGGGTTTTCTCTGATATCATCGATAAGTCTGAAGCCAAGTCCACCTGCTTCAGCAATTTCTCTCTGGTTAGCAACGAAACGCTCTGCGTTACTCATATCTTCATATCTCATAATTAGTTCTCCTTTCCATTCTTTTCATTAAGCTTATCCATCAGTTCAAACGCCTTTGCACGCCACTCCTTAAGGCAACGGCGAAGCGCTACATTCTCCTTTTCAACAGCAGCATTTCTCTCTTCAAGGTCCTTATAGAACGGGGCTTCATTACGGAAGCCCTGAAGCTCATCATAGATTTCATCATATTCGTCACTCAAGTCGTCAAGCGCAGCATGAAGAATGCCAATCGCTTCAAGGTCTTCAGTTACTTCAGCTCGAAGCTTCAGCACCTCATCGTGAAGTGAATCACGTTGTGCTTCAAGAGCAGTTTCATATTTATACATTGCGTCCATCTCATCGGAATACGCATTAATAGCCCAATTAAGGTCTGCATTCTCTTTCAAAAGCTTCGCAACAAGCATATCTTTTCTATCCATTATTAGTTTCTCCTTTCATTCATTAGAAGTACTGATGTCCCGATGCATCATACAGGTGAATGGGGACAGCATGTTTCTTATTACTTATAGATTCGTCTTGAACCTCAAGACCGCTAAATGTCTGAACCATTACACACTCTTTCAGTTGAGGCATAACTTCGATGATATCTCTATAGACTTTCAATCCCGTTACGCTCATAAGATTCGATAAATCAACAATTCCTAACTCTTCGTCAATGAACTGACCTTCATCAATCGTAAATTGAGTAATCACCTTTTCATCAGTTCCAAGTTCTTCTGCGAAGAACTCTCCTCCAAATTCAGCATAGAATGTCTTCATATTAGTTACTCCTTTCTGGAGCACACTGGTTAACAGTGTGCTCCTTCATTTGGTTCATAATCATATGACCCTTGACGATTAACGAAATTAGGGTCGTTTAAACGATTCAAATATCCTTCAACATATACGTCGTAAGATGTGTCGAAGAAGTCTTCACATCTTGTGTCGCAAGAGTCAAGCGATGTTCGCTCACCGTCCTTATACCATACATTTGCGATTTCATCTCCTGACAACACTAAAATCCTGATAAGCTTAATATCTTTAAGCTCACCAATCTCATATTCAACAGGTTCATCATTATAGTTGAACAACTTAATCTTCATTTGCAGCACCTCGATTCTCAATGAACTCAATAACTTCTTCGAAGCAATCTTCTTCTCGAATCTCGTCTTCAACAAAAGCCTCATATTCCTTGAACTGAAGAGGGTCAATATCCATAACGCCCTTCTTCTTCAGGTAGTAGGCAATAGCAAGCTTCACAGCATCTAACCAATACTTGCGACAATATTCTAAGTTCACGCTATACGAAGCAAGCTGAACGGCTCCGAAGAGAGAATCTGCTTCTCTGCCTTTAATCACTTCGTCAACGTCGTCCCAATGTTCCTTGATGAAATCAATCGCATCGGAGTAGTAGATAATGTCCATATAGTCATCGTCACAGGTTTCATATAACAAATCTTCTATAGGTTTATTCGGCTCGTAGGCGATTCTGTCTGCCAAGCAGTCCACAATGTCTTCCATGTCGCTTGACAATTCTTTAATCAATTCATAAATCTTCATAATTTAAACCTCCTTAGGAATCTCAAACTTTACGGTTCTTGTGGGCAGGAAATACAGCATCATATGCTTATCGTCCTCTTCATAGCGGAAACCACAACTGAAGTAACAGGACCCTGCACCAATAACTCTCATTCCTCTACCATCGAAATGCACCATAATCTCATAGCAACGTTTGAAAGCCTCAACCTTCTTCGCACTGGGGCGACCGTAGGCGTCGTAGATGTCTTCGCATGTTGCATTACAGTATTTGTTCCACAATTTCTCTGCTTCTTTGGAGTTCGATTTGATGCTCTCAATATGCATCTTGTTCTCCCAATAGGTACGCTGATTAACGTCTTCCCAATACCAAAGATTCTCATTAGTTAATTTCATCATGATTTATTTCTCCTTTCATAATTAGAAATGTTTTTTGATTTATTTAGGGAATTAGCTTCCCGTTACAGGACCTGGTGTGGATAGGTCCTGTTTCGACTGGTTGCTATCCAGTTCTCATCAGACGGGATTAACGGGTTACATACCAGCAGTGCAGAAGAAGTCGTCGTTACAGAAACAAGTTCCTGCATAGAATTCAAATACCTCTTCATCAGAAACAAGTTCATCAATAGCAGCAAGCTCTCCATAACTCACACCTTCATCTTCATGAAGTTCGTGACAATAGTAGTTTTCCTTCAGTTCTGTCAACTGCTCTCTATTCAATTCTCTAACATCCATGATTCATACCTCCTTAACGAAATCTGGGACGGGTGTACTCTCTAACCTGACCCTTATAAACTCTGAACTTCTGGTCCTCAGCATAGTAGTAACCGTTGTCGTAACTGTCGACGTCGTGAATTGCCCAAACTTGGTCGTCACGAATACGGAACTTATGGTCGTTCAAACACTTACAAATCTTTTCTGCACTCGCTTTAGAAACTTCATGTGCAGTCGTAAAGTTGTAAAGATATTCCTTATCTTTCGGTGATACAGCAACAATCTTCATAATTTATGCTCCTTTCATCTAATCAAATGTCGTTAATTGGGAAGTTACGATATCTGAAGCTCATTTCCATTGCCTCATACGCAAGATAGCTATTCTGGCTGATGCCGTGATTCGCAAGGTCACGAGCTTCTTCATTGTCGAAGTACAGTTCCTTAAAACTGATTCTTCTGGTAGGATTCGACTTATACTTGTCGAAATTGTGCGGGTCTTTCATAGACTCAATATCAAACTTAGGTCCTCTCATAACTTAATCTCCTTTCAAGATTTGAAATATTAGTTAACGTGGCGATGGGATAACCCCCTCCTTCCATTAACCCCCACCCGCTGACATTCGCAACGATGGGTAAGTTACTTGGAAATGTGGCGATGGGATTATCCCCTCCTTCCATTTGACCTCACCCGTTGACATTCGCAGCGAATGAGTGATGCTTAATTTCAGTTTCTTCTTCAGTCTCAAGGTCAAGCTCATAGAGCCTGACCTCATTGACTGAACTTTTTGGACTTCTAATAATCTTGTTAAAGTAGTTCTCAGCATATTTTTTACGAAATCTAAAATCGACTTCGTGATACCCTCTGGCATCAGAATATGAAATCTTATAAGTCTTCAAATTACGCATCACCTTCCAATTCTTTAATGCGTGCTTCAGCTTTACGAAGCTTCTTAAACTGTTCGATTATCTGCTCCTTTCTACGCAACTCTTCATTCTTCTTCAGAACTAACTTGTAGTTCTCTTCATTAGCTTCTTTCCAATATTTGGCTTCATCAGTTGCTTTCACAAGTTTCTCATTTACTTCAAGATACTTAAGAGCATTGTCGTTCATAAGAATCTGAAGCTCGTCAATGGTGATGGCCCCTTTACGGTAAGCCTCAAAAGCATTTTCAGGATTTGTAAATAACAACATAGTTCAATTCTCCTTTCATAATTAGAAATGTTATTAACGTTGCTCTCGCTAACCCCGATGCTGCACGAAGCGACCACCGAAGCTGCACTGGCTAACGTGGCGATGGGATTATCCTCTCCTTCCATTAACCCCCTCCCGCTGATATTCGCGACGATGGACGCAAAAAAGCCCGAACAATCTGACAAGACGCAACTATAAAAGTTACGAAATGTCGACTGTTCGGGCTTCGCAAATGTAAAAGGTTTAATGTGATTCTAAATGTCGTGTGTCCATCTACGCTTCATTCCCGTCGACGAAATGAGGTAGCGTTACACCGCATCGAAAAATGCACCCTTATTCAATTTTCATTTAACATATAACCGATAAAGTTGCATAAATCAATAGGCGAAATGTGAAAATTTTGTGAACGGTACATAATTAATTATCGACAAAAAAAGGGGAAGGACGCCTCATTTGAGACGCCCTCCCCGATACATTAGATATTACTTGCAGAGCATTTTTCTATACTCTACATAGGTCATCATACGGTTATTGTTACCTCGGCTCTTATTCAGGGTGTTGACATAGCCTGCTACAATGGCCTCTTCATTACACATATAATTCCAAGAAACCATATCCAAGTAACTATCTTTGTCAACTACGTAAGTTTCGCCAATGTTTCTAACCAATACAGCTTCAAGTTTCTTGACAATGTCGGTGAATGCCAGCAACTGAACGAACTCACGGTAATTTGAGCCCATAGTCTGTTGAAGCATTGCCACTTCTTTGTCACTAAGCCAGCCAATAGCCTTTCTCAGGTTCTTAATATAGCTGATAATATCCAATACGTCACTGACGTAGGTGGTTTTCGCACCTTCACCAAGCTCAGGACGCACCATGTCGTTGACACGAACGTCACGGTCCTTCTTTTGGAAATTAGGTCTGCCGAGCTGGATGCTTCCTCTCGGTGCAAAGTCTTCGCTATCATCAATCTCTACTTTAATCTTACTCAACGACACCCTTCTCCATCTCGTTTCGCTCTGGTCAAAGAACTTGTTTTTAAGCAAGTTAGCAATCCATTTAGTATCGACTACGAGCAACATCTTTTGATACATGTTTTGATACTCAATGGTATTAGTTCCAGATGCTTCAGCTTTCATCACTTCGTCCTGGTGGCGAGATATGTCTTCCTTTGTAGCATAAGGTACAGTTATGGACGGGGTGCGATATACCGCTTTGTAGAACTTCATGTGGTCGTAATCGTCTCGTGTCAACGTGGTTTCGAACTCACATTCATGTGGTATATCATCTTCGTCTCTATATGTTGCTACTTGGGTTGTGACATAAATGCCATCTTCGTTGAGGTGACAAGGAAGACCCAGTTCCTCATATTCTTCTTTACCGATAGGAGTTTCGTCGATATGATTGACATCACGCATCTCATCGAAGTCGTCAAACATGTCAAACAGGTGCTTAATGTAGAACGGTTCAGTTTTTGTTCCAGTAGGTACAACACCTTTATCTACAAACGGTTTATCGGTGCAGTTCTCGAAGAAGTCTCTTGCTTCATGCATACGCTCATAGAGTTCTGACAGGATAGTCGCAACTTCGCTATGGGCTCTGCCACTCAGTTCAATATCGAAACTGTTCATTTCTCTTGCGGGTCGCTCATCTTGAAGTACAATAGCGCGGCCGGTTTTATCAACAAATTTAACTATACGTTTTGGAAGTCGCACTTTATTCTCGATGATGGTCTTCACAAGAGGATAAGCCTTAGTTCCAATATCATTTACGATAGCTTCGTAATCAGCACCTGTTGCTGTTGTGATAACCAACGGTGAGTTAGCTGGGAATCCAATCTCTTCAGCAGGTGATACATCAGGAAGCAAAGGGTAAATGTCGTTTACGGTCGGAACGGGAACGCCTTTCTTTTCGCAAAAAGCTTCAAGAGAACCTTTATTCAGAACACCATCACTTGGCACCCAGATTCTACCGTAGATGTCTCTTGAGTACTCTTTATGATATTTCTCAAGCTGCGCTACATCTGCGTTTCTGTCAACAACTAAACAATGTGTGTCACGTTCTAACGCTTCTTTAATCGCAACTTGCTTAGCAAGTTCAATATCATCTTGGAACAAAGCACGGTTTGCTTCATGTCCAAGCTTCGTCTTTTCAGCCAATTCCTTCAACGCTTCTCTTGCTGCAAGATGCTTGGCTTCTGCAATCTCAGCTTTCTTCTCTTCTTCAGCTGCCTTTTTCTCAGCAGCTTTCTTACCGTCGTAATGACGGCTCAAAACTGCACAATACTTATCAACAGGGACATTTTTCATTACTAACTTCTCAGAAATAGGAACTTCAATGTCACTTTCGTTGCAACTATATCTCATAGGACAATTCTCACAATGTTTAGTGACAACGTAATTTCCATTATTGAGATACTTTTGAATCAACTTGTTTCTACGTCCATATGGTCCATATACTTCCATATATGCAGAGTGATAAGCATTTTCGTAAAGCTGCTTATACTTCAAGTCTGTTGGTGCAAGACCAAGATACTTTACTTTACTCATGAACTTCTTAATGTGCTTAGTGTAGATAGCACGTTTAGTAGAGCGACCGTTCTCAGCAGCTTCCTTCTGTTCATCAGTGAGCTTCCTCTTCGGGTCGTAACTATGCTCAAGTTCGAAATCGACATCGGGCATGATTGCTTGCATCGCTCTGGCGACGCAAGGTGCAGTCGTGCCTTCCATATCTTCAAACAAATCATGTTGACGTTCCTTTTTCATGGTTCGATATTCCTTATTGATATCTACACCATTTTCAATCACAATATTGAACTTCTCATCAGGTTTACTAACAACATACGCACCATACTTATCATACTTAGTAAAGAACTTAACTGACTGGGACGGGGTTTCATTCCCTGCACGATACACAGCCTGAAGCGACTCAATGTGCTCGTCAGCCAGCTTCACGGACTCATAATCATGAGCTAAAATAGCGTCTTCACGCAGAAGATTCAACTGCTGAAGCTTATAACTCGTTGTCGTAACGTTGCAACTCATGATGCTCAAAATCTTTTCTTTCATGATTTTCACCTAAACCTTTCATTAAACTTAATTTGGAAATTTACAAATATTCCTGAAGGGCTTGCGATATATCCCCTTCATTTTATGGAGAGGTATATCGCTAATCTGTTCAGATTTTTTGTTTCTATGTTCATTTAATCAATATTCAATAGAGAAATTATAGACAAACTCAAGTTTCTTTTTAACCCTTTTAACCTGTTCAACCGGTTTGAATGCAAACGTTGTCTCAAACTCTAAAGCCGCATCAAAGTCTTTACTATATAGAGTCTCATAAAACTCAGTAGTTTGACGGGGAAAAACGCTACGGCAAACCAAATATTGATGCAATATATTATATATCGCTTTAACATCTTTGTAGCTAAGCGCGTAAAGACTTGAACGCATCTCTAAAATATCAAAGATGTGTTCACGATAAATACGTCTCGTAAATTGGTTCGCAATTAGATTTTCAATGTTACGGAAATTAGTTATATAGTTCTCAATATCTTCAAGAATCATGTGCTTAGTCACTTGTCTTGACTCAACTTCTTCAATCGGTTCATACTTACCAAACGTTTTCTTATATTCTTTAAAGATTTCATTTACGGAATTTTTCATGATTTTCACCTAAACCTTTCATTAAACTTAATTTGGAAATTTACAAAT
>Ga0326512_10002160_pt1 | contig 14584 bp, 36 predicted proteins | sample 1_2617_0518_D_FD_203652 | JGI IMG/M metagenome (GOLD analysis project Ga0326512, IMG submission 203652) | Bovine rumen microbial communities from UC Davis, California, United States - 1_2617_0518 | ecosystem: Host-associated > Mammals > Digestive system > Stomach > Rumen | place: USA... | reverse complement strand
AATTTCAAATAACTTTTCTCCTGAAACTACGTAATCTTTATTTGGGTCAACATCTTTATATTCTTCTAATATGTCATATATATCTATTAATCTATCTTCTAATTCTAAAATATAATTGTCTAATGTTTTTTTATTGTTATCGTTTAATTGAATTGTTCCATCTGCTAAATTTATTCTAACTGCATTTCTCATTTTAAACATCCTTTCTATATTTTGGTTTAGAGCCTCGCATTACTACTCCCCAAGGATTAGTAACTCCTTCTGCTTTTAATCTTTCTATTCTTCTTTTTCTACTATTAAGCAAAGACTTTAATACTTTTTCTTTGTTATTTTTTCTCCACTCTTCGTGTTGTTGATATAATTTTTCTTTGTGTTCTTGATAATATTTTTTATGATATTCTTTTATTTTATCTTTATTATTGCTATAGTATTTTTGACTATAACTTTTAAATTTATTTTTATTGTCTTCGTAATATTCTTTTCTGTACATTTTAATCCTCCACTAATACATATTTTGCATAACTAGATTTACTGCCGAATCTATCTGTAAAATCTATTCTTTCGCTTACAATGTTCATACCATAATGGTATCTTAAATTGTAAATTATTGCACTTAATCTTGTAGCACCATATTCCTTTATTGCTTCCCAAGATGTAATACTTCCTTTTTCTATTAAATGTAATTGAATTGCTTTTGTCTTATTCATATTTAGTTCTCCTTTCTATTAATATATATTTAATAAACTACATACGATTCCTATCGTTACAAGCATAAGACCCGCTATCATTAAAACGTAATATACTATTTTCTCCATACTTAATTACCTTCCTTGTTAACCATATAATTACTGTTTGTTGAAGTATGACTAATATAATCATACCTATAAACCATATATCAAATAAAATCATATTATTCTCCTATTTAGATAATTTTTTAATTTCTTTTTTCATTTTAGTAGTTCTTACATCTAATGCAATTATTAAACCTGTTATTACTAAAAACATACCACTTATTGCTAATATTTCCATTATTTCTCATCTCCTTTATCTTCAACCTTTTCTACTAATTTATAAACTTGTATAAATAAATTAGTATATCTTTCAATATCTCCAACATTATTACATTTTTTTATTCTATCTAATAATTCATCAAGTAAAGAATAAATACCTATATATTCAAATGTTTGTTTATCAAAGTTTATATATTTATTTTCTTGTATTTTTTTATTTAATTCTTCAATAGCACTTTTTTTATTCATAATCTATTTAATCTCCTTTACTTTTAATATTTCTAATACAAAGTATTCTTTATTTGGTTCTGCTCCCCATTCTTCTTTGCCTGTACCTATATTTATAAGTATTTGACATTTAATTGCTGGGCTATTACTTGAATAACCATTTCTTAATATTATTTCTTTAATAGTGCCATCTCCTACTCCGAGTTTTCCAAATCTACTTCCATAATATTCTTTTATTTCTCTATATTCTTCTTTCTTTTCTCCCGATTTAATCATATCAAACCATTTCTTTTTTATTGGTAGTGTTAACATAATCTATTCTCCTTTATCTAATATATTTAAAAGACTTATTATTACTTCTTGTCCTACTACATTTTCTTGTCTTTCATACATTTCTTTTCTTAATTTTGCAAACTCTCTAACTTCTTTTATTATGTTTTTTAATTTTTTATTTTCTTTATCTAAATCAACTATTATTTCATCTTTATGAAAACAATAATGTTTATGATAGTCAGGAACAGGTGGAGTTTTATAAATAGGTATTTTAAATGTATAATATTCAATATCTCCACTCAACATATATTCTTTTTTCTTTTTATATTCTTTATGTTTTTGTTTTAATAGTTTTTTTACTATACTATTCATTTTCCGTTTCTCCTTTTAGTTTTTGTAATTTATACCATATATAATCTAATGTATTACCTACCCCATAATTATAATCATCTCTTGGTCTATCTTTTTTTCTTTCTTCTTCTAAATTTTTTTCTAATTCATTTATGATATTATTTAATCTATCTATTTCTTTGTCCTGATAATTCATAAAATCATATAATTCTTGACTATTTTTAGAACTTAATGTAATATCTCCTATTTGCATTGCTTGGTATAAATCTTCTCTAATTCCATTTATATTTATTAATTCTTCTTTATTCACTCTTTATCTTCTCCTTTTAATATTAATAAAACACTTTGTGTTGTATCAGTTTCAGGTCTAGTGCATATTCCTTTATTTTGAGAACTTAGTTCTAATATATTTATTGCTTTATCTATTCTTTTTGCTAATGTTTCTGCATTCTCTTTCATTATGTTATATTTTATTTTTAATTCTTCTATTTCTTCTTCCTGATACTTCATTTTATCTATTAGTTTTGTATTTGTATCTACCAGCTTATTATATTCACTCATACTCATTTCTCTTTTAGCTGGTACTGGGTTACTTTTTAGTAACATTTCGCTTATACTCATATTTCCTCCTAATTTTATAATATATTTTATATATTATTGCTTTTATGTTATGTCCTGTTGCTCTTAATAGTCTTATTTTTCTTTCTTCGTATTCTTCTTGCATTATTCGTAATACTCGTATCCTTCATAGTTAGATACATTCATATAGTAGTTATTCCATAAATACTGATTTTCATTTTCTACTTTAAGTTTTTCTCTAGCTATATCTAATACTTTTTCTTCTAATTTTTTTATTTCTTTTTTATATTCTTTTTCCTGATGCTGATATTTATCAATTTGCTCTTGATACTGGATCATTTGCTCTCCTAGTCCTATCATTATGAATAATACTCCTAGCGTAGCTAATATCCTTACTACTTTCATACTTCCTCCTTCTTTTTACTTCTACTTTTTCTTTTTTTTAAGTTTATTATTTCTTCTTCTTGTTCTCTTAATTTTTGCTCCCATATTTCCTTTTGTTTAGAATGTATTTTTCTTTCTGTATTTAATTCTACCTGTTTTTTTTCTAAATCTTCTCTCGCTATTTCATATTTTAATTTTAAAGTATTATACTTTCTTCTAGTCTTTAAATGCTCGTATATTGATTTTATTATACTCATTTTATCCTCTCCTTCACTCTGTATTTAAACTCGTCCTTCTTATTTTTAAATACATAGCGTCCGCACCAGCTACATACTTCTTTATCTTTTTTATTGGATATAATCACTCTACGTCCGCATTTACAAGTATATTTTACTTTGTCTTCTGCATTTGTTAATTTTTTAAACTCCTCATTTGTCAATAATAAGCACCTCATTTTAACTCTCCCATATTCCAGATAGTATTATTATCTGAGCGAATACTAGATAACTCCAGCCTGTAATACATAATATATCTGCTATTTGATTAGTTCCTGCTTCTGATCCGATATTTCTAAGTCCTAAGTAGATAACTATACCTACTATTGCTACTATTAGAGTTATTAAAACCTTTACCCACCTTCTAAGTTTCAATTTCTTTTTCATATTCTTTTCTCCTTATACCATTTCTTCGTTTTCAACTTCTTTTACAATAATAATTGTATCAATTACAGCGTTTTTATCTGTTACGAATAAGTCTACCCTTCCTGTAGTCATACATATTCCGCAACTATCTAATACTATAGCTTCATAATCTACTCCGTCTATGTTAAGTATGAGTACGTCATAATAGTTATATAATCTTACGTCGTCCGCATATCTCCAACCATAGTTAAGTAGATAGCTCGTAGCTGTAGCTACCACTAGCTTACCTTTGTAAGTATACCAGCCGAACTCATTTACTCCGAAGTCTTCTATACCTAGTCCACAACCTGTAGGGCTTACTGGCTTCTTCGGATAGTAAGAAGTTAGTCTAGTTTCGTACTCGTAAGTTACTGTATATCTATTTTCCTCTGCTCTTACTTCTTTAACTCCTGATACTAATATTAAAACTACTAAAAATAATTTTTTTATCATATCAGATTATCCTTTTTTTCTAATAATTATTTTATTTCCTTCTGTATATACTTCTATTTCGTCTTTTTCTTTAATACCTGCTTTATCTAAATGCTTTTTAGATATATTTATTTTGTAGCAATTTACTTTAGCTACTCCTGATGCTGTATAGTATTTTTGTTGTACTAGTTTCAAGTTATCACCTCCTAATGTTTCACGTGGAACATTTTTATTATTTTTATTCTCTTTTTGAAACTTTTTTCATATTCTTTTTACCTCCTCTGTATTTTTAATTTACCACTTATTACCTATATAGTCAATAATAAATGAAAATGTTTTCATTTTTATATGTAAATTAGTGTAAATAAAAAAGACTAGGAAAAAGTCCTAGTCTTCTTCTGGCTCTACAGCTATCGCATAACTAATAAAGCGTGGCTGTTCTGATCCGAATAAGTTAATCTCATAAACTCGGTGCTTAAAGGTTAGTCCATTCTCTAACATAAACTCGTCGGTTACTGTATAAAAGATAAATACGTTACTATCTTCGTCTACTTTTACTGCTTCTAATTGCTCCAGTCCGTCAATTAAATTAAACAAAGAATATCACCTCTAAATCGACTAAAAGGTCTTTACAAAGGAAAAAAGGAAAATGAATAATAAATGAATACAGATGCTTGATTAAAAGAAGATGCTTTTAAGGGAATGCTTTTTTATCACCTCCTTACACTTTCAATATATGCTCTATATTTCCGAATAGTACTTATTTTTATATTTATTTTTTCTTTTTGAAAATAAAAAAGCTAGAATAATATCTAGCTTAGTAATTTATTTGTTTTTGTTTCTAGCTGTGCGTTTTGCATCTTATTATAGTAGTAGTTTATATCCTCTTGAAACCAGTCAGGAATTATTCCTCTCTCTATAAAGTTTCTAGCCTTTATATAATTTCTCGTAGCGTGTGCTTCGTCTAGTTGTATATCTGGTCTATATGATAGTCTAAAATATCCACTATCTCGCATATAATCTAATATTTCTAGTTTTTTTACTTCTTTTTGCTTCTCGCAGGCTTCTATAAGATCTGCTATCTTAGGTATAAACTTAGACGTTCTGATTATATCTTTAGTTGCTTTAATAAATATATCGTAGTCATACTCCTTTACAAACTCGTATACTTGTTGGCATTCTAACTGGCTATACTCTTTTCCATATGCTAGTCCTAAAAAGTTTAGTCCTTTTATTAGTTCTTCTATTCTCATATTCTTTATTCTCCTTCTACTACCTCTACTTCGTCATTTAATAACATAGTTATTTTAATAATCTCGTCTTTAAATAAGAATGTACCTTCCATTACGCACTTATAATCTGTATAAATCTCTCCGTATTGCTCTACTTGATATAATTCGAATATATCGTCATAAAAGCTAATTTTTTTAGGTAGTGTTTCATTTTTAGCTATTTTATTTAGTAATTCGATTAGTTTCATATTCTTTTTTCTCCTTCTAGTTAGTATAAAACTCGCTAAAGTCTGTATATGGTGTTAGATCTTTAGTAGTTAACTCTTTTACTGGCTGATTTAGATATCCTTCAAACTTATTACTAAATAAAGTTTCTGGTCTGAGATATACTCTCATTTTATTATCGTTTATCCATTCTCTAGTTTTCTTCTCTATTACTACTTTAAAGTCCTCTAATGTATAACCTTCATTAAATCTAGCTTTAATTAAATCTTTAGTTTTTTTACTAGATACTCTGTAATTCGTACCAGCTAAAGAGTTAAGATAGTCGATTATTTCTTTAAAAGGTAGAGTAGCTTCCGCAGGAATTATATCTATCTCTATATCTTTCTCTATATCTATATCTATACTCTTATCTCTATACTCTAATCTCTTATCTCTATTCTCTTGTCGGACATTGTCCTCTTTTTGTCCTTCACTAAGTCCTAGTTCTTTGCTTTGTTTTTCTCGATAAAGTCTTTTTTTCTCAGCCCATACGCTCTCTGATCCTACCATATTTTCAAAGTTAGCAATTTTTAAGAATTGTCCTTCGTCTAAATAAATTAGTCCTAATTTTTTAAATAATTCTAAAGCTACTGCTACTGTATCATAAGTAAAATACTTAGTATCCCTTACTATCTTATTTATGTCGTATGGAACTATCATTTCACCTATTTTAGTAGCCATTTCTCCGTTATTATTAGCTGTATTTAAACATAGCATCTGATAAAGTACTATGTACTGACAGCCGTTCTCCTGCGATAGTAAAAAGTCTATAGTTTCTTGATTAAAAAAGTCAGTTTTTAACTTTATCCAATAATATCTTTTTTGCTCTCTCATACTCTTTTTTCTCCTATTCTCTAGATTTCTTTTGAATTATAACACGCTCTGTCGAATAATGTCACTTACTTTTTATAATTTCTTTATAATTTTATTATCTTTTTGCTAATTTTTATATTCTAAAAGTTTCTTATCTATCATATCTATTAGCATAGGCATATATATTTTTTTGTTAGTATGTACTAGTCTGTGATGCCTTTCACATAAAGGTATAACGTTTCCTAAGTATGTTTTACGTCCTCCATAAAGCCCTCCGTACCTTATATGGTGTAAATGTATCTGATTACTACCACATATAGCACATAGTCCGTTATATAATTCTATAGTCTTCTGATATACTTCTTTTTCTGATTTAGTCATTTATAAAGTCAAAGATAGTAGTCTGTCCTTCTATTATATTTTCATTTTTTGTACTTGGATCGACTAATAGATTATATAATATGGCTTCTAATACATTTACTACAATACTATTTCCTGCTTGTTTATATAGTTGAGTATTACTATTTACTTTAGATGCTTTATCGAAGTCGCTATCGTCAAAGCCCATTAGTCGCCAGCACTCCTTAGGTGTTAGTTTTCTTATTCTTAGTCCGTCATATAATCTTTGTGAATTATGAGTAGGATCAGTTAAGGTCTGACTTAGTTCTTCATTTACTGATCTGTTATATAAGTCCATATTTAATACTTTTCCCTCCTTAAACTTATCTATATTTTTTTCTATTGTTTCATTTAATTGTTTTCCACCTCTAAGCATATTACCTTCCTCCACTAAATAATAAGGGTTATAAGAAGTAGTAACTGATATAGCTATATTGTTGTCATATATTCTGTCTTGCTGATACCATTGTCTACCTCCATTACTATTTTTTTCTCCTATGCCTCCTATTACTCTAGGTTTTTCTTTATTCATTCTTTTACTACTACTCCCTGTTCGCATTGAGTATCTAGAGTAGCTGCTACTTCTTTTTGTACTCTACCTCTCCTAGTTGTAGAGGTTGGTCTTTGTAAGTTAATACTATCCCCCTCTTTAGCTTCTAGGTATCCTTTTTTAGTTGCATTCCTAATTCTTAATTTTGCTTCTTTTACTGTCATTTCTTCTTCGCAATTATCTATTACAAAGTTAGTTACGTCCGCTCTTTGATCTGCTGCACCTCTACAACTTATTGTCTTAACTATTTGAGGGTTTATAATTCTTTCATTTATATTTCTACCACTTTTTAAAGCTACGTCGTTAGCATCTAAGATATATTCTAAGGCTTTATTTGATAAATAATATTTTTCGTCTACATTATCTTCTAACATATCTTTTAGTTTTAGTTTTAGTTCTTTTTTTTCTGGGAATACATAGCCTATATTAAGGTCATTTCTTATTGATATTGTGAATACTCGTTCTCTGTTTTGAGGTATTCCATAGTCTTTAGCATTTAATACTCGATAGTAACTTGTATATCCTAGTTCTCCCATTCTTTCTATGTAATTATTAAAGTTATGTATATGCTTTTTAGATATCATATTTTTTACGTTTTCCCATATTACATATTTAGGTTTTAATTTATTTACTATTCTTATTGTTTCATACATTAGACTACTTCTAGTTCCTGATCCTTCGTCTCCTCCAGCTTGTAAGCCAGCTAAAGAAAAGTCTTGACAGGGGCTACCGTGCATAATTAAATCTACTTCTATATCTTTATCCCATTTGCATATATCTTGAGGCTCGAAGTTTGTATGATGCATAGCATTATAACTAGATACTGCGTATTTATCTATTTCTACATAGTCGGCTATTTCGTATTCTATTCCTAACCTTTCTAGTGCTTTACTACACGCTCCTATACCTCCGAATAATTCTAATATTTTTAACATTTTTTCTCCTTCCTTTTCTATTTGAAACCTTTTAGTCCTGATCTATTAGTCTTTTAAAGTTTGAACTTCTACTATCGTCTATAGCATATCTAATATAATCAGCTTCTTTATTAGTTCTTGCATCTTGTACTTTCTTTTCTGGTCTTAAATATTCGTATTCTTGTTGTAATTTTCTTCTTGCTCTAGATACACTTTCGAATACTGGCACGTTATACTCTTTTCTAAAGTTCTTATTATAAAATAATTGTACGAATGCTTTTTCGTTTAATACTCCATATTTAGTACAATACATATAATACAGATACATATCGTCTTTTCTTGCTCTAATATCTTTATCTAATATTTTTTTAACTTCATTTTCGATAGTTTCTAATTTTTTCATTTTAATTCTCCTCTATTTGTCTTAGTCTTTCTAATTCTTCTGGTGGTAGTGTTTCAATACCTAGTTGTTTGCATTCCTGTATTATTCCGTCTAAGAATATCGTCATTTCCTGAGTATCAAACTCGCTACTACCTTTAAATACTTTATAATAATCTGCTTCTTTTCCGTTAATAGTTGTAGATGCTATATATCTATAATATTTAAAATATCCGCTAGGCTTAGTACCTTTTTGTACTGGTATCATTAAACATTGACTATAATCTTCTAGCATCTGTATATACATTTCTTCTTTACTCATTCGCATTTTATTAGCTAGTTCGTTAATCAATACCCACGCATAACTATTCTGAGATAAAGTTCTTTTTTCTTTATATTCTTTTATCTCGTATTTCTTATCACTATCTAAGTTCCATAAATACATAGATAGTTCTTTAGGTGTTCCTATCATAACTACACTAATTTCCATATAAAACTTTCGTTTTCATATATTCCTTTCTTTATTTTTTCACTTATATATCTTCTATTTTTATTCATTACTAGACTAGCTTCTGCCATACTTCTATAGGTTTTATCATAATTATTATTTTTGTTTCTTAATTTAATTCTTTTATTAGTAGGCATTAGTCCTGTATTAAATGCCCTTTGTATATTTTCTTTTAAACTTACTAATTCTAGATTTTCTAATTTATTATTTAGTCTATTTCCGTCTATATGATCTACTGTAAGTTTATGATTATTTATATCTTCGTTGTAAAATGTAAATGCTACTAATCTAGCTACTAAAAAAGTATGAGGCTTTCCGTCTTTCCATAAGTCTACTCTATATCCTGTTTTATAATTTTTTCCTTTATATTTTAGTATTCTATCTTTCCAGTGTCTTTCTCCGTGAGTTTTCGTAAATGTAATTTTATTATAAGTTCTTATTTTTCCTAAATTGCTTACTTGATATCCGTCATAATCTTTTATATCTTTCCATATTTCTTCCATATTTTACCTCCAATTTAGTACTATCACAAAATACCGACAATGTCAATACCATTTTAGAAAGGTAAATCGGAACTGTCATAATCAAACTGACTTTGTACTTCTGTTTTTGTTTGTAATTTATCTACTGGAATATCTTTTTCTTTTTTACTTTCTAAATATTCTAATTCTTCTACTAATACGTAGGTATTATATTTTTTATTTCCTTCTTTATCTTGATATGTTTCTGTTTGCATTCTACCTATTACAGCTATTAAATTACCTTTAGCCTGATACTTTGTTAAGTTCTCGGCTGATTTATTCCATACTCTACAATTTAAAAAGTCTGCTACTCTTTCTCCGTCTCTAGTTACTGGTCTATTAGTTGCTAGTCTAAACTCACATATACTTTTACCAGTACTGGTGCATCTTAACTCTAAATCGTTTGCTATACGTCCTGTTAAAATTACTTTATTGATAAGTCTTCACTCCTTCCTTATTTTCTTCTTCCGATTAACGCAATTAAAATTAGCGTAATACATATAATTAGTGTAATTGTTACTGGTGTAGTCATTATTCCACCTCCTTTTATTTAGTTTCTACTTCTAATTTTTTTAAATCTTTTAAATCTGTTATTTCTTTTATAATTTCTTTTATTTTATCTAAGTTGTAGTCGTATTCTATTGTAGCTGTTATTGTTATTTCTTTTTTATTGTTATACATATTATTTCCTCCTAAAAAAAGTCTTTTCTAGATACTCCGTATTCTTCGTACGGATCTATTCTTCTTGGCTCGTAATTATCTTCTATTTCCTGCTTTAAATCTTTTATTTCGTCTTCTTTATTGTGATATTCGTATATCATATCGTCTAATGCATTTATTAGACTTTCTACTGTAATATCTTGATGCCATTCTAAACCGTCATAGTCTACTCCTGTTATTTCAGATACTTTAGTTAAAGTTTCTAATTCTTTTTCAGTAGGTTTTAATATAACTTCCATTTACTCGCCTACTTCCTTTTTTAATTTATCTATTGCATCTGTTAGCTGTTCTATTGTCATTTGACTACTAGTTGTTACGTTATAATTGTCGTAAAACTCTGTTCTATCTATTTCTAATTCTCTTTCGTTTAATAGTCGATTTAGTTCTATCATTTTTTCTGTTTTTTCTCTTTGCTCTGCTTCTGATAAGATTTTTCTACCTGTAGCTAATTGAATTAGTTTTATCATATATTCGTCTTTAGCGTTTCCTAGTATCCAGTCTATATAATCTGGCTTTTCTGCTTCTACTTCTTTTAATGTTTTACCTTTAAACTTACCGAATGTTAATTTATAATTGTCTGCTTCTTCCTGAGTAGGCTCTTTTTTTTCTGATAAACTTTGTGCGTCGTCGTCTTCAGTTGCTAGTCCTAAAGCCATTAGTAAAGAATATCTTCTACAATATGTTAGGCTTGATCCGTACTCTTGTACTGGGTTTTTTATTCCCTGTAATACTGCATCTACTATTTGACAGCCTCTATGTTTTTCCTCTTTTCCTTCTTTAATTAAATATGTAATTATGTAGTCTTTTTGATTTATCTCGCTTGTTTCTATTTCCTGATAGTATCTGATTTCGTTTTCTTCGCAATATTTATTTATATCTGCTAATTCTGTGTACTTATATCCGTACCCTTCTGTTTTTTTTGCTATTGTACTTTTCATTAATTATCCTCTTTTCTATAATTTTCTAATTCTTTTATTTCTCTTTGTAATATTTCTATTTCTTTTTCTCTATCTTTTTGACTTAATAATTCACTTAATAGTACTAGTGCATCTTGATATTTTTTCTCCATATTAAACTCCTTTTTTTAATAATTCGAATATGTCTTCGTATTTGTCGTGGAAGTTATTATATAATGCTTCTGCTACTCTAAATGAAGGGTTAGAGTTTCCTAGTTCTATATCTACGTAATAACTTTTAGATATTCCTAGTTTATCCGCCATTTCTTGTTGAGTTAAGCCCTGTTTCTCTCTGAAACTTTTTAAATTAAATCTTTTCATTTTGGTACTCCTTTCTATTTTCATTATAAGAAAACGGTTTCATAAAGTCAATAATTTTTTACTATATTTTGGAAATTATTTTCTATATTTACATTTTTTATTTTCCTATTGTAACTTTTTTGGTATTATTGTTACATAATAAAATAGGAGGTTATAATATGATAAATCATAAACGCATAGGTAGACAGATTAGAGAACTTCGTATACGTCGTGGCTGGAAGCAATACGAATTAGCTGAAAAAGTAGGTATGTCTCGTCCTGCTATATGTAATATAGAAGCTGGAAAACGTAGTCTTACTCTTAACACTTTAAAACGTTTTTGTGAAGTGTTCGAAATAGATATATCTTACTTTGGTATTGAAACAGATAACTTCTCAGATGCGGTAGATATTATTTCTCGTATAGATGCTCTTTTTAATAGTGATCTGCCTACTGAGAAAAAAGAAGAATTATACCGTAAAATTATGAAAATATATCTAAATAGTATAGAAGATTAGCCATTTGAAACTTTTTCGTCATTTTTAATTACTTCGTATTCAATTTTTACGTGTTCCTGTTCTGCTATCAGTTCGAATAACAATTTATAAAACTTATTTACGTCCATAGTTATTACTCCTTTCTAAAAAGTTAGTAATATTATGTACTTTATTTTCTATTTGTAAACATTGGAGGTTTTCTTTTTGAAAAAAATTATACGTGTAGGTGGCTATGCTAGGGTTTCTACTGAGGAGCAAAAAAAGTATGGATACTCTATAGAAGCTCAAGTAGATAAAATAAAAAAGTATTGTGAATTAAAAGAATATCAGCTAGTAGATATTTTTGTAGACGAAGGCTTTACCGCTTCTAATATGAAACGTCCTCGACTTCTGGATCTGCTTAATAATTTAGATAAAATAGATGCTATAGTTTTTACTCGTTTAGATAGATTTTCTCGTAACGTACTAGAAGCTAATAAGATGCTAGATACATTACAGAAAAATAATGTAAGTATGATAGCTATAGAAGAAGAAGATATAAATACGTCTGATGCGGACGGTCTTTTTATGTTTCAATTAAAAGTATCACTAGCGGAGCGTGAAATAAAAAAGACTTCGGAGCGTATTCGCTCTGTTTTTGATTATAAAATAAAAGAAGGACAGGCTATATCTGGAGTTACTGCCTTCGGTTATAAAATAGCTACTATAGACGGTATAAAACGTATGGTTAAAGACGAAGAAGAAGCTCCTATAGTTATAGATACTTTTAATTACTTTTTAAAATATCAGTCTATCCGTCTAGTTACCGATTTAATAAATAAAAAATATGATATACGTAAAAGTTATCAAGTCTATAGCAAGTTATTAAAAAATGAAATATATACTGGTGTATATCGTGGCAATAATAACTACGTTGATCCGTATTTAGATCGTGCTACTTTTGATAAAATACAAGATCTTATATCTAAAAATATAAAAGCAAGTGATAAAAAAGTTACGTATATATTTAGCGGTTTAGTTTGTTGCCCTAAGTGTAGTAATTTGCTAGCTGGTAGCAATAATCTATATAAAGGTAGCTATTACTATTATTATCGTTGTAATAAGCATTATGTTTCTAAATTATGTACTGAGAAAAAAAACTATAATGAAAACTTGATAGAAAAATATCTACTAGAAAACATAGATACTTTGGTATCTGATCGTATAGCTTATATTAAATCTATTCAGCCTGCTAATATCGTAGATACTGATAAAAAAATAAAGTCTTTACGTGCTGAACTAGATAACTTAAATTATATCTTTATGAAGAAGCGTATTTCTGTTGCTGAGTATGATCGCTTATACGAAAAAACCGAAAATAAAATAAAAGAGTTAGAACTATGCCCTTCTAAAAAAATCGATACAGCTCCTCTGACGGCTTTTTTATCTAGTGGCTGGAGAAACGGCTACGATATTATGAATAGAGAAAATAAGCGTACTTTTTGGCGTAATTTGATAAAAGAAATACACGTAGATAACGACTATAATATAAAAGTTGTTTTCTACTAACTTGTTATAGCCTAATGGCTCATATATATTAGTAAAAAAAAAGACTAGGAATTATCCTAGCCTGTTTGTATTATTTATTTGTGATTAGTGAATACTATTAATGCGTACGCACCTCTCATTATAATACTCTTTAAATTAACTTCTTAACTTCCTGACTGAGACTAGACTTACCACCTAGTCTCTTTTTATTTTATCGTACCAGTTATAATAATCATTTACTTTCTTTTTTACGTATGAGTTACCGCCATTTTTCGTATATATATCAAACTCTTTGCATACTTCTTGATAGTTTTCTGGTAGTTTTTCTTCGGATACTCTTACGTGATCTTCTAAAATTAGTTGAAATATACTTTGTTTAGCATTATGCATTCTATTTTCTTTTTTTGTTATTTTATTTGTATATATCGTAGTTAATGAAGGTACTAAGACTGTTACGATAGCTATTATTATGTTTTCCATTTTTCCTCCCTTCTTATGCTGTTCTTTTCCATACATAAACCGCTAAGTATGGCGGTATATTGCTTCCTGTATCTGTACTGGCTACTCTTACTGCTCCTGTACTATTTCCTAGTGTATATGCCTTTCTATTTACGTTTTGATATACTGTACTATCGAATGCAGGGTTACCCTCGCTATTTGCATAGCAATACATAGCGTTACCGTCAAAGCCTATAGGTGTTTTGTGTACGTGTGTAGCACTTCCTCCAGTTCCAGTATAAGTATTTCCTGATGCGACTAAGAACTGGTCTCTTATTTGTACCCACGTTCCACCGAATAAAGTACTTGGATCTACATTATTAACAGATAAATATATACTTCCTACTGGATATATAATATCTGCTATAGTTTTTTCTTCTATTTCTAGGCTTCCTGTTTCTGCTGGGAAACAATTTATACCTACACTTCTTTTTAGTCTATCGAAATAAACGATAGGAATACCTCTATCTAATGTTAAGTTATACGTAGTAGTTGCTAATTTATCTTGTACTACTACTTGGATATCCCACGCATAGTTATTATCTAAAGTTAATTGAGTAGTTACTTCG
>Ga0326512_10002157_pt1 | contig 14588 bp, 17 predicted proteins | sample 1_2617_0518_D_FD_203652 | JGI IMG/M metagenome (GOLD analysis project Ga0326512, IMG submission 203652) | Bovine rumen microbial communities from UC Davis, California, United States - 1_2617_0518 | ecosystem: Host-associated > Mammals > Digestive system > Stomach > Rumen | place: USA... | reverse complement strand
GTATGATATGCAAAAAATCGCGCCTGGATTTATTTCATTTATTAACATGATACAATACCCCATGAAATACCAAATCATGATAAAAAATCATTAAGCGGGCAAAAATGGGGCTTTTAATTATACCGATAAAAGCGGGGCTTTTAGTGCATGCAAAAAATAAAAGCAAAAATATTTTATAACATCCATTGACATTATTACGGGTATATGCTAATATGTTAACTGCAGGGGCAACCCTATCAAAAAATATTATAGGAGGTATTTAACCATGAAAAAAATCAAATTAACAAAAAAGCAAATAGCACAAATCAATATAGTTTTACTCAATGGATATAAAGAGAAAGTACCAGGCCGATATGATACCGATTGGGAACTATACCCCGAGTTGATGCAATCATACGAAGCGGGCGACGCGTATTTTGGATATAAGCCGATGGATTTCAATATAAATCCTATTATAGGCTGCAGGGTTACCGATGTATACGCAAGGCCTTCGGTATATAAGCAAAATACCGATGCCGCCCTCCAGCGTGATATTAACTATATCAACCATGTTGATTTTAACCATTGGGGCGAGGCCGATTTTCCATATCTGCACGCGGGTTACATTGGTATTGATAGCGCAAATACATGCAAATATACCTGCATCTGGTATATACAATACGACAACGACTATTATTTGATAAAAGAAACGGCAGACAACCGATATATTAAGCCTAGCAGTGAGATTGAAATCAATAGATTGATAACCGAAGGGAGGATTTAACATGTTTAACGATATTTTTCAAATAGTTGATAACTGCAATACATTACTCGAGGAGGCGTTAGCCGAGTTGAAAAATCAACTGGAAGCGGGCGAGCCTATCGAGGGCGAAGCCGAAGCCGCAGCCGAGTTGCAAAAAATATGCAATAATATGATATCTATATTATAACATAAAACGCGGGGCGTAAAACCCCGCTTTTATTAACCCTATATATTATGATATAATATAACTATATAAGACCAGAAGACCCTGTTGGAAATTATGATATAATACAGAATATAACATTATATAACATATTATTTATTCAAATCTTTTTTAACACTTCTTAACGTTTTAAGTGTTGACATCTTTTTGAGGGTGTAGTAAAATGATATTACAATAAACGCAAAGGAGGGCAAAGCCTATGAAAAGAACAAGGAAACGAACGAACGAACGAACAACGAACGAACGAACGAACAAACGAACGAACGAACAGTTGGAGGTTCTGTTCCTAACACACAAACACATGTATGAAGTCTTACGCGAACTTTGGTTAGATTGTCAAGACGAACAGACTATGACAGAACTAAGGAACGCAATGTATGACGAACTTAACGAAGCAGAAAACATTAGAAGAAAATTAAACAAATTGAAAGGAGATTTTTATTATGAATATTGATGAACTTACAAACATTACAAACATTATTAGAGATTTAGTAAACGGAGACGGTGAAAGGTATGACGAACTTTACGAACTGCTTGAAGATGCGGAGTATCAACTTGAAGATGCTGTAAGATTTAACGAACCAGTTCAGTTCCGTATTTACTACAACAGACAATCAGATGCTTTCTATAACACAATTTACAGAGATGCTTTTTACTCACTTGTTGAAGATGAAGCACTGATTAGAAGAGACAGTTGGTCTTATTCCGAACGAGACCTTGTAACTTATCCAAGATTGATAAGAATAGAAGATGACATTTTAGACATTATAGACAAGTTCAGAGAAATTATAGATTTGGAGGTAAAATAATATGATTGCAAAATATGAAATTACATTAGAAGTAAGAGGAAACGCAGAAGATATGCCGAGTGATATTAAACTTGGACTGTTTATTCAGGAATTACTTGACCAGAACTGTTTAGACATAGCAGTAACAAAAAGCAACGCTGCACCAGTTAGGGCAACACGAACAGATGACGAGTTCAGCACAGATTTTAAGGAAAGACTAAGAAGAATAAAAGCAAGAAGAGCATTAATTAAGGAGGGATAATTATGGCAGCCGAGAAGATGATAGTAATAAATGAAAACTATAAACCAAACGCTTACCGTGTTGTTGGTGATGAAGTATTAAAGTATTGGGAAGCAAACGGAAGTAAAGGTTACAAATACGTTGATGCAACAGTAGTCAAACTTGAACAGTCTTATGATAGTAAAGATTGGGATAAAGTTGCATGTGTTGTGTGGGACGAGGACTATATTATTGATGAAGAAACAAACGAGGTTGTTCCACACGTTATGTTTGAGTGGGACTGGAACGAAGGTCAAAGATATATCCGCAACTTAGAGATATGTTATTTGAAAGACGTTATTATACCTAAGAAATGAAAGGAGAGATAATAATGGCATCGTTAAGTAAACAGCAGAAAAAATACATTGACCAAGCAATAAGAAGAGCAGAACAACAGTTCAACAAATGGACAAAATATGAAAGAGAGTACGCCGAACAGCATGGTCTTAAACCACCAAAGTTAAATCTTCCAACAAGAGGCGAAGCATACGAAAAGGTTGATGTAAGCAATGGAAGAAACGACTATGCAAAGCAAATCAAAGAAATGTCAACGGTTGAGGTGTATCAACCAAAGGCATATGGCAAGTTGAAGGACTTAGGAACGTCAAGTGGTGTTAAGACGTTCCCCTTCAAAACTGCTGTACAGATTATGAGAGCCAGTAGCACTGGTTACGCTAAGACGAAGAAAAAGGATAAGAAATATACACCTATCAGAAATGTATTAAAGTTTGATAGGAAAACATTGAAAGCACTTGCTACACCCGAAGAAGAGAAGGATAGAAAGAAAAGGATAACATATTTGAAGAACCTACGAACAAAAGTGGAAGCAGACCTGCTACCAGTTAATGAAGAGTTAGGACAAGCAATCATTGACAAACTGAACAGACTGATTGCTGACAACTCTGGTGGAAGTATGAAAGGACTTGCAGAAGCAGAAGTCAAATGGCTAGCAAAGCACGCAGATGGTGCTACAAAGGAAGCATTGAAAAACACTATGGACGCTCTGGAAGCACTGGACTTGGGAGACTTCGTCACAGGGTTTGCAGAAGTTGTAGGATATGAAACATTTAAGGACAAATTACCTGAAATAGTTGCTGCTCTTGATTTAAGAGACACTGGAACGCTGACAAGTGTACCAGGAAGGAAAAGAAGAGTAAGAACTTGGAACGGTAGAACACTTGAAGAGATACAACAAGACTTAGGTAAAATAACATAAGGAGGTAATAAAGATGGCAGACTATTATGTTGCTGATTTTGAGACGACTTCACCACAGCGTGAAGATGTAGGTAGTTTTACAGAGACAGAAGTATGGGGAGCAGGACTTGCAGCAGTGGGCTCTGACGACTACGAGGACGTTGAAATATTTGGTAGCATAAGGGACTTTCTGGACGCATGCAAAAGACTTGAAGGTCATAAGCCTGTTATCTTCTTCCATAACTTAAAGTTTGATGGCATGTTTATAATAGATTATTTATTAAGATACATGCACTTCAATGTAAGCGAACAACCATTTAAGCAAGAAAGAAACGAGTTTTACGCTATGATAAGTTCTGATGGTGTATTTTACTCTATCAGAGTTAATTATCAGGGAAAGCAGTTTGAGTTCAGAGACAGTTTGAAGTTGTTACCTTTCAGCGTAGATTATATAGCAAAACAACTTGGAACCAAGCATCAGAAACTTAAAGGAACCATAGATTACAGAAAAGACAGGAAGTTAGTGTGGGAAACAAGAGGTGGAAAATATTTTAAGCATTATGAACTGGACGAGGTAGAAAAGAAGTATCTGTCAAATGACATATTAGTCATGGCAGAGGCATTAGAAATGGTAAAGAAATACGGTTTGTTGGACTACCTAACAATCGGTGCCTGTTGTATGGAGGACTTTAAGAAGAGAGTAAACAGAAGTTCATATGGTGAGTTACTTCCTCAGTTGGATAAGAAGGCAGACAAGGTACTAAGGAGAGGGTATCACGGTGGGTGGTGCTTTGTTAAGAACCCAGGTAAAGAACATCACGGACACGGGTATGTTTATGACGTAAATAGTTTGTATCCGTATGCTATGAGTAGCAAGGACAATCACTATTACCCGACAGGGAAGCCTCACTGGTTCAGTGGTGAAGATTTTGATAAGTTTACTGAACATTGTTATTTTATACATGTAAAAGTAGACTTTCAGATTAAACCAAATCATTTACCTTTTATACAGGTGAAGAACAGTTTTTACAGAGATAATTTATATCTGACAGATACGACAGATGAAGACGGCGAAAACCACATTCTGGACTTCGTATTTACAAGACCAGACTTTGAGTTATTTCTTGAACAATATGATATATTATACTTAGAAATAATAGAAGGTTGGTGGTTTTATCCAAAGGTAGGTTTATTTGATGAATATATAAATTACTGGTATAATGTAAAGAAGAACGCAAAGAACAAGGTAGAAAGAACCATCGCAAAGTTAATGCTTAATAACCTATATGGAAAGATGGCAACAAACCCTGTATCCTTCTCACATGTTCCATTCCTTGATGACATAATAAGATTTGAGACAGTAGAAGATGAAAGAAAAGGCGGCTTTATTCCTATCGGTGCATACATTACAAGTTGGGCAAGATGTACTACTATAAGAGCAGCACAAGCAAACTATGACAGTTTTGAATATGCTGACACAGACAGTATTCACCTGACGGCACCAGCAAAGGATATAAAGGTTGGAAAGGAACTTGGAGAGTGGAAGTTGGAAACAGAGTTCTCAGACGCTAAGTTTGCCAGACAAAAGACTTACATTGAAAAGACTATTAAAGAAGATGGAGAGCCAGTTGAACCATACTGGAACATTAAGGCATGTGGTTGTCCAGATGAAGTTAAAGAAAGAATGCTGTATAAGGTAGAATTATTTGAACCCTTGACAAAAGATGAGGAAGGTGGTATAATTAATATGAAGAGGTCGGATAATGAGTTTATGAAACGTTTTGATGTCGGTCTCATAGAAAGTGGTAAACTTCTTTCAAAGCGAATAAAGGGTGGAATAATTTTAGTAGACACAACATTCCAAGTAAAAGGTTTATAAGTATTGACAACTCAACACGTATATGTTATAATTAGTATGTAAAAACAAGATTTTTCATTTGTAATGGGTATTGGGAGGTAGAATTATGGAAATAGAAGTAATTACAAGTCTTATCGGTTCACTTGGCTTCCCTATTTTCATTGCAATATATGTTCTGCACATTCAGAACACAACGCAAAAGGAAATGAAAGAAAGCATTGAGGCACTGAAAGACGCAATCACAAAACTAATAGACAAAATAAGTTGAAAGGAGTATTTATTATGAATTACACAGACTATGAGAAACTAATTCAAGACGCAGTCAAAAACCCAGAGGAAGCACCTCTCAAATTAAAAGATGTTCTTAGCAAGTTGAAAGAAGATAGCGAAACATTTGAAGCACAAACTAACTTGGTTAAAGATTATGAGAAGAAGATAAGAGATTTACAGGACACTAACATGAAACTCTTCATAGGACAGACAGGTGCAAAAGAAGATGTTGCTACCGACGACGACTTGACAGGAGCAGAAGCAGTAGACGCATTTATTAACAAATTAATGAAAGGAGACAAATAACAATGGCAGCAGTAAATGATATTAGCGGCGTAACCAACGTTGAATTATGGAACCTTGCCAGAAAGGCAAACCCAACATTTGCTTCTCACACAGCAGAAGGCACAGCAGACTTATTTACAGAAAGAGGTTTTGAAGCACTGAGGAGAAGTGACGTAGGAGCAATTAATGAGTTCTTTGAAATCTCACTTAGAATTGGCTTCCAGATGCTCACAGTATCCAGAGCAAAGAACCCTCTTGAAGGAAAAGGTCTTGTTCAGGTATATGCAACCCCTAATGGTGGATATACCCAGAGAATGGCAGTTAAGTCAATTAAGCCTGTCACACCTAAGTTCAAAGGACTTGTTGACGGTGCAAGCGTTGACCCATTCATCGTAAGAAAACCAGAGGCAGAGGAAAGATTTTTCCAGCAAAACTTTGACTATCAATCATTCATTACCATTCAGGACTTCCAGGTTAAGACAATCTTTATTTCTGAAAGAGGTATGGGTGAGTTCGTAGCAGGTATCATGCAGGGACTTTCCAATGGCTACACTATTCAGGAGTTTGAAAACACCCTTGAAGCACTTAACAAAGCAATCAATTCTCAGACATATCCTTTACAGGACAGTCAGAAAGTTGAAATCACAGTCGCAGATGCAAGCAATATGACCAACGAGGAACTGACAACCACTATTCTTGCTATTAAAGATGTTATCTCAGCAATGAATACAAGTGCTCAGACAGGTGCATATAACGCAGGTAAGTTTGCTACAACTGTTGATACATCAGACCTTGTATTTATTACAAGACCATCTTTCAAGAACAGAGTAGCAGTTAACTTGCTCACTGGTGCTATTCATCCTGAAAACCTGTCACTTCCAGTTGACACCATTGAACTGCAGAACTTCGGCGGTTTACAGGCAAAAGGTGGAAACGCTAACCTGTATCCTCTCTACGATGCAAATGGTGAACAGACTGGTTGGACAGCAACAGAAGGCGGAACAGAAGCATATACTGGTGACGTAACATACGATGACCCTAACAAAGATGTTATCGGAATTATCTGCCAGAAGGGCTTAATCTTTGAGAATAAGCAAAACCCATATGTTGTAAGTCCTATCTACAACCCACGCGGACTTTACACAAACTACTGGGCTTCCTCAGCAAACAACGCTATCAATGTTGACCCATTCTACAACATGGTTGTTATTAAGGCAGTCACAGCATAATTAAAATTAACTGGGACTGTTGAAATATACAGTCCCTTATTTATTTAGAAAGGAGAAATAATAATGTATACAGTTAAATTATATAACAATACAGGCTATAATGTTGAGAACATTCCTGACTCAGCAGCATTACTTGGTACTCCTTCAATAGAAAAAACAGCAGTTGATACTGTGCAGAACTATGTTATGACATCAGTAAGAATAAGTGCTATATTTGATGATGTAAAGAACGCAGACTATTGCCAGATAGGCGATTTTTACTACTTTATTGCTGGTGTAACAATGACGTCCAGAGACGTTGCTGTTCTCAGTCTTATTCCAGATTACATTACATCATTTGGTATCAGTAACTTAAACTTCTTGGATGGTATAACAGTTAGACACCATGTTGACGATGACAGTTTTGGTCTTTATACAGAAGATGACCCATTACTTTATTGTAATGAACCATTAGAGTTAGAAGTTGATGACCCACTATTTGATGATGGAACAGGACTTAAAAAGTCATTTGTTCTTTCAACAGTTGACTTGCAGACAGCAGGAGATGGGCAAACATATAACGCTGTTACCTATGCAGACAGTCAAGGTAATGACGTAACAGTTCCACATTTACCACCACTGGCAAGTACACAGCAAACATCATTTGAGATAGAAGCAGCACAGACAAACCCTTCATTCATACTTCCAGGTATAGCACTATTTCCACTGTATAACATGTTGCCAACAACACCAAATGACCAAGTGTTAAAAGGTGTTCAGTTTTGCAGAGATTTAGCAGCAGAGACAGCAATAGTTGATTGCTACCAGATACCTACTCAGTATATAAACAGAGAAACACTGGGCACAGATGGTAGTATGCATGCAATAGAAGGTACAGTCGCACTTGCAACAGCAGGTATCTTTTATGCTAATCCATCGCAGATGCCAAGAAACGCAAGAGTTCTCTATGGTGCATATAACAAGTTTGGACTAATGACAATGTCTGGAAACAAGATAGAAGCAAAACCAGAAGAGATTTACTACGCGGGAGCAGTAACTACAACAGCACCAAGAGTTATTGTTGTAGCAGACCCAAGACCAGATGGTAAGCCTTATTTCAGATTTGAATATGTAAATAAGGAAACTCCTGTTATTCAATCTGGCGGCGTTGATTATGTTGAACTCAATAAGTTCTGGCGTAGTGTAATTCCAGGAGAAGCATGGTACCATGTACCACTGGTTTATACATCTCCAAGCGGAATTATCCAGCAGCAAAAGTATTATGACAATTCAAGGCAACTGGCTGATACAAACTTTGGTCAGCAAGATATGGCTAATGCATGGAACTTATACAGTGCAGGTACAGACGTCATATTAGGAGCAGCAGGACAAGGTCTTGGAGTTCCAACCAGAAGTTCGTCAATGGCACCTTATGACCCAAATAGTGGCGGTAACAGATACATAAGAACCACATGGACAGACCCGTCAATTGGTGGTAACTTCGCGTCACAGATGACAGGAGCACAAGGACAGATAGGCACTATGGGTGGATATTTTGGTTCCCTTGCCACAAAGAATGTTAATGCAAATAACTATGGTTTCAATAGATGGAGAGATGCATACAATCTTGGACTTATGAAAAGTGTTGTTGTTCCTGATGTTATGTTCCCTTACACAAACGGAACTATCAGAGATTTTGTTGGTAATGGCGTTATTGTTTATAAGTACAGACCTTCTGACAAAGACATGGAATTACAGGATAAGTTACTTACCATGTATGGATATGCTGTAACTGATAAACTGGTTCAGTCACACTTCTTTAACAGACAGTACTTTAACTACGTTCAGGCAAACAGTGTATCAATTGGCAATCATATTCCACAGTGGTGGAAAGCAGGTATCATAGCACAGTTGGCAGGCGGTGTCCGTGTATGGCATGTCACACCAGATGAAACACACTATGATAATAACCCAATAGTAGTAAACCCATAAAGAAAGGAGTAAAGAAAGATGTTATGGTTTAATAATTTATTTAATATTTATCTGCTAGGCAACGATGCAGGTAATATGACTAACAAGAAGTTAGCAAAAATGAAAAATAACATTGCCTTCCAGAACCAGTTTGCACTCAAAGTATTAGATGGAGAGCACAGATATTACATAGAAGGTTTACCAGAAAGTTGTTCACAAAGAGTTGTCTTGCAGTCTTTACTCTGGTATGGTTCAGTAGTATTCTTTGAAAAAGATGGAAGTTTAATTGCACTTCCTGGTGTTCCTACTGGTCAGGCATTCAACGTCTATGGAGACCCTGCAGAAGCATGGGTATTCAGTGCAGTTGGACAGTACAATCAACCTGTTAAACTGTATCTTCCAGGTTCTGATGAGAATGCATTCCTTAAAAATACTATTGCTGGCAAGGCAGGCAATGACTACAAGGGAGTATATGTCAGGGAGAATGACTTGTGTTACCCATTCATTAGACACGTCATTTGGTACGCAGAAGCAGTAGCAGACAGCATGAGAACCCTTGATGTATGCAGACAGAACATTAAACAGCCATATATTATTACGGCAGAAGAAAGTATTGTTAACTCAGTCAAAGAGTTCTTTAAGCAGAGAGACATTAACCAAGATTATATTATCAGTTCTGGTGTATTCCCTGCTGACAAGATAGCATTACTTCCGTTTGAGACCAATGCAGACAACTTAGACAACGCAACAGAGTTGATTGACTGGTATGAGAACAAGTGGAGAGAGTTGTGCGGTTTTGAGAACAATGGACAGATTGACAAGAAAGGTGAAAACCTTATTAGCACAGAAGTTGATGTTAATAATGAATACACTTGGATATCTGTTGACAAATCAATGGACACAATACAGAGAGGTCTTGATAATGTTAACAAACTGTTTGGCACTAACATGCAGGTAAAGAAATATGAACAGGAGGTAACTGAAAATGATGACATACGCAGAGATGACACAGACGACAGCGACACTGTTTCCGAGTAATGTGTCAGATGATTTTAAGCAAGCAGTCTATGACTGGTTCCAGTATAGAGAAGTATGTGATGATGATAAGTTTCCTGTGTTTTTCAGACGTAAGGTTGCAGAAGATTATGGTAGATATATGGAAATGCTGAGAGTTGAGCCAGGTTATGCGAAATATGACTGGATGGTAACTCTCTACAAAGAACAGGAAACAAGAAAAACTGGTGATGTTACAACTGATACATCAAGAGAAATTACTTCTAGTGGTACCAGAGCAAACACCACAACAAGAACTGGTTCATCTCAGGCAACAGTTAATCAGACTTCTCAGAAGAGAGGTACAGATACCACAGCCACAGATGGAACAGAAACACTTAATACTCAGGACGCATTGACAGGTACTGAGACATTAGCAAGAACTGGAACTCAGACAGCACAGAGAACAGATAACCTTGCAGGCACACAGGATGACACAATAACAAGAACACTTGGACAGATTATAGAAGATGAAATGTCTCGTAACCTTGCTACAAGTGAAAACAGAAGCACAGAAAGTGCTAATGATGTTATCAATGTTAATAAGGTTCTTCCTCAGGAAAGTGGCGGTCTGACAAGAGGTTCAGTTATGACAGAGAATATCCCACAGTTACAGGGTATGAACTGGCAGTACGCTTCCGATATGTCAGAACAGACAGCACACGGAGCAGACCATGCAACAGGTGGTACCACATCAACTGGTACTGAAACAAGAACACGCAGACCAGGTGTTGGACACGATGATGAAGTCTTAGCAAGACAAACAACGTCCACAGGCACACAGACAACTCAGACAACCAACGACCTGCAAGACCAGACAACATACAACACAAAAAGAGCACAGACAGGTACTATTGCTAATGAGGTTGATGAAGTAGTTACTTATAACAGTGATGAAACAGTTGCTGGTACTTCTAATAAATCACTTACAGACAACAGTTCTCTTGAAGGAACAAACACAGGTTCAAGTTCAGAACAAGGTGCAAAGAACATTAGCCAAGACCTTACTGAACGTGACCGTTACACTGGAAGAGACAGAGCACCAGCAGAACTTCTGAGAGAAGCAGTTTCTTATATTAAAGGAACATGTGCTTGGGAGTGGATGTATAATCAGTTAAACGTTTGCTTTTTAGCAACATATGATGTATAATATAGATAAGGAGGTAAACAAAAATGGCAGATATAAGAATTAGTCCACAAGGTTATGTATATGGTGAAGAGCCATTATCAGACCATCCTTTCTGGGAAGATGGTCCAGCAGGTGCTGACCAGTATGTTAAAGAAGTTACTGGCTCATCTACCACAGAAGGAACAGTTACCACTTATGATATAAAATATAAAGACCAAGATGATGTATCTCACGATGTTATCAGTATTCCAGTTGACAGTGCAGGTGGTGGTTCCGAAATACCTGGTGAACCAAATATAGTTATAGGAACTTTAGTTCTCGCACCACAGGCTGGTTATAGAATGGACGTTTCCACGCGTGCAATTGACCGTAATCATTATGTGAATACTGCCAGTACACTCACTAATTTTGAAGATTTTGTATCGCAAATGATTATACACCCAATTACAGAAGATAGGTGCATAGTAGATGTAGACTTAAATATTACTCTTGATTTGAGAAATACTATTGCAGGTTTATTTGATTTAGCAGTTCCAGGTCCAAATAATCAATTTGGAAGCACTGTTATGCACCTTTCACGAGTATGTAATTATACAAAGTCAGGTGATAGTGGCACATTAAATGTTCAGTTAGACTTTTACTTACCATTCACGGCAAGGCAGTCATCAAGCAGTCAAAATGCAGTGGGTTGGATAGGTTACTTCTATGTTGAAGGACAATACAATCTTGCATGGACTTAACGGAGGACTAAGCAATGGCACAGTGGGAAAGTCAAACAAGAAAAATGAATAGACATTATCAGTCAGCAGGGCAAGGGCAAGGCGTCTTTTGGACGCCACCCTTCTCCGTTGACAGTTCAACAAACATTATGGATGGTGAGACATCTATTGGTTTTGCAGGTATTATCTTTGACCAACTCTGGTACCCTGATACGCAGGAATATGCTTGGAGAGTTTATCCAAAATTGTTTGCTACCTACTATGACAATCAAGGCACATTCTTGTGGGATGACAATATGCAATATATTTACTTCTATCCAGAAAGAGAAAGAGTAAGAAGCGTAAGAAACGCTACAAGGCAATTTGATATAAATGGTGTTCAGGGAACAACAAACACTCAGATAATCACAATAGACTATGCTAATGTTCAAGCGTCAGATAAATATGAATATTGCTTTGATGCAAGCACAGGACTTTATTACACTCCATTCCTTGATGTGATAACAGGCATAGTTATTGAGATATCAGACCCGATACCAGCAATGTATAATGATAGAGTTATCTGGTGGAAGTTCAATCATGGAACCAGTCAATATCCATATGTTAATACAGCAATGAACCAAGAATATTTTGTTACAGTATAAGGAGGTAACGTTATGAAGAAGTTTGGAATTGATATTTCAAGATGGCAAGGAGATTTTGATTTAGAGAAAGCAGTAAAGAATGAAGGAGTAGAGTTTGTTATAATTAAAGGTGGTGGTGGAGATGACGGTTTGTATGTTGACAGACAGTTCGTCTCTAACTACAACAAGGCAAAGAAACTTGGTATCCCTGTTGGTTGTTATTGGTTCTCCAAAGCACTGACTCTTGACCAAGCAAAGAAAGAAGCAGATTATTTTTATGATAACTGCTTAAAAGGCAGACAGTTCGAGTTACCAATCTATATGGACGTTGAGAACAAGCAGCAACTCGCAGTCAGTAATCTAATTGATATCGTTTACCAGTGGTGTAAAAACATAGAGAACAGAGGTTACTATGTTGGTATCTACGGTTCTACTTCTAAGTTAAATGGAGTTATGAAAGATGGTAAGTTAGACGTATTTGACAAGTGGGTGGCTCATTGGGCAAAGGCTTGCTCTTATTCTAAGCCATATGGAATGTGGCAGTTTGGTGGAGAAACAAACCTTATCAGAAGCAATAAGATTAATGGGCAGACAGTTGACCAAGACTACATGCTTAAAGATTATCCAACAATAATCAAGAACGCAGGTCTGAACGGTTACAAGAAAGGTTCAGCAGGTAAGGTTGAAAACAAATCAAGAAATGGGTTTGTAGCAACAGCAATTAGTTATCTTGGCTCAGCAGAAGGTGGTTCCAAGCATAAAGAAATCATTGATACTTTCAATGCTTCTGGCTTATGTAAAAGATATAAGATGACATATAAAGATGCTTGGTGTGCTACTTATGTTGGTGCTATGGCTATCAAGTCAGGTGTTGCAGATTTAGTTCCTATTGAATGTTCCTGTTATTATATGGTAGAGATTGCCAAGTCAAAAGGCATATGGGTTGAGAATGACGCTTATGTTCCTATGGCAGGTGATATTATTATGTATGATTGGGATGACAGTGGAGTAGGAGACAACAAAAACTCACCAGACCATGTCGGAATAGTAGTTAGTGTTTCAGGTTCAAGTATTAAGGTAATAGAAGGTAACTACTCTAACACAGTTAAATACAGAACACTTTCAGTTAATGGAAAGTATATAAGAGGTTACATTGTTCCTAAGTTCCCTAAGGACGATGACATTGCACCAAGTTCCCCTGATATTGAACAACTTGCAAAAGATGTTATAGCAGGAAAGTATGGTAATGGACAAGCCAGAAAAGACGCTCTCGGCAGCCTGTATAGTCAAGTTCAGGCATTGGTTAATGAAATGTTAAAACCAAAAGATGAACCAGTTTACTACACAGTAGTTAAGGGAGATACACTTTGGGCAATATCCAGAAAGTATGGAACAACGGTAGATAAGTTAGTTGAACTTAATGGTATTAAAAATAGGAACTTAATATATGTAGGTCAAAGGTTAAGAATAAAATAAGGAGGTAGTTGTTATGGCGATAAAGAATGCAAAGATTTATGGTAAGTTTTATTCACCAGAATTGGTATTATCATATAACAGACCCTGGATATTTATAGTTGGTTCTCGTTCAATTGGTAAATCAACGGCACTTGGTATGTACATGATACTTGAATACATTAAGAAAGGTAGCAAGTTCATATATGTTAGAAGGACGGAAGACGAAGTTATGAATACTTGTCGTAACTTCTTTGATAACTCTATTGCTATTCTTCGCCTTAACGGTTACCAAATACAAGATTTTAAGTATGATAGCAAGTACTATTATATTAAGTTAGATGGAGATTGGGAACAATGTGGTTGCATCCTTCCGTTATCACAAGAACAAAAATACAAGAGTGCTAACTACCAAGATTATAATACGATATTGTTTGATGAGTTTATCTCTTATGACCCAAATAAATATCTCGGTAGTAAGGCAAACTTTACTTATGAATATGATAGATGTCTATCGCTGTATCAAACAGTGGATAGAGGAATTGGTCAAACATTCCAAAATAAAACCAAGTTCATATTCACTGCTAACAACAGTTCTTACTTTAACCCTTTATTTATCGGTCTTGGTATTACCGATTATATAAGGACAGATAGTAAGATTATTGCACCTAAGAACAAGTTATGGATAGTTGAGCAGATATCGGAAGTAGAAGCAACTAAGGAAATTAAGAACTCCTTTGCTTATCAACTTTCTAACGAAAAGAACAGAGACTATGCTTATAATAACATAGC
>Ga0326512_10002156_pt1 | contig 14589 bp, 14 predicted proteins | sample 1_2617_0518_D_FD_203652 | JGI IMG/M metagenome (GOLD analysis project Ga0326512, IMG submission 203652) | Bovine rumen microbial communities from UC Davis, California, United States - 1_2617_0518 | ecosystem: Host-associated > Mammals > Digestive system > Stomach > Rumen | place: USA... | reverse complement strand
TTCCAGTTGGGCAACTGAACGCTTCAATTAATCGGTCTACTGTATTTTCCAATCCTTGCCCTTATGCTATAATTCCATCGGAGGATAAAAACATGGCAAGAAGAAAACTATTAAGTGGCTATAACACCAAAAACAAAGCGCACCCATTGGAATCGTTTAAGCACTATATTGGGCAAAGAAATGGCGAAATAACTGTGATGAACGTCGTCTATAAAAAAGGAATGACGAAGGGCAAGGAAACGCAGGAGCGAGCAATGCTTGAATGCAAATGCGACTGCGGAAACGTGTTTTATATCCGCCCATATCAATTCGCAAGAAACGAATACTCTAGTTGCGGTTGCAGGAAGCGGAGAAGCCCATATAACGCTACGCATAAACTTAGCAAAGAAAAACTCTACCATATTTGGGAAACAATGCGTTTGCGTTGCAGTAACCCTAAAAGCAAACGCTATTACTTGTATGGAGCAAGAGGAATAAGAGTTTGCGACGAATGGCAAAACGATTTCCTCGCGTTTAGGGAATGGGCGCTTTCCAGTGGCTATTCGCAAGGTTTGTCGCTTGACAGAATTGACCCAGACGGAAACTACGAGCCGAGCAACTGCCGATGGGCCACTATTAAAGAACAGCAAAACAATAGAAGAATAACAAAAAAAGCCACGCTTAATGGCGTGACTAAGCCCGTTTCAATTTGGTGCGAAGAAATGGGGCTAAACAAGAAAACTGTTTACGAACGTATTAGGACAGGAGGAATGACACCAGAAGAGGCTTTGCTTGCCCCTATCCGTCCTTGTCCTAAACGCTAACGCTTTCGCGATATAGGAAGCGACTATGCCCATCTCTATCGTTGATAACGCCGCCTGAACGACGGGGTAAATGCCCCATCCCCTAAGCGTTTCCTCTATTCGTTGCAAATCATCGCTATGAAAGTTCAACAGGAATAGATCGCTTCCGCATAGTGTGCATATGAGCGCCACAACGTACACAACGAGCAAAAGTGCTAGGTTGGCTCCTAGCACTTTAATCCATTCGCGTTTCGATATCCCTAAAGGAGAATCAAAGTCGATCGGGTCGCGGCCGCTCATAGGGCCTCCTCCCCGGTCGGCTCAGGTTCGACCTCTTCCCACTCGTGTTCCTTGCCCACTTCCTCGAAGGCGTTGTTCACGGGGAACTTGGAGTCCTTGCGCTGGATTTTGAGACCGGCGTCGCTATAGGTGTGGACGATGCCGTCCTTGATTTCTTTCTTAATCATGGTTTTACCTCCTTAGAGAATCAAACTCGCGCGGCAGTCGATGATGCCGTCTCCGTTGGCGTCCAGCGGCACCGCTTCCTCGAAATGGACTTTGATTTCATTGGCGGCGCTGTGCAACAAACACCATCTCAAAGTGCCTTCCTTTGTCCTGCCAACGAAATAGGCAATCGGGCAGTCTGGTGTAGTCGGCGCTTCGGAAGCGGCCTTGCCATCGGCGTCGATGATTTTTTCGGCTGGCTTCGTGTTTTGGAATTCAGTGCTTAGGTCTATCACGCTGTCTTGCATTGTGATGGAGCCGTTCGCAGTTCCAGAGAACGTAGCCGAGATGACGATGGTGAAGGTCGCGTTATAGACCTGCGCCCTAGCGTATGCCCCAACAGGAGTCGGGCTAAGTGAAATGTCATCATACTCGGGGGTGAAGGACAGGTTGCCCAAGCGCTTGATACGCTCGGGGTCCCAGTCGGTCGCCTCGCCCAAGGCCTCGACGAACGTCTTGATGTTCTTCTGGTAGAAGATTTCGCTCCCTTGGAGCCCAGCGATGGGATTGTCATTTTCGTCTAGGAACTGGAGCGTTCCGCCCTGCTCCACTGGGAAGGTGGATTGATAGACGGGGGTGGTGATGTCCTCCTCGGTAACGAGTTTAGCAACAAGCGTTACCCCATTTAAAGAACTTTTGACGGCCTCTGGAGTAGTGAGGCTAGAACAAATAACAATGTAACCACCAGTAACAATAGTGTACTGACCAAGTTCAAGGTTTTCCCATGCAACTACATACCCAGCATTTTGTAATCTTGTACAGATTGATAACGTAGATGTGGCACGAATTGAAGTATCTCGGAAATAATATATATATCCAGTGTCAGAATTATTCCTTTCACCTTTTGTATAATCTTTTTGTCCTAAGTTGATTGAAATCCACCTCTTCTTGCTGTTCCCATCGGGGTACAGTTCCGTGCCATCCGCGACCACCTTGCCATCGACGACTTTGAGGATGCCGTGGCCCTCGTAGTTCGGAAGGGTGACTGGTGTGCGTTTGGACGGATAGTACTTGCCGTTGATGTTCGGGTCGGAGACGTTGATGCAGATGTCGTGGTTGTAGGTTGAACCTCCGTATTCACTTTTTGAAATGTTAAATGCAAAATATTTCGCATTGTAAGGCGGCTGATGTACACCATTTGCCCTACAAGATTCCCCATATAGAAACGCTTTGTTTCCATCAAACCAAAGAATGTAGGAAAATCGCACGTTGGGGTTTGGCATATAAATATACAAAGGCACTCCGCCAATGCACCGCTGAAGATTTGCACACGCATTCCAATTCGTGTTGCTCGTTTTTGCCCCTGTGCTGACGTCCCAGTAAGTATTAAGTGCGAATTCCTCATCCCACTGGTTCACGCCCACGCTCAACAACTTCGCCGATTTGCTTGGCACCAAAGTACCCGCGTCGTAGTCGGTGTCGCTTAGGATTTCGGGGTCGAAAGCAAGGAGACGTTCAACCTGCTTGGAGGCGTCCGTGCCGATGATGGCGTTGACCACGTCGTTGTTGCCGTAACATTGTGTGATGTTGATTAGACTCGGCTCAATGTAAATATCAACAGTTATTCCACTATTGAATGAAACGTACAACTTATGATTACTTGTAATTCCAGACGTTGCTATCCAATCTCCATTGCTTGTATTACCGCAGTCATATAGGCCAATAGTAATGCCAGTATTTTTGATTGCATTGATGCCTGCAAGTAAAATTTTATTCCCTTGAGGAATGTAATTTATTGTATTTACAAGTCCAGATAGCGGAACAACATCTCTACTTTCAGTCGATGTACCGCTAATGTGAATTCTCCTAGAATTGGCATCTCTTGTAAAAACTAACCCACTAACAGTTACAGTTGTATCAGTCCCAACGTTTAATGCCTGGTTCCTTACCACGTCAACGCACACGAGTTTGTTCAAACTGGCGTTGCCGTCTCCAACGGCGCTTTTCTGCGCGCCACCGACCATGCCATAAGACATAGGGTCGTCGTTGACGGTGAGGCCCTTGGTGGCAACGAGGTTGTCAGCGTTATCGGCATAACCGACGCCAGTCGTGGCATCGTAGTCGCCTTTGGAGAGTTTGTTCTCGACGCTGTTGGCGGCTTGGTTCACCTTATCAATGACATCGTTCAAAGTTGCCTCGGACCAATGTGCGGAAGTCCAAGCCTCCGCAGTGGAGATAGCCGTAGTGCATTTATAGAACTTGCCGTCATAGTAGACGAAATCGCCAAGCGCGTAAGTGGCGCTGGAAGAATATGCGGTGATAAGGTTTGCCTTAACGAGAGCGGTTATCACCGCCTGCATCGCGGCCTTGTCGCTGTCGGATAGGCCGATTTTGATTGTTTTATTAGACATTGTTTTTCCCTCCTAATAGGTGAATACGACCTCGCCGGTCGAAGAGTTGTATGAGATGTTTGTAATTGCCGAGGAAGAGTATTCGAGCGTTATTTCACCAGTAGATTGGTTGTAATCACTAACAGTGAACATTGCTGCTGCAAACACGTCATCGTGATCAACGTAGTTTTCCTCAACCTCGGCCAGTCTTCCGTTTAAGACCTTGCCCATATAGGCGGACAGAGGCTTGCTGATTTCGTTCGATTCGGTGTTGTTGATGACGTCGGAGAACGCGACTTTGGAAGCAAGGGCGTTCGCCAAGTTCACTCCTTCGGGGTACTGCGCGAAGATAGCAAGAACCTCGTTGATGGTGTTCACGACGGTATCTGAGTCCGCGCTTTCGCCTAGCAAGGCATGAAGGGCGTCGAGCCTAGCCTTGTCGGTCGCGCTCATGAGGCCCTGTTCGGTGGTGCTCGCGAGGCCGAGGATCGTGCGAAGGTTCGCCACCGCAACTTTGGCCTGAGCGTCCGCCTTTGTCTCGTAGGTGCTCGTGATGGTGTTGCCGGAGCCGTCCTTTAGCGTTTTCGCCACGGTCGAAGTGCCGTCGAGAATCTTGCTGATTGCGCTTTGCAACGCGTTTCCCGTGGCCTTCGTCTCATAGGTGGCCGAAATGGGGTTCCCGTTGGAATCGCAATATGCTTTGTAAACCATATACGTTCCATCTAGGAACTTTCCGCGTTCGGTGACCAACTGGGTAAACACGTATGTTTGGGTCGCGAGCGTGCCTCCTTCCGGAAGCGTGACGTTATACCCCGTTTGCCCGTTCACGATAGTGCCGTTGAACGTCACGGCGCCATCGAAGTTCACGCCGTTGGAGAACGTCTTCGTGCCAGCGATGGTTTCGTTACCCGTAAGGTGGACGTACTTACCTTCGATTTCATCGAGGAAGGCGTCGATATCGTCGACGTTGCCCTTCAATGACAAAATCCATTGTGCGAGCATAACCGCCGCTTCGTTTAGAATTCGCTTTACTTGGGCCGCAGTATACCCTTGCTGTGTCGGGCTATCGGGCAATGAGCTAGCTCCGATGTTCTTAATGATTTCTACTGCATTTTCAGGCACCTGTTTCATGAGCAATCGCCTCCTTTTCAATCGCTGTTTCCACCGCTTCCTTTGCTTCCGCTTCCTCATCGGTAAGCAGGAAGTAATTGGGGTGGTCTTGTAGGAATTTCCCGTAATCCATGAGCATATTCTTCTTTAGACTTAGGGAACGGCATTGTATTTCGTTGACGTGGAATGAGTTTCGGCAACCAGCGTAGAAGCCGCCGATGGCCGAAGTAAGCCTTGTAGCCAGAACGTACCACGTCTCGACGTCTCCAGCGTCCTTTAGGCTATTCACGGTAAGGCCGACGGCAAGCGCGCTGATCATCGCCATAGACAGACCTTTTGCGGCTCTGCCCACACCTTTCGCCAAGCGAATCTCGTCGTCGATACGTCCTGCTTGTTGGTATTCGGAATACGTCGTCTTGTTGTTGTATTTGTCGAGGTAGTAGATTTTCGGAACCCTGCGGACCACCACGTTTCCGCTGAGGACGTAACGGATTACCTTCAACTGTTTCTTGGAGTAGGACTTGAAGTTCACGATTTCCCCGTCGATTTCCTTCTGGTAAGGCTTAGCGAGGTGATGTACGTCCTCTAAATCGAGTTTGAGAATGGAGATGGGATTGTCGATACGATGGCTCACAAGGTACTTGATATCGGCAGTCTTGATTTCGTTGTCATGCCGAATCTTCAGATACTGCCCGAAATACTGCGTGTTGTCTTTAACCAAAGCGTATTCCGCGTCATAGGAGTCCGCTGCTTCTTGGTATTTGCCATGGGGCTTTTGGGTGATGTAGGAGATATAGAAGGTCTCGCCAAGGAACATCATCACGAAGGTAATCGCTTCGTTCGTCGCTACGTCGATGGCCCATTTCGCCCAATTCACCTTCTCAGGATCGAAACCCGCGTTGATGAAGGAAACGAATGTGGTGAAGGAGAGGACGAACGCGGCAAGTACCACCGCTAGCTTCGCGTTGGCATTGAAGCGTTGCACGTCAATACCTCCCCGCCGTTAGGTGATGAATCAAAAAGCCTGCCCCGAGCACCATGCCAAGGCCGATGATGCCATAACAAAGGTAAGCCGTAGGGCTCGTCAAGGCGCCAGCGATATCCCATTTTTGGACCACGGCCAACACGACGACGATGACCAAAGCGACCAAAAGGAGCGACGAAGCGCTGATGGCGGTTGCTAAGATTCTTTTACCGTTCCTATTCAACTGGCGTCCCTCCCTGCTTGATCGCTACGTCGCGCTCCGCTTGGGCTAATATCTGATGTTCCCATTCGCCTTTTTTGCTCAGGCCATTGGAATCGACGACGTTCTTCATGAATGCGTAACGGGGCTGGACGACGGTTTTGTCTACAGACTCTTCGATTGCCGCACCAAGAACGCCAAGCCCTGTGAAGACCAGCATCTTGCCAAGTTCAGACAAAACGCTAGCAAGGAAAATGCACACCGCGCCCCACGCAAGGAAAGCCACGCCAACAGAGACAAAACCCCCGACCTTTTTCATGAAGTCGGAGTCTTTCTTGGCAATGGCCAAAACGGAAAGAATCGTGGTCATTAAGGCCATGGCTAAGCCAATGCCAACCGTGGTTCCGTCTTTTTCCGCCGGAAACCAATCGTTCCAATTTACGCCAAGTTGCACCGCGAATGGCGCAATGGCCGTGGGATAGGGCGCGACCTTTAGGGCGTAGTGGACGTTGCGGAGCGTCTTGTATTTGCGCACTGTAGAGAGTTCGGGCGACTTATTCTTCCTTGCCATAACCCTCCTTCAGCGCTTTGAGAGACGCTTCGTATTTCGCGTAGGTGTTCTGGGCGACGAGGTTCGGGTCGGTCTTCATGATGGACTCAAACATGGACATGATGGCGGCGTTTTCCTTCGCTTTGTCCTCATATAGTTTGCGCATCGCCTCGATGTCCTCTTGGAGTTTTTTGACCGCCTCTGCGGCGTCCTTCTCGTTTTTGCCAAGAAGGCCTTCAAGTTTCGCGCCGCTATCTTCAAGCTTCGTGCCTTGGGCTAGGTTCTTTTTGAGCAAGCCCCTTTCGCTGGCCCACTTCAAGGCGAACATGACGCCCTCAAAAGCAATAAATGCGATGGAGAAAATCGCGACCGTTCTCGTGTTCTCGTCCTTCAGTTCGGCCTTCCATTGGGCGATGGTCTTGCCGTCGATGACGATATCGTCGATTTTCGGCTTGGATGTATCCCCTTCGCCTTCGCTTGGCTCTTCGGAAGAAACAGACGAGGAAACATCTTCTTCCGCAAACGCGGGAACGGCGTCTTTCATGCAGAGAAAAGGCGTTGCGGCTAACGCCAACATAGGAATGAGCAGTAGGAATCTCTTTCGCATAAAACCCCTCCTTATCGTTTGTTATGGGCCTTCTTCACGGAATAGAGTATATCAATCCCTCCCAAAACGCTATTGCGTTTTGATTTAGCCGTGAAACATACCGTGAAACTCTGTTGAAGGCGGGGGAAACGCTTTAAATTCCGATAGGTAGGAACGAGCGCTTTGTCGAAGTCCAAGTTCTCCAAATTGAGGTTGGACAGGTCGAAGGATACGCCAGGGGAAACGAACGCGTTCTGCTCATAGATCGAGGCGTTTTTGTTGGTGATGATGCCGACGTATAGTTCGCTCGGGTTGCTGGAATCGTTCCACACCGTCATGTTGCGAATCGTCTTGTCATAACCAACATGGTCTTGATTGAGCCTCATCGTCAGAAACACGGGCGTGATTTTCCTGCGGTTCTCGAAATAGCCCTTCAAGACGACGCTGTATTCCTGCGTGTGGACGAGTTCGGCCATCTGCCAAATGCCGTTCCTGCGTCGGTATAGATAGACGTAAGGGGCACGGGTTGGGGCTGGGCGAGGCTTATATTCGATGAACGCGTACCATTCCTCGCCCTTAACCGCGATGCCGACGTATTCGATTTCCGTGTTAGAAACGTCCGCGATTTGGAAGTAGACGCCGTTATAGCCGTATTCCTCGATGTATTCGTCCGCGACGTCCTCATAGGGCACTATCGTCGCGGTTGAGGTCGCCACGGTTCCGCCTGCGGTTTCGTAGATGATTTCGCCTTCGGCAAGCAAATCATGGGCGAAGGGCTCATTGTCGAACGAGGCGAAGTAAAGCGCGCCGGATACGTTCGTGATATTGGAACAAACCTTGTAGAAGATGGCGTTGCTTTCATCTTCGCCGTAATCGTAATGAATCGTGCAAAGCGATTCCTCGTCGACGTTATTGGAAAACACGGGCAGTTCGTTGGACACGGTCGAAGAGACAGTTATGTGGCCATCGTATACGCCAAGTTCGAGGTTGTCATATCCAAAGAAGTAACGTAACGAGTCCACCGCTTCCCCATTTTCGACGTCACGCAGAGTGAAGACTCCGCTAGAAGTGCAGGCGATTACCCTTCCGTCGAATAGTTCCGTAATGAAGTAGAACTCGTCGCCAGGGAAGGGGTCGCAAGGCCACCACTCATACTGCCCGTCGGCCTGTTGGCCGTAATGGGATAGGAACATCGTCTCTTTGGCAATGACGAAAACGTAGTTCGCCGAAGCGAATACCTTAACGCCCGACAGATCGAGCCTCGACAGCTCTTTGTCGATGTATTTGGAGCGCGTGTTCGCAACCCTTCTCGAATCTCCCGTGATGCCCTCAATATCCATGCCGACGAGTTGCCTTTCCGAAGAAAGGAACAAAGCGTCGCCGTTGAAGGTGCAGAAGCCGTATTTGGTAAGGCCAGCCGTCATGGTGTTGGACATGGAAGTGGAATACTCTTCGCGGATAATGCCCGTCGATTGCTCGGTCATGAGGACGGGCTTGACGAAGTACATCGTCCTCGCTCCGCCAGCCTTGTTCTTAACGACCATCATCGAGTCGCTGGTAAGGACTTCCATGCCGATTACCGCGTTGCTTGGCTCGCCAAACTTGATGAGTCCTTCGTCAGGGATATAGGAGAAGTCGCCCACCGCTTTCCGTGGAGCGTCTTGGTTCGCGGTGTATGGCTCTTGGGAATGAATGACGTAGTTCGGTTTGCTTTCGTTGCCTGAGAGCCAAAGGCGGTTTAGGGAGTTGTTCGCGCCAAAAAGTTTGCCGAATGTGCAGCCGTCGATGAACGCGATTTGGTTCGCGAAATCGTTGTCCGAAATGTATTGGTATTTCACCGTCATGTTCGGCTTGCCGTTATGCAAAGGCTGGTAATCGGAGTTCAGTTCAATGAAGGTCTTGTCTTCGCCGAAATAGAGGAAGCCAAGACGAATCGATTCATCAAGCTGCGAACCAACCGCATGGGTTTCCTTGTCCTCCGCGAAAACGATCCAAAAACTATAGTCGCTGGAGTAAGTGTCGTCGGCCATGCGCTGATAGGTAATGCCGCTTAAATCGTTTCCTCCCGAAGAGCCGGAAAGCGTTTCTTTGACCGCGATGACACGAAGCTCGTCGGTGAGATTGCCGTCAACGGAATCGGTGTATTCGACCGTGATTTCCGTGCTTAGCGCAGGATAAATCATCGAGCCTTCTTCCAAAGCGCTACCGCTTTTTTTCATTTGGATTTGGAACGTCGGCTTCGACGAGGGGCCTAATCCAGTTAGGAACATGTCTTTGCGGTACTTGGACAAAGCGTTTGGGTATTCCAGTGTGAGGAAAGTGTTCGACGGAACGGTCTCCGCGTTCGACGCGATTCCCATGTAGGTCACTGTAGGGATATGGGTCTCTTCCGATTCGCTGACCTTTTCGGCTTGCAAATCGCCTGCTCCGTCCATGGAAACCACGATGTATTCATAGCCCGTTAGGAGCCATAGTTTGTTGTTCGATTCGGTGGCCCAAACCGCCTTTGCAGCCCCGACGTGGGAATAGAATTCGTCGCTATCGATGTAGATTCCATCTTCGTCCGTGGTGAACTCATGCAGTTCTGTGTAGGTTCTGCGAGGCTGTGGACTAGGAATTCCACCCGTGGTGTGGAGAACCACCGCCACTCCGCGAACGTCGCCATCGGGGTCGGTAAATTGCCATAAGCCGATGACCTTGTCGCCACGTTTGGCCATATAAAGACGTTGGTAGCCAAACCGCGTCTCCACCTTGCCGTTAGGCTTATGGAGGTAGTTTCGGCTATAGACGCCCCTTTTGTGGTCCACGTCCATTTGGGGGCTCGTCAAATCGACCCCGACGAAATGGAGCGTGCGGTCATTGTAGGTATTGCCTACGGAGAAATTGCTCGGCTTGTAGGAAGAGCTCATACCTTGACCCTCCCTCCTTTGGTCTGAAGGAACACGAATTCGTCCGGCTCGAAGTCATTGAGGCGCGATTCGGCCTCCATTTCCTGCGAATGGCCCTGTGAGGCATCGTCGTTGATTCTGCCTTTGACGAAGTCGATTCCGATGGAAAGCAGTTCGTCGGAGATTCCGTATTCCTCAGTTAGGTCAAACTGCTTTTCCTCTGCGGCCTCAAACGCCTCGTCGAAGGTATCGTATTGGGTTCCCTCGACGTAGTAGGAACTCTCCGCCGTGGAATAGGTGGAGTTATCGGCGTTCGACGTGATGAAAACCACGTCGCTGGGGCGGAAGTACTTAATCTTCGGTCGGTACTGAACGTAGATTTTCCGATATGGCGAATATGATCCGAGGACTTGGACTTTGTTGCCGATCTTGCGGAACGGCATATTGTCGTAATCCCTCTTGTCCTTGTCGCGATATTGGAAAACCGCCACGGGTTTGAGGAAGTCCTCCGAGTCCATTTCAAGTTCCGCGACGCCGTTTCCGATGGCCTCGAACTCCTTGATTTTGCAAGGCACTTTCCCTAACGCGGAAATGCGCTGCAAAAAGGCGTTGGCCTCATGGAAGGCTTTGTCTAAGTAGGTGGCGTAGTCGGGTTGCGAGCAAGCGCCGAGAAGGAACGTGTGGTAGTTGACTTCGGACTCACCGTAGCCTGAGCCCTGCTTGGCGCATTGGTAAATGAACTCGGAGTATTTCATGTTGCCTCCTTAATCGACGATGATGTGCTCTTCGTTCACACCGTCGGTGACTTTTCGCAAGGGGTTGAATTCGCTGTCCAAATACAGGATATAAACCCATTCGGGGACTTCGACCTGCTTGTTGTAGGGAACGTAGTATTTGGAGTTGTCGATTTGGAAAAGGTGCGCGGAGTTCTTCGGCGCTCCGGGCATGTTGAGCACGATCATGAATTTCTTTTCGGCTTCCTTCGGGGAAGCTTCGGTTTTCTTTGTTGGCATAGTGTTCTCCTAGGGTAGCCCCTTGGCCCCCAAATAAGGGAGCCAAGGGTCGTTGGGTTTGGTTAGTCGTCGTATTCGGCTTCCACTTTGGAGGTGGTGCTGTCGGCGACGACTTCGACGTTGGTGCGAGCCTGGTTGGGCTTGACGTGGTTGGTGGTGTAGACCACACCGTTCTGCGAGGTAATGTCGGAGAGGGTGCGGGAAGGAACGCTCTTCGCGATGAGGCTGATGGTCGGGACGTACTTGACGACGCACTGGGGGTCGGTCAAGACGGCGCCAACGCCATCGATACGGGAAGAGATGAAGCCCCAATTGCCCATCGGGTCTTCCTTGTCGGGTTCGCAGCCCTTGGAACCAACGTGGTCATTGAAGCCCGTGTAGGAACGGTCGGTGACGGGGAATTCGCCGAACTCGTTACGGCCGATGAAGAGGGCAATCGCCTCGTCATAGGCGGCGGCGTTGGTCGCTTCAACCGCGTCATGGTGGATATACATGGTGTCGTCGTCGACTTCCTCGAATTGGAAGCCAGCGCAACGGCCCATGACGCCACTGGTGATCATTTGTTCACCTGCGGGAACGGCTTTGAGTTTGTCGCCAAGCGCGTCGACGAAGGCGTTGAGGATTTCGCCAGGCGCACGGCAGAGGTAGTCATTGCCTTTGATGGGCTTGGCGCCGTTCTTTTTGAGCATCGTCTTCACCTTCAAGAGGAACTGGAAGATGGACTCGTTCTGCCCCATCGTCGCGGTGATGGTCGAGGAACGGTAGGCGTTGCCACGAATGGTGTCGAGGTCATAGAGGCGCTCATGGGCGAGCTGGTTGGAGCCCATTTCCACGATGCTGTCGAGGTTGAGGTCGCGGGATTCGCGGCTGTACTTGAACCAAGAGCCGATGTTGAAGACGTTGGCCTTGAACTTAACGGCTGCCACTTGGGTCGGGTCGGGGGTCACGTTCTCGGTGAGAAGGTGGACGGCGGTGGGGTCGATGAGGATTTGGCGGCGATACTCGATGTTATCGGCCTTGGGCATGCGGTCGTGCTTGCAGAGGCTGTCCCAAACGGACTCCTTCTTGCCGACGACGCGGATGTTTTTCTGAATGTAGTCGTGTTGCTCGATAGTGAAGTCGCTATGGAGCGCGATTTTAGCGTTTGCGGGCATAGTCGTTTACCTTTCTTGCCCTTGTGGGGCAATGGAAGCGACCGCTCAGTAACCGTATTTTTCATGGCGCATGGTGAGAAATTCTTCGTCGCTCATGTCGAGGGTGCTCTTCTCGTGCTTGGCACCGCCCGGCGTGGTGGACGGGGTGCTTTCTCGTCCAGTCGCGTCGCCCTCGCCTAATCCCAGCAAGTCATAGGCTTCGTTTGGGGTATAGCCGTGGACGATGAGGCCGTGGAATTTCTCGTTGCTCTTCCACAATTCGCCGAACTTGACGTCGGGGTGGCTTTTTCCGAACTCTTCGATGTTCTTTCTGGCCACGTCAATGCTCTGCTGTTGTTCCTTGCGCGCTTGCTCGGCCAATTCTGCGTCGGCTTGCTCTTCCTTCTTACGGTTCATGCGTTCCTCGCGGAGCACTTTGTAGGCGCCTTTGATGGGGTCTTCGCCCTTATCGTCTAACGCTTTCATGACCTCGTATTCGTGGAAGTCTTCCTCGTCTACGATGTCCTCTCCCGTATAGGGGTTCTTGCCGCCAATGCCTTTGATTTGGCCTTTTACGAATTCTTGGCGCAGTCGCTCTTGGTTTTCCTTCTCCGCCTTTTCCTTGGCGGCTTTTTCAGCCTCTCGGCGTTTACGCGCAAACTCCGCGTTTTGGGAACGGGATTGCTTCGGGTTTTCGTCTTTGCCTTCTTCGGCTGGTGTCTGCCCTTGCTCCTTCGGTTCCTCTTCCTTGGGTTCGTCGGCGTTTTCTTTGACTTCGCTCTCACTGACTTGATCGGGGTCTTCAATCGCTTCGTCGTAGGGTGATGGTTGCTCTTTGTCCGCGAACATCTGAATGTCGCTGACGAGGAATCTGAGCTTTCCTTTTTGGTCCATTTTTCAGTCTCCTTATCGGTGCTCGCCGTTGGTGGCGGATTGGATTTTTAGCGGTGTTCCGCACGCTATCCCTGCGGTTTATGGAAACGCCTTTCGGCGGTATTCCCTTACATGAGGTTGGGGTTGGCGCTGATGATGGCCTGTTGCTCCGCGCCTCCGATTCCCTTGGCGTTAAGCGACTTGATTTCGCCCTCGTCCGCCCCTTGGCGGAGCATGGACATTTGCTTTTGGGCTTGGGCGTTGGCCTTCTGCGCGTTCCCGACCAAGGTGTTCGCGACCTGCATATGCTGGCGGAACGCCTCTTCTTGGTTCTTGCCGAGGGTGGCGGCCTGTTGCAGCGCGCTCGATAGTTGGGCGACCTGCTGTTCGAGGCTCTTGATGTAGGAGTTCTCCATGGAATCGGCCCAATGGAGCATGTTGGCCCGCATTTCCTCGGGCAGACAGCCCTTCGGCGCGGTCTGAATGATGAATTTGAGCAGTTCGGGGTTCTCCGCGTAGGCTTGGATACCGCCGTTGCCGAACATATTCGTGTACCACTGCTGGGTGCTCAGTTCGCTCTCGACGATGCCCTGCTGGGCAACGATCTTGATATCGAAGTCAACGCCCCAAATGTCCTTGCTTCGGAAATAACGGACTTGGTTCTTGCTCGTCGGGGAACGGTAACGGTCGAACACCGATTGGGGGTCGAGCTTCGTGCCGTTTGCCATCAATGGCATGACGCCTTCGGGGTTGGACTCGGAATATTCGCCGCGCTTGGAGTACTGCCTCGCCCATTCAAGGGTTTGGAGGCGGCTCTTCTCTTCGTCGGCGTACTCGGTGTCGCTGAGGGCATAGGAGTACTTCCGCTCGTCGATGTAGTGCTTGTAGAACATGATGCGGATACGGGCCAATTGCACTTGGTATTCCCAGAAGAGTTGCTGCTCTTGCTCCAATGTGCTGTTGGCTTGTTTGAGCATGAGGGAGACGGCATAGCCGGAAGCCTCTTGGTTGGTCATGTTGCCGTTCGCGAAGTCGTTGAAGCCGTAGGTGTCCTTCATCTCGTTGACGAAGTACTCCGACACTTTGAATAGTTCGCTCGGCATCGAAGGCGGCGTGATGGTGTAGTAGCCGTTGCCGTTGCCTTTGCTATGGTCCCTTTGAATGTTGTCCTCGGGGTTATTGGAGTAGAACTCGCCTTCCTTCATCGCGCCGTCTCGGACATAGACCTTGCTGAAGGCCATGTTCTCCATGCCTTTGAGTTGGAGGGAAAGCGCGGTGTTGATGCCCTTTTGGATACGGATCATCTCCTTGGTGATGGAACGTCCGAAGAAGAAGTTGTTGATGACTTTCGGAACGAACACCGCGAAGGGATAAAGCGAGAACTTCTCGCGGTATTTGCGGTGCTCGTCGCTTCCGACGGGCTTGGAATCGAGGTTCGCGATGGTGTCCTCAAAGTCGATATCGAGGTCTTCCACGAGCCGGAATTGGCGGTCGTCCCTGTCCTCGTCATCGTCCTCCCACTTGGACTTCTTCGCGTCGAACTGCTCCTTCACCTTCTTGGCGATGGCCTCGCTCGCGACTTTGGAAAGCGGACGGGGGTAACGGAGCAAATCGACGTATTCGGTGGACATTTCGT
>Ga0326512_10002155_pt1 | contig 14592 bp, 18 predicted proteins | sample 1_2617_0518_D_FD_203652 | JGI IMG/M metagenome (GOLD analysis project Ga0326512, IMG submission 203652) | Bovine rumen microbial communities from UC Davis, California, United States - 1_2617_0518 | ecosystem: Host-associated > Mammals > Digestive system > Stomach > Rumen | place: USA... | reverse complement strand
AATAACAGTAATGATGCCACCAAGTGCTAATCCTAATGCAATCAGCCCTATAGCAATCTTGTCTCCATCAACTAAAGATAAAACAAGTAAAGCTAATGCCAATTCCATGATCGCATCAGCCATACCTTTTAACGCTAAGGCATTTATTCCTGTTTTGCCTCCACCAAGAAGACCACTAAGTCCTTCTTTTAATGAGTCAAACACAGTTTTAATACTCTCACCAAGTCCTTTTCCAAGTCCGCCTGTGAAGTATTTGCCAAAGTTCATGAAGTCAATATCAGCAAGTTTTTTACCGAGTTTTCCAAACTGAGTAATTAGTAAAGATGCTCCATATCCTAAATATGCTAATAGACCACCTTTTGCCAGACCAGAAAGATCGGATCCATGACCAGAAAGGAAGGTGCCAATAGCGTCTTTTACTTTTCCAAATACTTTTCCTATTTTGTCGCCAATGGAACTAAATAACGATTCGGTTCCAGATAAAACATCTGCTAACCATTGAATAGTGTTAGTAATACCTTTAATAACACCATCCAATATACTAATTTTCTTTACACCGGACACTAATTGATTTATCCAATGCAGAATGTTTTTAAGTAAATCAATTATTGGGCTCAAAAGTTTAAGCACATTTGATAAGAATATTTCAAACGGTGTTAAGTCTTTTCTTGCTCCTTGAGCAGTATTAATAATTATCTTTCCGAATGAATCCCAAAGCTGAACAACTTCAGCAAGAACTGGCTTCAGCATATCTTTTAATGGCTTCGCAAAATTGTCAATAAAAGACTTAGCATATGTGCCGACAGTTTTGATGACTTCCAGAATCCCCATAAAGTTTCTTCTGAATGCCACGGCAGCTTTGCTATCGAAGCCTTCCTCAGAAAGCCTAATAAATGCATGCCTAACAGTTTCAACTACGTTAAATATCTTCTTAGCAGCTACAGAATAGTCTTCAACTACTTGTCCGTCCTCATTTAAGATAGTATGAATAGGAAATACAAGTCTGAAAACATCTGAAATCATATCTCGAATGCCTAATATCGCATCCGAAATTGCTCCTACAAGTGCTTGCGTTTGAGTTAAATATGGCTGAGCCCTTCTCCACTCTTCGAAATTTATAGGATTGATTTCTTCATCTGGATTCTTTACGCTAATAAAGTCTTTCCATTGTGCTTTCCAAGCTTCTAAAATATCGTTTCTTCTACTTGCTCCAGATGCAAATATCTCCCAGAAAGTATTAGTTACATCAGTCCAAAGTGCTTTAGATTCGTTGTAGTTACCAAATACTAATTGAAATGTCTGCATCCATCCGGAAGAAACAGCGTCCTGTGTTGCTTCGATCGCTTCCTTAAAGGATTTAGCTTCCTGAGCAGATCTAAAAGCTCTTTCTGCAAATTCAGCATATTTTCCAGATAGTGATTCAATTGCTTCTGCAGCTGTATCGAATTCACCTGCATTCACAAGCTTTTCGGCATCAAGAGTCATTGCTGCAAAGTTTGTAAAAGCCTGCTCCATTACTTCACTGGTGAATACACCATCTGACATAAGTTTTTTGAAGTTGGCTAAAGTTGCTTTGCTTTCGTCAACCTTTCCAAGGGCTGCAGCGACTCCTAATAATTGTGATTTTAATTCTTTTGAATCAACACCTGCTAATTCAATAGATCTCCAGTCCATGGTTTGTAATGCACCACTTGAGTAAGACTGGTTTAAGTTATAAATAACTCTAGTAAACTCTGAAGCACCTTTACCAGCATAGGCAGTAGCATTGCCAATACCCATTAGCATCGGAATCAGTTTGTCAATGTCACCGCCTGCGGAGACCATCGTACCTAAAGATTTAGTCATGTCAGTGAAGCCAAATGAAGTTTCATCTGAATACCACATCAGTCTCTTTAAATACTCATCAATCTGATCAACAGATTTTCCTGTAGAGTTTACAAGTGTCTGAACTGAAGATGTAAGATCGTTGTATTTCTGGTAACCTCGATCGAACATCTGTAGATCGGTCATTGAAGTAAGTGAGTTAGCAAGAGTTCCAATTTTACCCACAACGAAGTTTGTTATCATGTCGCCTACTCTTCGTAAGGCACCTGTTGCTATCTCTTCAAAAGCATTAAAACCTTTATTAACTGCTTGTATTGCATCAGTTAAACCTGACAGATCAATCTTGTTTGCTGCTTGAGTAAGCTGGCTCATAGAACCTGTCAGTTTATTTGGATTTAAAGCTTTCTCTAAAAGTCCAAGAGTTGAAATAGTAGTCTTAGCTCTACGTTCAAACTCTTCATTGTTGAATGTCATCTGAACTATTCGTTCATCAATGCTTCGACTCATCAGTCAACTCCCTCCATGCATCTTCTGCAATTTCTTCAAACACAGGTCTCATTGCGGGATTAATGAAGTCTAGTCCCTCATAATACCCACCATTTTGAAATCCGTGTCCGTATTGTAAAAGTATTACGATCGGAATTCCTTCGTTCTCAGAAGAGTTAAGCCATTGAATGGCAACACCCCTTCTGTTTCTCACAACTTTGTAGTACCAGGAATTTGCAGTCTTTCCTGTTCCAACTGGAGTTGCAGCTTTTAGTGCATCAACCCCTCTCCGACCGTATTTATCGAGTATACCAACCTTAAACAGATTGGCTGCTCGTTCTAAAAAACTATTTGTTTTCTTAAAATCCCCTTTGACTGTTACTTCAATCATAGGTTAACCTCTTGAATGCAATTGCTGTCTTCTAGCTTGGTTCAATGCTTTATTCCTAGCAATTACATCACTTGTTTTCATCTTTTTCTTAGGAGCGTTTTTCTCAGAACACACTCGAATTAGCGTAATTAATCTATTCAAATGCCATTTTTGACATTCAAAAGGGATCTGATAGGAGACCATCCAATAGTAAATAATTTCACTTGTAATGATCTCCTTGCTCTTTCTTTCATTTTTATTTCCAAAAGTTGTAGCAGTCATCGGATCTCCGATATACTTAGAAATCTCACGAACATTTTCAGGAGTAAGATAGTTATACACTTCAGGATTGTCAACCGTGTTTAGAGTCATACACCGAATGTAGTCAAGTAGCTCCTCATTTGTGAGATTGTCTTTTGCTGTCAGAAAAGGTTTGTGCCATTTTGATTCCCATTTTGAAATTGACAGCAAAGAATGCTCCAACTGTAAATTTATGTCACGTTCCGGACAATAAAAGAACTGATTTGTTTGTTCGTTGAATAATTCTTGCTTAGGAATTACTATCTTAAGCATTTTTCTTAGCATCTGCTTCAGCAATAGCTTTCTGAAGCCTTGCCGGCAAGATAGCATTAAAGAAATCAGAAGCAGATTCAGGGCTTGCACAGATTTCCATAAACAGATCATTATATGCTTCTGTACATTCGAACTTATGTGACAGTTCCGGTGACTTCATAAACGTTCTGCCATCATCAGATTTCTCGCCATAAGCCTTAAGAAGTATCTCTTTTACAGTTTTAATGATCTCTTTAGCATCCTGTTCTTTAACAATTCGGTCTAACATTTTCTCAAGACCACCATTATGAGACAGTCTAAGTTCTGTTAATTCTGCTTCACTGAGATTAAAGTAAAAATCTTCAGTTCTTTCATTTCCGTCGTAGTCTACGTATTTAATTGTCTTTTTTAACATCTTTTTCTCCTTTCCAAAAAAGAAAAGGCCCCGTATTTCAGAGGCCTTAGTATTTATTTAATTATTGTAAAGTGGTTTTAACTTCATCAGGTAAAGGCAATCTTGCAGGAGTGTTTTCGCTTCCATAGAGAATTGCCTCTAAAGCTTTGATCTTAGTATCAGTTTCAAACTTCGTGCTATCAACTTCAACAACACAAGTCGGCTTGAATCCAGTTACAGGAACTGGTGTTGAAGATACTTCCCAAGAGAATTCAACCGCTGCCGGAGAGTCGTTGACAGTGTCATGAGTCTGAGCAGAAGGAGAAGCCTTGCAACCATAGACGAGGTGAAGCTTATAACCAAAGTCATCACCAACAAGGTCATTACCAACCTTAGTTCTGTAGCAGAAACCAAATACTTTTCTTTCCTGCTGACGAATAGATGCACCAGTTGCTAATTCAGCAGATCCATCGCACTGTTCGAATTCATCAGGGTAAGTATAAGCTCTGATCGTACCGCCATACTCTTCGGCAGAGAACATCGTTGCATAGTTGATGTTATCAGCCCAAAGTTTTGTAGCTTCAGCACCGGAAGGATTCTCGTCAAAGCCAAGAAGACCGTTCCATGCTACGCCATTTGTATAATCACCATTTGCATCAGGAATGTATAATACACCCTGGTCAATACCGGTCTCATAAATTTTCTGACCGACCTGGTCCCAAACAATTCTGGCCATTTGTTATTCCTCCAATTAAAAATATAAGTTTAATACATCATGGTAAAGATTGTCATTAATAAAACGGCGATCGAAAGAGCAGTATGGCAGTGCCAATAGCTGCTCAATCACATCGTCGTTATCAGGTTCTTTACCAATCAGTGTAATAGTATACAGACGCATGTTTCTATAAGCCGTGTCATCTGCATGATTCGTATTAATGGTGTCCATTCCATATACAATACATGGATAGACCATTTTTGTGTTATTAGGCTGTTGCCAATAAACACCATATTTGCTGTACTTGGAAGCCATTATAGAATGGAGAATTGGAGATAGTTCTTTCCTACTTCTCATCTGTCCAAATTCCTCCAAGAGTCAATGTGAGTCTTGGGTATTCGACGTTTACATTTGTAACACGCCATTTGCTACCCATATATGTCACATATCTAATATTGTGAAAATTCTGTCTTGCGTATGGATCAGTAATGAAACTGATCTTATTGCTGATTGTGATGTCGTTGTTAATTTCACTGCCAACCTGCATAGACCTTAAAATAGAGAGAATATCACCAGGATAAGGCCTCTCTATAATTACTTCAGTCCATTCGTCAAGATCAGTTTCGCGTGTTTCGGCAAAGCCTACTTTTCCATACCATTTAGCCATTTAGTTAGTCTGCAATGAATTCAGAGTCTTCAGCCTGATGAATAGAATTAGCAGCCTTGAAGACCTGAGCTGCGAACGGTGTAACAAGAGCACCGGAGCAACGAGTTTCGATCAAATACTTCTGAGCATTGTAATCAATGTCGAAGTCATCGAACATGTTGACAGCACCGCCCTTATCAGCACCTACGTTGTAGTCGCCGAGGTTAACGATCATGCAATAGAAGCCTTCCGGAGTGATCTCATCAGGAACTTCAATGATCTTGGTGACTCTGAGCTTCTTAGCAAGCTTTTCTTCATCTTCATAAAGAACATGATTGAAACCATCTTCAAGCAGTAAGCAGTCAGATAAGAAGTCAGCGCCCATGATGGCGACCGGTTTTGCAGAACCCTTATAATCTTTACGGTTCTTGATGACAGCCTTAATAACATTTTTGGTTGTAGCATCATCATCAGCACCTGCAGTAACAACATAGTGCTTCGTATAAAGCTGCTCATCAGAAATGATCGGACGGATGTTGAGTTCGTTGATGTGGTCATCAGAAGAACCATCTCTGCCATCACCAAATACGAATGCACGAGCAAGTTCCTCGTCCAGCATCATTCTCATTTCAGACTTCAGCCATGCAACGACATCAAAGTCTGTAATATCGATCATATCATCACGATCCATCTTCTGTTTCTTATAGACAGTCGTCGGAGTCGTTGTTCTCTTTAAGAGCTTGAAGACTTCTTCCTTCTTCAGATGGCCTTTGATGTAACCTTTTGCACGAGCTTCTTCTTCAGTCAGATCTGCATGCATGGACTTGATCCTTGAGAACGGAGTGTGATGAACTGCGCTCATGATCTGAGAAACCCATTCAGTGTCTCTCTTGATCCAAGTCGGTTTGTCAGTAACATCCTTTGCCTCCGGGAAGAGGTATTCGACATTGGTAATACCGTGCTCTAAGAAAGCTTCTTTCATAGAACCGAATTTCTTTGCATCAGCAACAGCAGCATCGATCTCAGCATGCATCAGCATTTCGTCATCGCCGCCGTTAGAGAATAAGTTGTGATCCATTTCTTCATCGTCTCCTTCATCTTTTGACCCTTTATCTTCTGCAGCCATGCCGACTAATGCGTACATGACATTCTTCTGTTCTTCGGTCATAGAGTCAATAACATCCTGAACAGTCTTTTCTTTTTCTGGCATTTTGTCTCCTTCTTTTTCAGCCGTTTCATCGGCATGTTCTACAGTATCTTCACTGTTTTCAGACACAGTTGTTTCTTCTACGTTTTCAGTTTCTTCTTCGATCTCTTCTACTTCATCTGAATGTACGAGATAGTCACCTGTGTAAATGATCGCTTCTTCGTCAGTTCCGTCGGCATGAGCCATTACGGTATCGATGTAAGCGCCTGGATTAGCACCTGCTAGAACCAAACTTACCTCACGAATAATGCCGTGTAAGACATTACCGCCGTTCTGTTTCAACTTGTTTGCACAGATAGATAAGGAAGTAAGGTCTCCATGCTGGACCATAAGCTTGGCGTTTCTGCCCTTTTCGGTGTCGTTGAAGTAGCCATATGTGTAAACTCCTTCGGGTCTATTCTCTAAAAGAGCGTGTCCAATGACTTCATCAAGACTACCGTGGTTATGGTTCCAGACTAGTGGTACGACTTTACCGTCCTGATCAGCAAAAGCATTCGCTCGAATAGTTCTGCCGTCTGCGCACTTCAAATCGTTTCTAGTAGCCCATCCAGAAAAATCGTAATTTTTGTCCATTTTGATTTCTCCTTCGAATCTACGCAATAGAAGCATCATCAGGGTTTTCTACTGGTACATCCTGACTTTGCTGACCCAGATCTTCTGCAATTTGTTCATTAGATTTGTTCAAGTTTCTGTTTCTAAGTTTGTCTGATTCAGGATCTGCATCCGGTTTCAGGCCAACGATCTGTCTTACTTCATTCGGTGACATGATCTCGTTACGAGTAAACTTGTCAGCGATTTCAGCAATAGCAGATACAGGAACAAGCTTGAACGGTTCTCTAAAGAACTTGATAGATTGCATCTGAGATCTGGCTGTTTTTGTTAAGAACTTTCTGTAATACTCATCTCTAATAGCCGAGATCAGCGGTTCGATGGTCTGATTGTAATAGTTCGTCATAGTCTGCTCATCAGCTTTACCGTTGAGGATCTCATCTGTAATTCCAAGCTGTGAATAGACCTGAGCAGTTAAATATTCGATCGATTTAAGTAAATTGTTCTCAATTGATCGGTTTAACTGAACGATCTTCTCAGTACCATCAGTGTAAGCAATGCCGTATTTAGATCCTTCGAGTTGCATCTCGATTTCCTTACGTCTTTGCTCTGCCTGAACTCTTCTAGCTTCTGACTTAATTACATAAGGCAGCTGAATAATTAAATCCAACTTGCCTGAGCTGCTCTGTTCATCAACTCCATCCAATAAATTCAGCTTTCGAATCAATCTCTGTAGGGTTGAATTCGGTTCGTTCATGATTGTATAGAACGGATTTTGAATTATGGCAGCATTTCGCTTCGGAATCCAAAGTTCTTCAAATTTTCCGACGCGATCGTTGTAAACTCGTATCCTAATTGCATCCGGAGACCACTCTAAAACCTGTGCAGTTCGCATTGTTTTAATGTCATAACTGCCTGTTAGATTTGGATTCTCTGTAGTATCTACTGGAATGACTGCAACACAGCCTTCTTCAAGCATTTGCATAACCACGTTTTGCATAAATGCACGCGAGGTCTGATCTTTGTTTGCTTCAACTGTGAGACATTCGTTCAAATACGAGTCAACATCTTCAATGTATCCACCATTCTCGTCAATTCTTACATGTTTCATTGAGATAGCTGCTACATCCATTGACAAACGTGTGTAAATGGACTGAACTATGCTCCGTTCGTTTCCTCGAATTGGTCTAACAATGATTGGATTGTAATAGGTACTCTCGCCCCAGTCACGCCTAGGAGTCGGATCCCTATTCATGAAGGCATTCCACGCATGGAGAAGCCTATCTCCGAATCTTGGCATCGGATTTACCTCCTAGATTTAACGACGTTTAATGCCCTTAACTCGAGCTTTATACGATTGTTTATTATTTGCCCAAGCTTCCTGAGCTTCTCTATCATATTGACGTTCTTTTTCTTGATCTTCAGCAGAAAGCTGTTGACCACGTTTATAATTCTTTTCTAAGTCTTCAAGTTTTCTGTAATAGTCGTCTTGAATCTTTCTATCCTGTTCTTTGTACTCTTTTTTAGCGTCCTTAAGTTCGTTTCTCTTTTGCGCTTTTGGACTATTATGGCGTCTATAATACAGTTCATCAAGAGCAACGTTACCAACACCGTTTGTGATCATAGCAATGCCTACTTCTTTCCAAACGGATGTTTCTCTACCAGACCATGTGAGTTTGTCATTTTTAAATGACAAGTCATATTTTAAATTGTCGATGAATCTTTTTCCATCGCTCATATTTTGTGCTTTTTGTTTTTCGTATAGTTTCTGAATACGATCATCAGCTAAAGCACTATTCTTGTAAGCGACATTCATACGACTTCCTTCTTTATAGGTTTTGGCCATACGTTCGGAAAATGCTTTATTTGTTTTTGCTCTTTCTATATCTAAGTCTACAGACTTAACTTTTGTATTATTGCGCTTTGCCTCAGCTTTTATGTCACGAATGTTGGCAGCACCTCTGTTAAGCTCAGCTTTATAAACCATTCTACGTTTACCAAAATTAGTTTTTGCTAATTCTGCTTTTCTATCATAGTAATCAGCTTTTGCACGCAATTTATCGCCATATCCGTAATGTTGTCTACCTTCAGAAGTCAAAGATCCATCTTCATTTTGATAGCGGCGAATACCCCATTTCTGACCTTTTATACCGTGATGGTATAGCGTGTCGCTATAGTAGTAATACGTTGACATATAATTTCTCCTTAATATCTAGAAGTATGAGAATAATATGCTCTCAACTTGCTATTTGGTATTTCATCTAAAAGGCCTTTCATACCAGAAATAACAGTCAATCCAACAGAAGCAGCCTGCACAGTTCTTGCTGTTTTAGTATCTATATAACCAAATCTTTTTGCGTATTCTGCACCGATACTAGCAGCAGATCCTAATTTAGCTATCATTACTGTCGTATTTCTGTTATTTGTAATACGTTTACCTTGTGCATAAAGGACTTTTCCTTCATCACCTTTTTTATCTAATGCCAAATGTTTATAATCCTTATTCATTTGGCGTTTAGCTTCTACCATTTTAGCTTTGGCATACTTTTTATCGTAGCTAGAACTAGATCTATCTTTCTTAATAGCTTTGTACTCGCTACGTCTTTTCTCATATGCTTCTTTTGATTTGTTGTACCGTTTTAAACCAGCCTGAGTATAAGTACCATCGTAGTTCTGATAACGACGGATACCCCATTTTTGACCTAAAACGCCATAGTGATTTAATTCATCACTGTAATAAACATATGGCATGCAATTTGCTCCTTTAATGCAAAAAAAAAGAGACTAAGAAGTCTCAAAGTTCATTTTTAATGATGAATACTACTGCAATTCCTGCTCCTAATACCAAGCATTTTGCATAGGATTCAGCATTATCTTTTACATACTTTTGTATTTCCTTAATCTGCTTTCTAATCTTGTATTTCTTAATTTCAAGATCTCCATTAATTACTTGTGCTCTTACTCTTTTCTTTTCCATAATAGATTCCTCTCTTTCTATAAGAGGATATGAAAAAGAAAAGAGCTAATGCTCTTTTTGTTCTTGAAAATACTTGTTCAATAAAATTATTTCAAGTTTAATTGGATCAATACAACAGATTGATTTTAAATGCTCAAATTCTATTTTTTCTTCGTCCGTTGCATTTTTATCCCTTATTTTTTTATACAAATAATAAAGTTTATCCATTTAAGTATCTCCTTTCATAAAATAGCATGCTATTTTAGCGATATACTTAAAGTATTTTACCACGGCGCATTAAATCTTGATATGTCGACATTTGTTCAAATTGAGTAACAAGTCGTTCTCCTGTTTTTGTTAAGGATCCATTAGGATCTATCATTATTAAAGGCTTTTCTCCAAGAGATCCAGCATCAAAGTAATCTATTATGGCGTCATATCCTGCTTTTTGTAGTGCATTAAAATATGTTTTAGAAGATTCTCCTTTTCCGACAAGAGAATAAATACCCATTCCAAAGTAATCTTGATACAAATGCCCTTTTGCAGCAGAAATTGCCTCAGATCTTGACAGGTTATGACCAGAAGCCTTATAAGCATGCTGTAAACAACTTGCTAAATCTTCAGTTAATTGATTCTTAAATTTTGGATCATCATAGAGCTCACTAAATATTTTTCTAGCTGCTTTTTCAGTCGGGACTTTAATATCTTTAGTTGTTTTATACGACGTATCAAATCTTTGACCAGTTCCGTGCCAGTCTCGTAAAAGTGCTCTATACCTTTTTACATCATCCGGATCAAACGCCATATAGGAAGCCTCATCTTTTTTGGTAATGTCTAAACCAGAACTACCTTCCATTCTATGAATTGTGCTTCCTTCGCCCAAAACAAATTCAACATCATCAGCAGATCCTTTAAAAATGTTTAAAGTGTCTTTCTCTGACGTATTCTTTTGATTTTTTATTTTGTTAATAACATCATACTTATAAGCCAAATAAACAGCAGCAGAAATACCTACTACAGCAGCTCCCGCTATAAGAGCTTTTTTTACTTGCTCTTTGTTCTGCAAATCTTTTGCTACATCGTCGTCGGAAGCAACCCTATAATATAGATATTGTTTACGATCTTTGTATCGATAATAATCTAATAATTTATCTCTATGCTTATCTATTTGCTCTTTTGTATAAACTTTTCTTTTTGGCTTTTCTGTTGAACTATTCTTTCTATCATATAAATGTTCATTTCGTCCAGATCCCAAAGATTTCTTCCAACCATCTTTTACTTCTTTTCTACTATGATCGCCTTCGTCTAATGGATACGGTGGTCCGTTTCTCCTACCCCATTTCTGACCAAGGATACCATGGTGATAAAGAGCATTAGATGTGATCCCGTTGTAATAGTATTTCATATAGTGAAAAACCATCCAATATCTTCTTTCCGTTTTTAATTAGCGTGTCCGAATTCTGATACAGCTGATTTACTGTCAGAATAGCTACACTTGCTCCAGCAACGATTTTCAACCCTTTCTGAAAAGCGTTAGGTTTTAATCTATGGTATTCCTGCTCGAGTCTTGCTCTATTGTTATAATCCTGAAGCTCTTTATTTGACATGCTCTTATAGTTTTTCTTCTTTAACGTTTTGTATTGTTTATAGTCGTCACTATAAGAATCACTTCTTCTACGTCTCTTACCTGCTTCGGTGTAAGATCCGTCTTCATTTTGAAATCTTCTTACACCCCACTTCTGTCCTAGGATGCCATGGTGGTATAAGGTTTCATTTGTGTACGTATATTTCATAGTTAACCTCACTCAAATGCTTCTTTATTGAGCTTCCACGAAATGTATGCGTCCATCATTGCTGCAACATTATCGATCTTCTCATCTCCGGCTCTCTTGTAGAGTTTCTTGTTGCCATTCGTGTCTTTGAGAATAATACAGTTGCCCATACAGAATTCCATAATAGATTCATCGAAGATCAACGCACGCTGTTCGGCGTATTTCTTTAATTCACCTAACGGAACGCTTTCTGTCTTGGCGCCTTGTATTACTTTCTCAATGCCAAAAGGCCCATTCTCTTGGACCCAGCGATTTAAGAATGTTTCTGCATTGTATGGATCGTAACCGAAGGACCGAACGTCGTACTGCATATTAACGATGTGCTGATCTACATCCTCGTATACATCGCCCATGTCTAGTACTGTTCCTTCCATTATTTGCAAGCTTCCTTCCCTAATGAAAGTTTCGTATTTGTCTCGCAACGCTAAAGGCAGCTTCTGAAATGTATAGGAAGTAATGTAACTTCGAGCCTTTACTCCGAATGTTCCATTCCTTAGAGGGAACAGGAAAGTGAAAGCACAGAAGTCATCACCCCTGGACAAGTCAGCACCTAAAGCACAAGGCATTCCTCTGAAACTTCGTCTAGGATGAGGAAGTATTTCTTCGTACCTGAAGTAGTAAGTGTACCCTTCAAGCGGAAGATTAAAAATCTTAGCTAGAATCTCGTTCCTATCTGCTGGGTTCTTCTCAGCTTTTTCAACGTCAAGCTGATAGTCCTCATAAGTGACAGTCTTACCAAGATTCGGATTAGCCTTTAACCACATTTCTGGTTTTCCTACTTCATCAATCGAATCCAATTTGTAGTAGAAGATAGAAACATGTGGATTGATGTAATCGCCACGGAGTATGCTTAGGAGCTCCATTTTGATTGTGTCACCAATTCCGTTTCGAACAGTACCTTCCGAGCTGATAGCAACAATGAGATAATCGTTCGGGTCATCTATTGCGCCTTGTTGCTTAGTGCAGCCCTGTTGGATCGCGTTGATTGGATTCTCTCGAATGTCTCCTGAGAGCCACTCGTCGAGTGTAGCAAGCTTAATTCGTCCACCCTGTAGTTTGTCAATGCTCATAGGTCGAACTTCAAGAATTGATCCGGTAAGAAAGTTCTGAATGCCCTTCTTAGTAGATGCTACCTTCTGTCTATCTGCTCGATTCCCGGTTGTGTTCTGAAGAGAGCCGGCTGTCATCATTCGTAAGAATGGACCCCTTGCCCTAGTCAAAGCCAACCGGATCGGAGACATAACTTCTTCGGCCTGCCGCATTGTTGGTGCTACAGTGATCTGACCTGTGGAGTCTGTATTTATTAATAGTTCATAAGCTTGGAGGCATGCGCCATACATAGATTTTGCAGCTCGTCTTGGAACTATTAAATACTGCAGATTCACAAGTCGTTTCTTTATGTATTTCTTAACATAAGTTGCTCCGTGGCCATTAGGATTAGGAACAGGTATACTTCTCTCCACAAAGTAATACCATCCGAAGATCTCCTCGGCCCAAAGCTTAAATGTGTCCAAAAGTTTTAGATCGCCGCCATTAGTCAGAACTAATTCACGTTCACAAAACTTTATGAACCCCTCTATCGCTCTATCATCGTAATATATACCTGGGTTTGCAATATTATCGTCTATACGGTGCATCTCCATCTCGATAGTGTCACAAATAGGTATCTCTCCTCTCAAGACAGCATTTCTAAATTGGCCATAGTATATCGGTACAGCAGTATTGGAAAGTGCCAACTAAATTTCGCCTACGTAATTTTCAGTTGTGTAAATATACCATTCCAATCTAGCCGCTTCTTCCTTAATTGAGTTCATTAAAGTTGCAGAAGTCGGTGGGTCAAACAAAAGTCTAACCCTTAATGCTGTCCAAGAGATTAATGCATGGAGATTAATCTGATCTGCTCTAAGCAGAATATCCTTCCATGTCTTATTGCTGTCCACAATGGAGAAATCATCGCAGACAAGGCCCATTCTATTTGCCTGCATTAACACAGAGTTAATTGCAAAGCATAAATCCTGATCAAAGTAGTCGTCAAGTTCTCCATTGCCAATTATCTTTTTAACGGAGTCAAGAATACTCTGATCCATGTTTTCTGTTGTTGCCATTTTTAGTTCCTCCAAGGACATGTGTCGTTTGCAGATCGATCCATTGGCAAATTTGGCTTTGAGTCCAAAGGCAAACCGTAATGAATTATCTGATGTGTTTTAAAAACTGTAGTAATCAAGTTCTCTGGGTCCAGAAGAATGGGATTGTGATTCTTAACGTCTTCAGCAGTAATAGGATTAATGTGATGCACAAAGATATGAACGCCTTCAGGAATCTCGTAGCCCTTAACTCCTAAGTCACGTCCAAGATCTCTAACAATAATCCTGTTTTTCATCTGACGCCATTCTTCGGATCTGTAAAAATCTTGATTAAGGAATCTGTCGAATCCAAATGTATCGAATCCAACAGATCCATGAAGCATGAGGTAATTCAATCTATCCTCATATGTTGAATATCTGATCAGCTCGGAGTAAGACTTAGTAAGATTCGTCATCTTCATCGATCTCACCCTTGTAAATACCGAAAGCTTTGATAGCATCTTCGTAAAGTTCTTCCATTCGCTTTGCAGAACGAAGAGCTTCTGCTTGAGCTTTGAGTTTCTCGGTTTCCATAGCCAGCTTCTGACGCTCGAGCTTCTCCTTTTCAGTACCCAACTTTAAAAAATGTGTGATTACCTGAGAAGAAGCTGTTCCGTTTCGCAGTTGTTCCTCAGCAAGAGACGTCGCCATAGCTATAAGTTGAGCTTCACGACCTTCTGCTGTAGAAGCTGGTCTTTGTTTCGGCCTAGTTTCTGTACTAACCGCAATCTTTTTAGCCATCTTCCCGCTTCCTTTCCTGTAGATTAATATCAGTTTCAGTGACGTTTAGGAGGTATTAAACCGCCCAGATGATAGAGGATAAATGAATAGCGTTAATCTTGAAAGGAGAAAGACAATGCCAATAGTTTAATACCTCGTAAATGCCACCGAAACCGTGAAAATATAAGCAAAAAATATCCCCCGGAGAATTTTTTGAG
>Ga0326512_10002153_pt1 | contig 14593 bp, 33 predicted proteins | sample 1_2617_0518_D_FD_203652 | JGI IMG/M metagenome (GOLD analysis project Ga0326512, IMG submission 203652) | Bovine rumen microbial communities from UC Davis, California, United States - 1_2617_0518 | ecosystem: Host-associated > Mammals > Digestive system > Stomach > Rumen | place: USA... | reverse complement strand
CATCATATAAATTGAAGAAGTTACCATTCTCGAAGCCGTGATTAATGTCACCAGTTTCATTATAAGGTTTTAATTCTTCTAAATCATTTTTTAATGCTTCGTCATTGTTAATAATTTCTAATGCTTGTTCTTTTGTATAGCGTCTAAGTTTTTTCATAAGTATTTGTTTCTCACTTTCTATAATTATTATACCATAAATAAAAAGAGTTGTAAATATTTATTTCTACAACTCTTATAAATTTTTATTTACATTCAAGCTTTGCTAATGCCACTTTATTGACTGCAATAGTTTCATTTATCCTTTGCTTCTCTTTTTCAAGACGGGCAATTGTATCTTTATAATATTTAATTTGTTCTTCTCTTAAATTATCTTCATCATAGACAAGTAAGTAAAGGCTTGGCTTACATTTAAGTGTATCTTTAAAGTATCTAACAAACTCTTCGTGTGGTTTAAACCAAACAGATAGATTGTTATTATCTCCAAATAAACCTAAGTGACATTCATCGTCATCACCATATTGAGTATGCTTGCCCCAAACGAAGTCACGAAGTGCATCTGAGTCTTCATTGTTAATAGTATAAATAACTTTGTTAAGTGTATTTAAAACATAAAGCACATTGTCTTGTAAGTTGTTATATAAAGCCTCACCAGTATTTGGATCGCCTATTGTTTTATTAAAGCTTAATAAAGTAGATGGTTTAATAAACTCACTTAAAGAATCAAGATGATAATTAATAGTCTCTATTGTATATTGTCTTGCATCTTTAGTATTAATAGAAGGACAGTCTCCCCAATCATTAAAGGTACTGTTTATTGCACGAGTTTCCCACTCATATTCGTTTCCGTAATATTCTCCGTCTATAAATTTTAAATAGACTTTAACAGTTTCTCTAGTCAATTCTCTCATGTTTAACTTACCTCCCTTTCTTTAATTTCATAGTTAACAGAATCATATTTTAATTCTTCTAATCTTTTTTCAGCTAAAGCTTTATCTGTAAAAACTTTATCTATTACTACAAACCCACCTATTGGTGTTTCGTCTACACCTGCGATAATATATACTTTCATATTATTCACTTCCTCTATTTATATTATATCATATCAATTAGCAAAAGTAAATAAAAATTTGTTTCTTTTTATTTAATTGTTTCGTTTTTTTGAAACACTCATAATCTTTTGAAATAAAAAAGCACCATAAGTTTGGTGCTCTTTATTTTAGTTTATAGTTACTTTAGACAACCTTTAACTGTGTCTGGTGTAAAACCATAAGATTGACCATTTAATGCATGTTGACAAACTATTGGGTAAGTTCTTTTAGATGGCTTAATTCCAATAATGATATAGTCTTCACCTTTATATGTAAATCTTCTATCATAATCATCTTCACTTAAACCATATCTACGGCAATACTTTTTAAACTCTTGTGCATTAACATCATCTTTGCTTGCGCCTTCGTGGACTTCTAACTTGCCTTTAAAGCTTATTGATGAGTATGTAATCGAACCAAGTTCAATTATAACACCATACTTTTGTTCTAAACCTTTAACTGCGTCTGCGAAGTCTTGTCTGAAGTTTTGTAACATTGTTCTATCAATCATTTTCTTTTATCCTCACTTACATATATATTATATCACTTTTAATTATGGTTGTAAACATTTTTTCTATTATATTCTATCTTACGTGCAACCTCATATAAAGTCCAAGCAATACGTAGAAATATCTTCTTCTCTGGATCTGCTACTTTGTTTGCGCCACACTGAGCATCGAACCCTGGAGTATACATTGCTCTGGCAAATATTACAGGGTCAGTATCAAAAGCTTCATCACAGAAATTAGTTCTATAAAATTTATTAAGTATTGTATCTTTAATAGATATTTTAGTTACTCTTACACCTGGCGTTATCTTTATTTCACAATAAGTAAAAGCACCCTTGGTATTTTTTAACTTTTGAATTGCTGTAGTAATAACTTTTTCTGGATTAATCATCATATCAATATAATTTAGCTTATCTGCATTATTCCAAATCCCACACTAGAATCGTATCCAGCTTCCTGATCCAGATCTGGTAGGCAATAGTTCCGATCTAAATCCCACACTAGAACAGCAGATGACGATGCAGCTACTGTATCCGGATCGATCTGGCCAGCAACACTAGAACAGCAGATGACGATGCAGCTTCATCTGATCAGATGATAGCTGTAGCTTTCTAGTGTGAAGCTCTTCACTAGAGATGAAATCCAACTGTTTTCATCTGCAGTTACAGATGCTGTAAAATAAAAAGATGCTAAGTTAGCATCTTCTTTGTATTAGTCTTTTTAATTATCTGACTTCGTAATTATTGTTTCTGTAAGCAACAATACACTCTGCATAGAAATTATTATTTGTTTGTGCATCTAAGTCTTCAATTAAATTTTTATTTCTAAGTGCGCTGCGTAAATAGATTCCAGCAATATTTGGACTTGCCATCATATTTGCCTTTCTAAGTTCTGCATACTCAGCCTCAGATAGAATTAATTTGCCTTCTTTGAGTTCCATAATTGTAATCCTCTATTATATTATACAGTGGAAACAACCCGTTTTGGAAATAAAATGCTTTGTAGGTCTTACAAAGCATATTTAATTATTGTTTAACTTCAACGACAGTATGTTCTGCCTTACGAACAGAGTTTCTACAGTAGAGATAAATTGATTTCTTATCTTCTAATGCATATAAGTTGGTAATGAATTCGCCATACTTCTCTGTTTTGCGCGCGTCTTTGACAAGGTTAGCAACGTAGTTCTTCATCATTGCAGTAGTAGTTTTGCTGCTGAATGAGTAAGCACAAATACGATTTAACTTTGGCTCTAACACGTGACAATATGCTTTGTCGAATTCGACGTAATTTACCTTAACGGTTTGTTTTTGTTTTCTCGCCACAGTGCTTCGTCTCCTTTCTTTTATAATACTTCAAGTCCAATGCCTCTTAAATAAGCATTACTTACAAGAGTCATTGCTTTGTATTTGTTTGTTTGAGAGTTTAAACTTAATAGAAAGTTTCTCTTTGCTGGTGTATCGTGTGCATCTTTAATAATCTCTTTAATTCGATTAATATACTCATTAACACCAATTCTAGCATCATTCCCTAAATTAGTAATTAGTTCATAATTGTCTCCAATGCATTTTGTGTAAGAACCTTCTGCATTAGATAAATCTTTTTTAAATAAGTTTTTTTCTTGTTTCATAATAAGTCCTCTCTTTTCTTCTATATAAATATTATACTACATAAAAAGTTATTTGTAAATAGTTTTTTTATATTTATTCTATTTCAACCCACCCTTGTGCATCACAATAGTATTTAACTCCATCTAACTCCACAACATCACTTACAGATAAGCTATGTCCTCTAAAGTCAGCAGGGTGATTGATGTTGAATATCTCGAATAGCTTTTCAAGTGTCGAAATTGGATCGGTTTCAGGTATAACATCACCTTCATAAACTACAGAATAATCTTTCTTTAAATTAAACTTATCCTTAGCCCAGTCCCACCACTCGAATTTGTAGTTGCAGTCGTCATTGTAATTTGTAATTTGATAAATTTTATACTTCATTTTCTTTACCTCTTATACTATAATTATACCACAAAAAAAGCTATTTGTAAATAGCTTTTTAATATTCTTTTATTGGTGCACTTTCATAATGCTTATTGAAACCTTTTTGATTTCGTAGACTTTCAAATGCAGTATGTAGTATGTCTGCTTCTTTTACTAAGTAGCTTCGATCGAACTCGGCTTGTTTAAACTCATACATATCAGTTGGTGACTTTCTGCCATTAAAAGCATTGAAAGTCATTTCTTGTGCTTTGCCGTGCGAGTCTTTCTTAACTGTGCAAATTATCTTAGTGTATAAGTGTTCTTTCTCATAAACACATTCACCTTCATATTTGCTATGTGAAACTTCTTTATATCCGTGGTCTTTAAGTAATCTGTCAAATCTTGTTGCAATCATCTTAGTTTTCCTCACTTTCTAATTTAATTTATTTTCAACTAATTCTAATTCTTTATCATCATACTCAAGCACATACCACTTATTATCTCTAAATAAATAAGCATATTCGCCCCAACAATCTCTTGAATACTTTTGATACTCTTCAACACTTTCGTGAGTCTTTGCTGGGCAATCTTCACCACGAGATTTATAAGTATCACACATATTTTCAGGGTGAAGTTTATGCCAGAGTTCATTCCAGTTCCCTCCGATAATAGCACTTTCTCCAGGAGTTTCCCAAGCATTTGGGTTTGAAACTGGTTCAGTTCCAATTGAACTAATATCACCAAGTTCTAATAACTTTCTAATCTTTGCTTCATCAGCATAATGATTTACTAATATATCACCAACTCCATCAATGTATCCGTCGTGATGGCAATAGATAGAAGTAATCGTTCCATCTTTATTCGCAATTCCAATTCTGCATCTTGTGCTCATAATATTTTCCTTCTTTCTTATACTATTATTATACCACATCCAAAAGAAAAAGTAAATACTTTTTTTGTATTTACTCTTCAGGACTTAAAAGTTTTTTAATTCTTTTAAATACTTCAGGAAGCCAAACTTTATTAACTAAGTCTTCTTGATCTTTATTTTCTAACAAATCAATTTTTGCTTTTTCAGTTTGATGTGAATATCCGTGCTTGAATAGTTCAGCCACACTTTTTAATGTATAGAAAGTTCGCATATAATCAGTGAGTTCCCAAATTTCATCATCAGTTAATGGTGTTTGAACTAATAACTTTTTAAACTCGTCTTTTCCACATTCAGGTCCTTTTAAGAATAAACCATCGAAGTGTTGATGACAAGTTATATCTCTTGCTAAGTCTGGTCTTGCATTGTTGGTGTAGTTCTCTACATATCCAAAGCCCCAATACCAACCACAATCCCACGAAGGTTCTTCTAACCAGTAGTTAGTTCCTTCTGCATCTTTCCCTAAGAAATAGATCGTCTTTCCAAATGCTTTACTTACTTTTTTGTTTAATGATTTCTTCATTGTTCTTTACCACCTTATACATATATTATATCGCGCTTAAAAAGAAAAGTAAATAGTTTTTTCTATTTACTTAACTTCTTTATAATTATAAACTTTAACATATCCATCGTCTTCTAGAACCGTCGCATCTTCAGGATCGATGCCTAGAAACTCGCAAATGTCTTTCTTACCTTTCCAGCAAATCTCGTGTGGAACAAATGCATAATACACATCGTCTTCATCTTCAGTCTCTTGAATACTAAACTCATCAACCTTACCCATAATGTAGATTTCAAGTTCTTTAAGTAAACCTTCAGACACTTTGTTTTTGTTGTAGAAGCATTGACACCAGTCGCCTTGACTGTATCCGCGAAAGGTAGTCTCTTCCCAATCTCCACCACAAATTTTATTCAATTCTTCAATAGTCTCGTAGTCGTATCCACAATCGTCATCATAGTAGTCACCTTCGATAATTGAAACTGGGGTACTTTCACCGAACACAATGTAGTGTCTTTCTCCTAAGATAACTATATCATCTTTTTCTTCAGTTAAATCGATTTGATCGTTCCAGTCGTAGTAAACATCTTCATCTGGTACTTTTTTAATAATTGTTTTCATAATATTTATTCCTCACCTTCTATACTATTATTATATCATAAAAAGGGGTTTTTGTAAACCCCTTATTTTCATTTTTTATTAAGCATTTGCAAGTGCTTCTTCAAGCATCTTCGCAGTCTTGAGTGAGTCGTATGTTCCACGAGTATTACCATCTGGAAGCCACTTACCATTCTTATTGAATGACCAATAGGTGTAGTCAGGTGTGAAACTTCTGTAGATAGCATCGCCATCTGGTGAATAGACACTACCATCTTCTACTTTACCTTCTTCTTTGTGTGCCCACATACCGTTAGCACAACCGGAAGCACCGACTTTGAAGCATACATAACCAGTATAACCTAACTTGATGGCTTCTCTTAAGAATGTTCTCATTTGTTTCATATGAGTGATGGTTAATCTTTCTGGCCACCAGTCGAAGATACTTAATTCATCGTAGACTTGTCTAATCTCTCTTGAACAACCTCTTTCGATCATTGTTTCTAATTTGTTTAATACAACTTCAGCGTTGTAGTTTTCTTTTGGACCTTTCATTTTAATTACCTCTCTTTATCCTATAAATATTATATCACGCATTAAAGAAAAAGTAAATAGTTTTTTCTATTTACTTTAATCTTTTTTTAACCGGCTCCGGTGCAACCATGAAGCAGTAATCTATCGCCGTCGAGTTTATATTTAGTGATCTCGAACTCAGTACCAAATGCTTCGCCATCAACTGTAAGAGTCCACCAGTCAAATCTGTAACCGTATATTTGTTTTCTCTTAGAAGTTATTTCGAAGTCTTTCTCAACATCGAAGTTTGTAGTATCGGTTCCTTCATCGATGATAGTTCCATCTAAGTTGTAATACTTTCTAACTACAATTTGTTTAACTTTTCCTTTAAGTAATGTCTTCATAATTATCTCCTTAATTTAATACTCCTAATACAATGTCTAACCCTTCAATAAGTCTATCACCATCGTCCATCTCATAAACTTCTTCGGGTTCTCTACATAACTTTTCACGAATGTCTCTCTCAGTTAAGTCATAATCTTTCGCGACTTCTAAGATTCTTTCGTCTCTAAGTTTTTCGAGTAGTTCAATCAGTTTGTATTTTTCTTCTCTTGTCATACACCTTACCTCTTATATAAATATTATAACACGTTATGCACATAAAGTAAACAATAATTTTATTTTATTCATTAGTGGACAGTTTCGTGATCGATCACCAAAATCCAATCTGTGTAGCAGCGGCATCCAGGTTCACTAGATGGGCATCCCAACTCATTAGACAGGCATCCGATGTGATCCGATCTGTAAATGACAGCAAATTGCTGTGATGTTACAGTGTTCTAGTGTGAAAATGTGTGTGATCTGCAGCATTCTAGTGTGAAACTGCACGGTTTTTAACACAGATCATCTGTGTAAAAGCATTCGGATCTGCAGCAAATTCCACTAATTTATCCAAATTTAGTGGAAAAAACCACTAATTGTGCAGCTTTTAGTGAAAATTTAACCTGTGATCTGTATCCACGATCTGTTTATTTTTGGGTGAAAACAAATAAAAAACCCAGAAATAACATCTGAGTTTCTCTAAATTTCATCTGATCAGGTTCACTAGAATCCTGAATTTGGATCGATTCCACCTGTCTTTTTCTGCCTTACACCAATAAATGTTCCACTGCCACGGTAATTCTTCTCGAACTGATCACGTGCCCAGGCAAATTCGTGATAAGCAAGTGAAGTTGCTATCTCTAAAATTTTGATCTTAACATCTTTGCTGTCAGTATAATCGTTCAGATTTCTCTGGTAAATTTCTACAGCAGCTCTTGTTAGTGGCTTTTTAGCTTCCAACATTGCATCGATCCACACTTTGTAGGCTTCAAGCACATCTTTGTCTGTCTCTGACAATACTGCTACTAAATTCCTTCGCACACAATTCTTCTTTGCCATTGCTTGATCGTCTCTACTAAGCTTTGCAGTCTTCTGCATATTTCTGATGGCATCGATATCATCATCTACTAGTAAAGCACAGAATCTTTCCACATCGAGTTTAATCCAATTTGGATCGTTTTCACGTTCACTAAGCACATTAAGCTTTTTTAAACCCGCATCGATCTTGAGTTGCTCTTCAATATCTAATGTAGTTCTTTCTTTAACATATTCTCGGTCTAATTCAAAATAGCCTTCATTATCAATTAAAAGGTCTTTAAACTTCTTTATTACTCTTGCATATACATTTAGTAGTTCAGCCCAATAAACTGCCGTATGAAGTCCCAAAACATTTGCTAACTTAATATTTACTGCCAGACTGTTATACTGGCTCATTACATCTAACCACATAGTATCAACCTCATTTTATTATACAATATGAAAACCTCCCAATTTGGAAGGTTTATAAAATAATTAAATTACTTAATTTATAAGCTAGCATGAACAAGTGCTTTCGCAGTGCTTAGGCTCTTGTCTAACTCACGATAGAGTTTATTATTATTTGCTTTCTTCAAAACCTCTAATGATGCTTTAAGCGCTTCTGTTTTAACCGCATAAGTATCAATAAAGTATTCAAAATAGTCTTCTGGCAAATTAGCAAGAAGTTGCACGGTATGAAATCGCCAAAATTCCGATGTATAAGTTGTATACTTGTAAGTTTCACCATTTTCATCTACACCAGTCTTTGTGTGTTTAACTTGTTTTAGACTATCCCCAAAAGCAATAATGTCGAAGATAATTGCTTCAACAATTCTGTTCTTATTTAAGAAAGATTGAATTAAATTCTTCGCTGCATCACTCCCAAAGGTATGTCTCACTTCATTTTCAGCAGTTTCATCAATAAGGGTATCACCCAATGTTTTTTGCGAACCATTATCATTAGCATCGCCAATAGGTGTTTCCATACTTACTGTCATATAACTTGCTTTATGCTTATCTAAATTCATTTCATAATAATGTCTAACTCTAACAGTTTCAATACATTGATTGATACATTGTTGTGCATTGACACTACCATCTTTTTGCCATTTACGATAATCGCAAGCAAGAATAAGCGCTTCATATACCCAATCCATGAAATCTTCCTCACTCATTCCGATGTTAGGGCATTTAAGTGCTAACTTTTTGCTTTTATCCCAATGTCTAAGCATTAATCCACTAATATAAAGGTTCTTAAGATGGTCATCATTGTCATCTACTGCTTTACAATAACCATCAAGCATTTGTCTAATAACTTCTTTATAAGGTTTAGCATCATACTTAATACCAGTTTCTTGTTCTAATAGGTCAGCATAAATTTTATAGTTCTTAAAAGATTGTGTTGCCATAGTTTTCCTCCTGTTGAATTATCTTTACTTAAAAGAATAAAGATTTTTTGTAATTGTGTTTTTGTGTTGTTTTGTTACTTCTCTGCGAATAGAAATTGCTTCTGCAGATAATTCATTTCTCGCAATTTTTCTCATAGTGCTACCAGATACTGTAATATATTTATTACATTTTCCGTCGCTAGTAATTCTTCCCAATTGATAGCGATAAGCATTATGCTTTGTTCCATGTCCGTAGTTTGCCGCTAAGAATATATCTGTGCAAACCCAGTTGTTGTCGAAGATTTGATTTACATACTTTGATTTTTTCATACATTAAATTCCTTTCAATTTATTATTATACCACAAATTTAATTATTTGTAAATACTTTTTTAATTTTTTATTCTAAAGCCGTCTTGAAATATAGTCCCAACATTTTCTACGTGGTCTTCAAATTCAACCGTAGTTTCTACTTCAATACTTAAGAAGTATACATCTTCAGGTATGATTACTGTTTTCCATCTTTCTTCTTCAATAAATTTTTTAGCCTGTTCAATTGCTCTGTTAGGGTCTTTACTTTCATTGATGAAAAAGTCGTAGTCAACAGCATACATATCTTTATCGTAACCATAAGCCCACACTTGATATTTTGCATCTTTAGTTTCGAAATCTTCTATTTCATTTAAGTCTAATTCATCAACCATTTCTTGAAATTTGTCTTCCATATTTGCTCCTCCTATTTAAGATAAACTACAAATGGTGTATCCAAGTATGAAGCACTCCAGCGCTTATACACACTACATTTTGTAGCATTAGTTGTATTAAAGATACATTTAATGCCTCTAATTGTTCTTGCTCTTCCAGAAATTTGATTACCTTCACATTCTAATTTAAAGTAATACTTCTTTTTCATTATTCTGCCTCCATTGCTTTTACTTCTGCTTCATAGTCCATTTGTGAATAAGCATTTGTAATGTCTCTAAGTTCATCACAAAGTCTATCAAAACTTCTAATTAATTCAGTATATTCTCTTAACATCGGTATGTAATCTTTAACTGTTTCTCCATACCAACTTTCTTTGACACTTTGTTTCCAGTCTTCATAAGAGTCATAACCTCTAAGCACTTCTGGTATAATATTGCAATTGTTTTGCTCACTCATTAAAACTAAGTAACCATCACTTCTGCCATTCCAGCAAATTCGGTATCCCGGATGATCTGCTTCCCAGTCTGAAATCATATCATGAAATTGCCATTGTATTCCGCCAATGTCACATTCATCAAATATATAATTACAAGCAGTTCCCCAATCGCCATCTAACTTTAAGTTGTATAGTTTAACATTATTTGCAATACTTGATAAGCCATTCCAACTATTTAATGTCCAATAAGTGTAATGCTCATTAATGAAATTAAACATTGATTTTGCATTTGTAATGTCAATACCTTTTTTATAAAACATAGTAATACCTCTCCTCTAATATTATTATAACACAAAAACTGTTTATTGTAAACAGTTTCTTAATTATTTCTTAATGCTTTTTCTAAAACATTAATGCCCTTTGCAGTAGTCTTATACCAATAAGCTCTGCTACCAGTTCTTCTGTATCTTTGTAGTAAACCGTATCTACACATATCTCTAACTTGATGCATAAGCGGATGCTTTGTATGCGGATACATCATACCTGCTGTTGCATACATTAAACATAAAGCAAGTATCTTTACATATCTACGGTCTCTAGTAGGCCTATTAAATTTTGAACGTGTTTCATAAATATTCCCACTCATTATTGCTGTCCATTTATTTTGGACTGGATATACGCTAAACTTTTTTTGCATAAATTTTTTCCTCCTATTTATCTCTTAATCTTAATTTATAAATTCTACCAGGTATGACATATCTACTATTGCAATCATCACAGCAGCGGTCTTCTGGACCAAAGTCTTTACTTTCAAGATCTCCTTCTTCTGTTCTCCAAATAGCTCCATCAGGATTATTGCCATAACCTGTAAATTCTTTTCCACAAATACAACATTTCATTTTTATATTCCTCTTTTCTTTCTACAATAATTATATCACAAAAAAAGAGGTTTGTAAACCCCTTTTATTTATCTTTTTTAATTTTTTTAATCGTCGTCTTCTAAGTCGACTTCTTCACCATCTTCGTCGATGACTAAGTATCCATCTTCTTGAAGTTCTTTAGCGTTAGCTTTTGTAACAACTGAAATTGAATCATTTTGATGTAGTGCTAATAAAGCATTAACTCTTGCTTCTTGTGCTGAACCAGCAGTAACTTTAACTACTGCTTGTGTGTTGTTTTGGCAATCGTCAATTTGAATGTAATAAGTTTTCATTTTTTTTACCTCTCTTATTATTATAATTATATCACAAAAGCTCGCAAAAGTAAACTATAATTTGAAAAACTTTCTAATTTCTTCGTAGATCCATTTTGCAGCATTGTGTTCTTCATTGTAGTGAAAATACTTTCTGTAATCGAATTCACCTTCACAGTTATATGCTTTCTCACTAAACATACCTTTATTGTCTGGATATTCAGTTTGCACGACGATCATAATCTCGTCACTGCTTCTTGCTTCACATACATAAATGTATAAGTTTTCTTTGACTCTATTAGTATTGTCGAAATCATCATCACTAACTGTTAAATAAAAACCAACTTCTCTACAATTGTTGAATGGTGTTAAATAAGCACTGAGTTTATTTCCATTTTCATTTTCGTAGTTTAAGTCGTCATCTAAGATTCCAAAGACTCTTTCTGCAACTTTAATTCCTGTAACTTTTCTAATCATAATTAATTACCTCTCTTATACTATTATTATAACACAAAAAGCCATTTTTGTAAATGGCTTTTTCAACTTTTTATTTAGTTTTTGATTTAGTACTAATTAACTTAGCATAGTCATCATTTTGGAAAATTAAACCAACTCTATACTCAATGTCATCAGTACCTTTATCTTTAAGATATAACTTCTCAAAGCCATACTGGTCCTTACCTTCAAGAGTCCAATCAAATTCATTGATGAAGTAGTTTTGCCAACCAGGTAGTGTAGCCGCGTCCAATACTTTCGCAGTGACGTAGTAATTATCAAATAAGAATTGTTTTTGTTTTTTGTTTAACTTAGTCATTGAAGTCATTCCTTTCTCCTTTTAGGTAGGCGAGTGCTTCTGGTCTTTCAGTCATATCTGGCATTAAGTCCCACTCGAGTCCAGTAATCTCGTTGTAAATTCGAACTTTTGTGTTATTACCTTCACCATCAACTGAAATCACTAAGTCACCTTCATCTAAACAGAATACTTCTTCTGCCCTTTGCTGTAACTTTTCAAAACTTAATTGTTTCATTTATCTTTACCTTCTTTCTATAATAATTATATCACGAAATAAGAAAAAAGTAAATACTTTTTAAGGTATTTACTTTAATACTTTTCAAATAGTTCTTCAAATTTTTCGTTTGAAAATGTAATATAACCTTTTCTAAAATCCCCGCCAGTAGCAACTTCCCAATAGTTAATTTCTCTAATGATTCCATCTGATCCTTTTGTTTCATATTGCACGTGACGAACTTTAACTGGGTCTTTATTAAATTTCCATCTAACTTTTTCTTTTGCCATATTACTTTTTCCTCTTATTAACTTTCCAATAAGCCTTGATTGCTTTTAGTGCGATTTCTAAATCTTCTTCCCGTTCCCAAGTACCGTTATAAGCACCTTTCATAAAGCCACGAGTTTCGTTAAACCCAACTACGCAGGCTTTGTAATTTTCTTCAGGACAGACAACATCATAATTGCCTTTCTTGTTTGGCTGAAGTTCAAATGTTTTTCTATTGTGTGTAAAGGTAATCATTAGAATTCAACCTCCACAATTTCATAAATAGTAGAATTAAGTAAATAACCATCGTGTGTATCATATACATTTAATTCTTTTCTTTCATAATTACCATCTTCAATTTCAAAATTGTAATTGTCAGCAAGTTCTGGTTCGTCATCAATTCCATAACAACCTTCTAATTCTGCCTTATCTTCAGCCATAAGTTTTTCTAAACCTTTTTCGGCTTCTTCTTTAGTGTTAAATGTTTTCTCATAAACACCAAAGTTTGTTCCATTGGTCACACCATCGTCATCAACGCTTGGCATATCAATGCTCATAAAATGGATTAAGTATTTTTTCATAACTTTCTTTCCTCACCTTCTATAATTATTATATCACAGAATATAAAAAAAGTAAACTGTTTTTTAACAATTTACTTAGTTTTTGCAATGATTATTGACGGAGTGAATATTTATTTTTATTCATATATTCGATGAAGTATACAACCTCATAATCATCTTTGGCATTGAGTTCTTCTTTGATTTTCTGGAAGATTTCTTTTGCCTTCACAAGTTTCTTCGCTTCGCGGTCTTTATCTGCTTGCAAGTCACTTTCGATTTTGGCAATCATTCCAGCAAAGTCAAGTCCAGCATATTGTGAGTATCTGTCATCACACCATAAGTTGACGAAGCACTTCTTGAAGGTCCATTCATAACTTCCCCAATGATATTTGCCTTTTTGCTTTTGGAATGTAGCATCTCCGAAACTGACACCTTTGTATGTAAGATATGCGGAATTAGTGCCTTGTGCTTTATAATTGAAATCGCTTTCGTTTAATCCGGCTTCTTTAGCAAAGGCGCGAATGATCCTTAATAACGCACCAGTAAAGTTCCAATATGAATAGCCAACATCCTTGCCGACTAATTCGGTGTCTAATACCTTTTCAAGATTTTCTCTGTTAATTTTCATTTTATTTTACCTCTCTTATACTATTATTATAACACGAAAAAAGGGTTTTGTAAACCCTAAATTTCTAAAAACTTATTTTTATTTCTACTGCTTCAATTTTATCAAAGCGATAATGTTCAGCCGCTTGTCTTCGATGTATTCCTTCGATAGTAAGTCTTGGATTCATGCTCCAGTGATAATACTGATCTGTATTTGCATCATAGCTCCAAGTAGTGTCTGCCATAGTAGCTGTAGCTTTCGCTGTCGCTAGTCTAGATGAAGTGTAGAGTTTGTTGATGTTGTTAATTGGATAGAATATTCTGTCTGACCCATAAATATATTCTTTTCCATTGACTGTTGCTTTTACTCCGTATAGCATTTTAAGTTCCTCCTTTTCTATATTTACTTATTTATCGCAATTAGAAATGCACAAGTATTTGCATCAGGGTTAATTGTTGCTCTATAAGCTTTTCTTAATTCGCAATAAAGATTATGATCTTCACAAAACTTGCTAATTAATTTTTTTAATCCAGCTTTATAACCTCTTGGAAAGTCAGTTCTCCAAGCTGGCTCACTGTTTCTACCATAATAATTATGATACCAGCAATCAATATAAATTTTGAAGAAATTATTGCTGAAAACATAAGAACCTTTGTACTTAAAATTAAGTGGATTCACAATGCAACTGTTAGGGTCTTCTGCACCAGAATCTAGGCTAAAGATGCAATTATCTTGATTATACTTTTTGTCAAAGTCTTTAACCAATTTTGTTAATTCATCTCTAAGTTTTTTCCATTCTTCTTTTGTCATAGTTATTTACCTCTCTCTATCTACTATTATTATAACATAAAAAGGGCTTTTTGTAAACCATTTTATTTAATTTTCTTCAATGATATCATAAGAGAATCCATTGACAAGCCAACCG
>Ga0326512_10002152_pt1 | contig 14598 bp, 22 predicted proteins | sample 1_2617_0518_D_FD_203652 | JGI IMG/M metagenome (GOLD analysis project Ga0326512, IMG submission 203652) | Bovine rumen microbial communities from UC Davis, California, United States - 1_2617_0518 | ecosystem: Host-associated > Mammals > Digestive system > Stomach > Rumen | place: USA... | reverse complement strand
TGCATATAGATGATTATGAAAAATTAAAAGAACAAATTAAAAACAAATAAGATATGCCAGGAGATTTAGTTTTTGCAATTATAATGTTGATAGCATGTATAATTATGATAGTGTGGACATTACATGATTATTTTAAGATAAATGATGAAAATCTAGCAATGGGTATGGTTTTCTGGGTTATTATATACTTTTTTGGTGCTGTAATATGTGGAACCAGAATTGTTGTGTGGTATTAAATGATTAGGTTATGATATTAGCATTAGACTCTTATTATAAAGATGATATTTGTAATACATCATTAGTTGTATTTGAATATTTAGATAGTGATAAGCCATTATACACAGATACAATTTATACTGATATAACTTCTGATTATATACCAGGAGAATTCTATAAACGCGAGCTTCCAGGGATTATTAAGATTTTGGAAAAGCTTAAAAGAGAAAAACTTGATATTTGGGATAATATAACGCTTATTATAACAGATAGTTTTATTACATTGAAAGATGATAATAATAATGAATGGGATGGTTTAGGTGCTTATCTTGATAAATATCTAAAATCTAATGGTGAAAATAAAACTATATGTGGTGTAGCTAAATCAAATTTTGGCTGGTGTCATGAAATATCTAAAGCTGCATTTAGAGGTGAATCATCAAAACCATTATATGTTCAAGCAACAAATAATTGTACAAAATTAGCCGCTTGGGCAGTTCAAAAAATGCATGGAAAATATAGAATCCCAACAATGTTTAAATTAGTAGACCAATTGTCAAGAATCTTTCCAGATAATAAAGGGTAGCCGTAAAGCTACCCATATTTTATTCTATTGGTTCATAACCTTTGATATATTGTATTCTACCATTTTTTGAAACTGTTTTACCATCCTTAGCTAGATAATCATCAATTTTCTTTTGGATCTTATCTCTTTTCTTTTCTAAATCTTTCAATTCCTTTTCTAGATCATTAAGACCAGAAGTATCAGCCCATTCAGAACCAGCTTTATCCATATATTTATCACATTCTGGTTTAGATTTGTCAAACTCTTCATCTGGATGATCTTTCTTGAATAATTCTTCAGCTTGATATAAAACATCTTCTTCCATATCATTATTCAAATCATCAATCTCACTTAATTTTTGATCAATCTCATAGTTAACGTCATCTAATTCATCATAATACTTGTTTTCTGTCTTTGATGATGTCTTGAATTGATATGTTTTAGATTTTTTACAAAGACCAACTAAATCAGAAGCTTGAATGACAACAAACTTACCTTCACTAAATTCAAGATTGATTTTCTTTGAAGGGAAAATCTCTGAAATGGTTCCTTCTACTTCTTCTTCAAATTCATCACCATTATCATCTTTATATGTTTTAAGGTAAATTACTCTATCACCTTCTCTAAAAGTCAAGCCACCAACTTCAACACTTGCTTTAGCTTCTAATATGAATTGTCTAATATCTTTCATTTTAACATTAATGTTTTATTAAAAATAATATTTATTAATTGAATATCTATAAGAATAAACTATATTATTTATGTAATCAAATTAAATTATATGAGTACGTTATTTGAAACTTATTATGATAGTTTAGGACATGAGTTGTTAATGGGTTCACCCGTAATGGCTAAAACATGTGGCTATTTGATTTATGGACATGTTGTTGATATGTCAATGGACTCTAAAGGAGAAAAATATACGATTATTCCCGACATTGGTTATAAGTCTAATTCAGAAATTAAACTTAAGAAGAACTACAAGGTTGGATGGAAGAATATTTATTTGATTAAAGTCAATAAGAAATGAAATACGAAGTACAAGTAGAATCAATTTTTGAGAAGTTCATTCAAAATACGGTTTGTGGAAAACAATTAAATGAATATCAACTAACAGCAATTAAGAATTATTTCCAAAAATGTTGGGAGACTGGTTTTGCTCAAGGTTATTCTGACGGTAAAGAATATATGAAAGATATTAATGATGCAAATATTATAATGTATAAGTTATGAGTTACGTAATAGGTGATGATACTATATCGGAGAATACAGTATTGAAATATTATGACAATATTGGAAATGAGATTAAAGTTGGTGATGAAATATTGGTTTTAGTACCGAAGACTGATGCCACTTATAGATTTGCAACTGTCATAGGATTTAGGAAACGTTTTGAGCAATATGGTAGATTCTTTTGTGAAGTGTTAGTTGAGTATCGATGTGAAAGGCTTTATTGTGATACTAAGCATTGGGATCAAAGAAAAGGTAAGCCTATAACATTTAATAAAAAGATTACAAAGGCTTGGAGAAGTAATTCAGATATTGTATTATATAAAAAGAATTTATTTAACATATGACAAACAATATTGATGTAATGAGACAATATATGCTTGATTTAGGTATTCCAGTCAAGCAAATGTATAGAAAAGATTTGTATTTTGATGTATCATTAGTACGTAGAGGTAAAGATAATCCAGATTTACCTGCAGCAAACTATACATTCAAGATGTATTATATAGATTCTATTGAGTTGTTCGATAGATATATAGAAGAAATCAAGACATGTTGTGAGTTATTCAGACTTCGTGCATATATTAGTGTAAATGCTAAGTCAAAGGTTGAGCTATCAAAGAAAACACTTTTGAAATATGCAGAAATGGTTGCTACTGAAGAATTCAAGAAGCCATGGAGACTTTGTGATTCTGTTAATGGGGGTCTTGATGGTAAAGAAAAGAGATGGATTCTCGACGTAGATGATATGAATATGGATGATGAAAGAATCAAGAAGTATTGTGAGATTATTGAATCTTGTGATAGTAAATTTGAAAAGGTAATTGTAGTATGTTTGCCAACAAAGTCAGGTGTACATATTATTACACATCCATTTAATTCAGTAAAATTTGAGAATTTATGTATTGAACAAGGTCTAGAAGTCCCAGGAATAAAAAAGAATCATATTACGTTACTGTATGAAAATCTTTAATTATTATTAATTAATATGGAGACAATTCTATATTAAATTAATATATTTTAACTTTAATGGATTATTTGAACAAATACCAAACAAATGATATTTGTAATTTCTGTGCAAAATTCAATAAAGGTTGTAATGGTAAAATGTGGGAATTAAACAAAGCTTCACAGAATAACTATTGCCCAGAATTTCAGGATAGGATATATGTAAATGAGCCTATCCATTATCATTTGAAAAAATTCTCAGAATATACTAGCAAGAATAATTAAAAGAATAGTCATTGGAGTTCATACGAGTCACTCCAATGATGTTTTATATACAAACTAATAAACTATTAATATTACAGAAAACAAATTCATTAGAGGGCATCTATGAGCAAAAATACCTTGAACATTTTTAATGTATCAATCTATAATCAATTAATACATGATTATGCATTATCATTGAATGGTTTGATTAAGTATAATACTATTTTTGAGAAGATGAACGGTTATTATACAAATGACGAGATACATTATATTGTTGAAGTATACATGAATCAAATGATTGATTTGATTAATAGTAAGACTTTTGCTTTATTTGTTCCTGAAAAAGTAAAGAAAGAGATTCTGAAGTATATTCCTGGAATTCGATCAAACTTTAGCCAGAAATATTATAACAGAGTGATAAAGTCTTTTGAGAAGATTAGAGACATGTTTTTTGTTAAAGTTGAATATATAAATGAAGATAAAAATATGATATAGAGATGAAATGGATTATAACAAAACTTTAGTTATCAATTTAATTGGTGGTCCTTGTAGTGGAAAATCTACAGTGGCGGCTGAGTTATTTGCTCGCCTCAAGAAAATGGGCGTACATTGTGAATTAGTCTCTGAATACATTAAAGAACGTATTTATGAAGACAATAAGACAATTATAGGAAGTCAAATCCCAATTTTTGGAATGGAACATTACTCAATAACTAATAAAATAGGAAAAGTCGATTGTATTGTACATGATGGATCGTTCATTAATAATACAAGTGATTTATATAATCCAGAATATAATCCAGAATTTGATACTTTAATAGTTTCAGAATATAAAAAGTTTACTAATTTAGATTTCTTCATTAAACGAGGGAATATTGAATTTGAAGATTATGGAAGAATACATAATCTGAAACAATCGAAAGAATTAGATAAACGAATTAAAGAAACATATGATAAATACGGATTGGAATTTATAGAAGTAGAATCGAGAGATGCTGTAGATAAAATAATTCCATATGTATTGAAAAAATTAGAAAGTATGAAATCTGGAGAACAATAAAAAGTTCTCCATTTTTTATATTTAATTGAATTTTTGATTCGATTAACTATATTATTTATGTATTTTAATTAAGTAACTATGATATGTAAGAGTTTAAAAACTGGTAAGTATTTTAATTATCAATTTATTCAAGGTAAAGAATTAGTTAAAATTGATGATAGTGATAGTTATAAAATATTTATTCCTTACAAAGAATGGTGTAAAAACTACCTTATAATTGACAAATGGAGAAATCTCAATGAATGGGATATAAAATATAATAAAGAAATAGAAAATGGAAAACTTAGCAGTTCGTAATATGTATAATGGTAACCTAATGATGGTGCCTGATAAAGAGCCAAATAATGATAATTGGTTTAGGATAATTATTATAGTGCTAATAATTTTCTTGATAATAAAAATATTAATAATTAAATTTTAAACAAATGATTGCAGATATAAGATTTAAGAAGTTTAACTCAGAGGTATTGAGTGACGTAACAGCATATATTAAGAATTATCTTGATGAGCGTAAGAATGAAAACATCGAGATTATAATTGGTACTGACTCACAAAACAAGGGTCATAAGACAACATATTCAACAGTAATTGCACTTTACACTCCTGGTCATGGTGCTCACTGCATCTATAGGAAGTGGAATGAGAAGAAAGAGACTGTTCGTAGTGTTCGTCTATTGCATGAGGTAGAGATGAGTCTTGAGATTGCAGAGAATCTTAAGAATGGTGGTGTTAGCCAAATCAACTACATCGATATTGATATTAATCCAAATCCAAAGTTCAAGTCTTATGAGGTTTACCAGACGGCTAAAGGTTGGGTTGAGAGTATGGGTTATGAGGTACGTTATAAGACACTTTGTCCACTTGTAACGAGTGCAGCAGACTGGATTGTTAAGGCTTAATTAAAATAAATACATAAATAATGAATAAAGGAGAGGTTTTGCCTCTCCATTTTTTATATATAGAAACTTATTAATATACAAACAAAATCTGTCATCCTAAAACGTTCTAATACAACCTTAGAATCATTGAATTCAGAAATCTTTTTATTGATATTGATAAACAATTCTTTATCTTCTATATTTTCTAAATCAGTAATTAATTTATCAATATTGTTTTTTATTTTATTAATATCTTTAAAATCCCACTTAGATAATATGATTTCTTTATTCTTTATTTCTTTATATTCATATATATAAGGTCTTGAAACGTCATCTGCATGTTCCATTTCACAAAGTATGAATATCAGATTTTTATTCTTGTTGTCTTCAGATATTTTCTTTATATTATTATATAATTCGGTTTTATCTAATATAATTTTATTATCTTTTAAAGAACCTTTAATCTTAACATCATTTTTATTTTCTTTCGTTTTATTATCTTTATTATCATTATTTTCTTTTTTAAATAATCCTTTAAAGAAATTCATAATAGTATCTTTAAAAGATTCATTTATATATTCAGAAACGTTTCTCATTCAATTATTTATGATTATTTATTAAAAATAAATTGAATTTTTTCAATTATTGTCTATTTTAATTATGTAATTAATGCAAATAAATATGATCACTGTTAAAGAGTTTAGGAATTTGATTAATTTAGGCCCTCAGGATTTTACAAGGGTATTTATGAAATGGGAGCATGGTGACAAAGAAGATTTTATGAAGCGTAATCATTACCCAGCACCTAATCTGGTTAGTGTTAAGATTCAGGATATTTCTTCTCGTTACAATGATATGGGAGGCAAGATTTACAAATTTGTCTTGGAAGATGATTTTGAGAATGATTTTGAAATGCTTCCAGAGGATATGATTAAATTCTTTTGTGAAGGAAAAGATGATTATGACTTACTTGACTTCGTATTATATGTAGAAAAGAATGGTAAGTATGATCATATTCCTCTTCAATTCTCTGAAGGTGATACTGGTTACAGTGACAAAATCAAACATATCGATATTGAAGAAGTTTAAATATGACAAAGAAAGAAAAACTAGAACTTTATTATAAGGCTAAAGAAGCTTATTATAATGGTCAGGAAATTATGACTGACTTTGAGTTTGATACTCTTGAAAAGGAGCTTGGATTGGAAAACAAGGCGGAAGTTGGAACGAAACATAATCCGTCTTATACAATCAAGCATCCTTTTGTTATGGGTTCTATTTCCAAGGTACAGATTCATAAGGATAAAGAAGGAAATATTGATTGGAACAAATATTTTACTGAAGCTAAGAAATACTTTGGAAATAAACCTGTTATTATTACTCCAAAGTATGATGGATGTTCATTTGAAGCAGATATTCTTGATGACGTCATTAATGATAAATATGTTATTCAATCAATTTCTTCTCGTGGTGATGGTTCATGGGGAAAGAATCTTATGAAACATCTTGTTCTTTTTATTCCAAATGAATACATAAAACTTGGCGGACATTATACGCTTCGTGGAGAGGTTCTTGTAAAGAAAGATATCTTTGAGAAGAAATATGCTGAGCAGTTTACAAATCCACGTTCATTTGTTTCTGGAGTTCTTAATAGGGATTATAATGAATTGGATAAGGACTTTTTGGAAATGCTAAATGATCTTTCAATCGTAATTTATGATTATCGTCGATTTGAAGATGGAGAATGGGTTGATCATGAATGGACTGAACTTCCTGATTCAAATGTACTTCCTAAGAGATATTGGGTTACAAGATTGAATGATGAAAAGAATTTTGAATGGTATTACAATGACATGAACCAGTATCGTCATGAATCTTGTGAGTATGCACTTGATGGAATTGTAATCAAGCCAATTGTTTCTGAGAGAATCAACAATACTACAGAACGTCGTCCTAAGGATTGTGTGGCTATTAAGTTTATTCCAATGCTTGAGGAAACCGAAGTGTTGAATATTACATGGAATCTTGGTAAGACTGGTGAATTTACTCCTATTATTTGGGTTAAGCCTGTTGAAATGGATGGCAGAATGGTACAAAAATGTTCAGGGCATAATCTTGGTTATCTTCATCAGAAGGGTATTACGATTGGAGCGAAGATTATTATGAGTTTGGCTGGTGATATTATTCCATTTATGTATAAAGTTACAGAACCAAATGAAAATGGAAATATACCAATGCCAGAAAATTATGATTATTATGAAGATGATATTCATTTGATGGCTATTCTTACGGAGAAAGATATGCTTCGTAATATGTTTATTAATTCATCAGTATCATTAAATATTCCAAATATTGGTAGTGAAACTGCAAAAAAGATTTTTGAATACCTTGATAAAACAAATTCTGATGAGATAACAGCAGATTTTTTTGGGGAAACAACAAAAACTCTTCCTGGAAATATTTTACTTTGTTCACCTGAAGAAATTTATTTTGGTGTTGGTGCTGGTAAGTCTGGTGATAAAGCGAAGAAATCATTTGAAGAAGTTGTTAAGAATATTTCATTAGTAGATATTATTAAATCATGTAATTTTAGATTTTGTGGTCCAAAAGTTGCAGAACAATGTGCAAACTATATGCTTAATGGTGATGCAGATTTCGAACATCTTGCATCTCAAGGTTATGAATGGGTAACAAAGGATTATTCAGATGAAAAGAATGATATTTATAATATTCTTTCATTTCTTGGTAAATCTGTAGATGATTTTAAAATCCAACATATTGAAGCTACCAAAACTACTTCTAATCAGATTCCTGTAATCCTTACTGGAGAACCAAACAACTATAAGTCTAAAGGAGAATTCTTGAAATGCCACCCAGAATATAGAAATACAGGATCTTGGAAAGAAGTACAAATTGTATTTACTAATTCTTTGGAGTCAAATACCGGTAAGATGAAGAAAGCAAGAGAAAAGAATATTAGAATTGAACTATATTAAATTATAATGATTATGACAATAGGAACAGGTATTTTCTTAAGTATTGCATGTATATGTATTACTATTTTAATATTGCGATTTACTAAAATATTGCAAGATTATTTGTGGAGTAAAAATAGGAAGTAATTATGAAGAAGATTTTATTTATTTTAAGTTTAGTTTTATTAATTAGTTGTGGTCAGGAAGTTCAAGAAAACCAATCTAAAAATGAACAACCACAAACAATAGTCATTAAATCAGATAATATCCAATATAATATTAAATGGAATAGTTTTGATAGTCCTGTCGATGTTCGTATTATAACATTATCTAAAGATGGAGAAAGTCATGATTATGTTGTTGCAAATAGTTATATAGGGCGTGCTGGTGGATTAGATATTGATCATTGGCCTGGTTGTAAATGTTTTAAGAATAAATAGTTATGAGTGAAGATTTGATTGCACTTTATTTTTGGTTGTCTGGATGGATAATCTTAATGATAGGATATTATATCTACAAAGTATATATTGATCATGATTATAAAGTAACTAAGAAAGTACACGCATGGAGAGCATTTTGGACAGGTGCTTGGTCATGGGTTGGTATAATTTTTGTTTTTTCGTTTATTACGGTTGGAGGACTTGCTTTATTAAATGATTGGATTGAACATAAGTTAAATAAATAATGGAATATTCTAATATTTTTGGGTGGCGTAAGTATAGAATGCATTACATAAATGAAGATTTTTGTAATACATTTTATGATTCAGAAGCTTACAATATTTTAGTATCACAAGAAGATGTTGTCAAAAATTATATTAATGATCGTTTGAGATCATATATTGAACTTTATAAAAAAGAAGGTACATTATCATTATTTAAAGATCAAATTGATAAATTGGCAGAATATTATGCAGGTCAGTATTTCGATACAGTTATTGAGCCAAATGGTAAGATGAAATACCCAGATTATATTATTCATATTGGTAAGTGGAGAGATGTTTATGTTGATGCCAAGTGCGTTGCTTATATACCACGAAAAACAAGTAAAAACAACCAGCCAATATTGAAATATAATAATGCATGTGGACAAATCAAAGAAGTTGTAAATAATATCTTGGCTTATTATAGAGGAGAAGACAATAAGTTCTATAAGTCATTTGTTATTTTTATTTATTATAATGAAGATGGATATGTTGAAGATGTATTGTTTTGTCCAACTATTTATGCACTTAAATTGAAGAAATTCGATTGGAATGATTTGGATTCATTTAATTTCAATACAAAAGGAACTAAAAATCTAAATGTAACAATTGGATTACCATCATTTCTTGTCAAAAATGGAATGATGACATTGGAAGAAAAGGAGTTGGCAATTGCTACTGCTACTTATAATTATAAAGAAAAACATCCAGAAGAATTTAAGAATGATTAATTTAATTAAAGAACAGAAAGAACTATTTAAAAATCAGATATTGGATTATATTAATGATTCGATTGATTCAACAAGAAAACAATTAAAGTCAAGTATTGAAAGTTGTGATATAAATTATTTCAATGGATCATTAGATACTTTAGCTGAATTAAAAAATTATATTAAAGAAATGTAATGAAAGATTTTACAAATAAGAATTGTTGTATCAATTGTGAAGGATTTGCTTTTTGGGATGGTGATTATTGTTGTGTTCCAAATATGGAAATTCACCAACATAATATAAGATATTATCCTGAATATGATAATAAACCAAATAGAGGTTATTTTTCAGATAATAGGATGTTTAGAGATATTGATAAAACTATGCAATTAGGAAAGAATTGTGAAGATTATCATAAATGGGGAACTTATATGTATGTTAAAGACTGTCCTAATGAATATCTTGAAGAATATAAAAGATTTAAGGAATGGGATAAATTATGTTGGCAATTAGAACAACATGTTTCAGATAAATCAGGAATTTATGAGAAATTAATTAAACCAAAATATTTTAGTAATATACATGAATACTTTAAACAATGAAGAAGTAAAACAAGAAATATTAAACTTTATACAAGAAGATGGTCTTAAAATGATGATTGGCTGGTATAAAGAAAAACATAGAGTATTTCCTATGTTAATTGAAGATGGTGTTCCTATTAGCACAAATTTGTTTTATGGTATGGCTATTAGGAATCATATTCAAAAAAAATTTAGTGTAGTACCTGATAAGATAAAAGATTGGGGAACTTATGAAGACTATATTTATAATATGCTTAAGGATATATTAGAAGAAAAAATTAAAGAGGATTGCTAATAAAAAATAGTAACCCTCTTTTAAAATGATCATATATATAAATGTTTGATTAAATCATTTTCCTAAATTTAAATGTTATGTTGCCAGCTTTTCCCCACGCTGTTGCTGCAGCAATTTGAATCTTACAATAAGCCGCCGATGATGATGTTGTAATTGTACGTAAATAAAGTCGTTTAGTTGATGCATGACCACTTCTATGTAATATTACTTCTTCTGTTTGATTTGTTGCATTTGTTCCTGTATAAATTGTCATTATACCAGAATATATAGAAGCATATCCATCATTACCACTATCTAAATGACTATGTGAAATTTGAACAATATATGTACCATTACCTTTAGGGAAGTTTCCTCCTTCAGTAGTAATACCCGTGTCCATCCAAGCTTCTGTAACCTTTAATGATTTTGTAATAGTTACGGTATCATCCGCATTAATAGCTTCAACAAATTTAGATTTAGTGACATAACGTATCCAGCTATCATTAGAGACAAATATTTTTGTGAATGTTGTTGCATTCATGTCATTAGAAGTAGTATTTAAATGAGAACAATAAATTTGTCCCGATGAGTTTCTAGCAACAATTGTAGATACTTTATATCCATCATTCCATTCTTTGTGTCCACCTCCGCCTAATAATACATAACTATTTGATGAACTTCCTTTTACAAATCCAGATGCCGCTCTAGCATATCCAGTAGTATACATGTCTCCAGCGACATGAAGTTTATAAGATGGAGAAGACGTACCAATACCCGTATTACCACCACCATTATTTAAACATACTGTTCCACCCTCTGAATTAAGATATAAAATTGATGCAGCACTGTTTTTTCGTGCCATTATTTCATTTCCATCAAATGCTAAATTTTCTCCGGCTTTATTTCCAATGACTAATGATCCATTTTGATTTAAACCAACATCTTGATCATAATTAATATAGAGTTGACCAGTCATTGTATCTCCAGTAACATTAACATATCTGCTATCAGATGTTGCTTTACTATATACACCTATTTCATCTAATGTCCATGTTACAGCAGCACTACCATCAACATTTTTACTAGTATCACCTATTTTAATTGCTATTGCTGTTTTCCACTTATTAGCGGTTGCAGCATTACCAGATATATTAATACCCCACGTACCACTAGCACCTCCACCTGTTTTAGTCACAGTATATGTTGTGTAATTTCCTGCATGTATAACAACATTATTTCTCCATTTTAAATCTCCACCTTTATTTAAACATAATCCGGCCGTATTACCTGAATCATCAGGATTTATAATAAATTGATTCGATGGATTAGTGGCTACAAACCAACCATTTGATGGAGCTCCTGCAGTACCAGTTGATCCAAAAGTTATACCTGCCCAATTATTTCCTGCTCTAGTAATACGTATACCTTCATTATAATTACCTTTAACAGATGAATTGATAGTTAAAGGACCGGTCATCGTATCACCAGCCTTTTTGACAAATGTGCTATCAGTTGTTCCTTTACTATAAACACCTATTTCATCTAATGTCCATGTTACACCAGCACTACCATCTACATTTTTACTTTTGTTACCTATTTTAATTGCTCTTGCAGTTTTCCACTTATCGGCAGTTGCGGCATTACCGGCATTTGTTGCATTATTAACCTGTGTTATTTCATCTCCGTAAATATATCCTTTGTTACCAGAAATATAAGATCTTCTAATTCTTACTCCTCCAAAATATGTAGGTATTGTACCAGATGAATAATTTAATAAAATTCTAATTTTACCTCTTACAAATGCGCCACCATCACTACCGTTATATGCTGTATGAGATTTAGGAATTGTATATGTACATGTTTTATGATACCATACACCATCACATGGGCATGTCCAACTACGGGCATTCATATAGTCACAACCACTATTACCATTAATTGGTTTATCTGTTTTATCTCTAAAATCAATACCAACATAATATGTTCCTGCGGTTCCAGATGCTCCACTTGGTCGCATTATCCAAGATTCAATAAAAATCTTTTCTCCTGGCATAAAATATATCCAATCACCCAAATAAGCATTATATGATGTTGATAACCAAACCTTTCCATATGGAGCATTATTATCTGGAGCAGTTACTACGGTTGCACCTGCTATAGATATATTTTCATCAAGTAAAGGGAACATGTTATATATCATATCACTTCCATGAAGCAATGATTTGATTTGATATTTATGTTCATTATCAAGTTTATCAGCATTACCAGCACTATTTGCATAATTAACATTAGCAGAACCATAAGCAGTACATGCAACAAAAGTTGAGCCATTCCAATAAACCGGCTGTGTACTTGAGCCAGTTGATCCTGGTTTAGACGTCACATTACCCCAAGCAACAGAACCAGCAGAACCTGTTACATTAATTCCCCATGTTCCACTTGCTCCACTACCCGTTTTTGTTACAGTATAATTGGTATAATTATTTGCATGTAATACTTTTTTACCTCCTGCGGCATATATTTCTCCTGCAACTTCAAACCATTCACTTCCTTGATTACCAATAAGTTTTATACCTGCAGGAGAACGGTAGTTATCATTATCTGTAAATATAAATGCTACATTTTGTGAACTATTTGAATTATCAAATCTTAATGCCGGATGAACATTTCCGGCAAATGTCATAACATCAGATGTAGATCCTTTCAATGTTAATGTGCCTGTCATTGTATCTCCAGTAACATTAACATATCTACTATCAGAAGTTGCTTTACTATAAACACCTATTTCATCTAATGTCCATGTTACACCAGCACTACCATCTACATTTTTACTTTTGTCACCTATTTTAATTGCTCTTGCAGTTTTCCACTTATCGGCAGTTGCGGCATTACCAGATATATTAATACCCCACGTTCCTGATGCACCACCACCGGTCTTTGTTACTGTATAATTGGTATAATTATTTGCATCTAATATAATATATCCTGTATTAACAACATAGTGTTTTAAATCATTTGCTCCTGCAGTTTGTAACCATAATTCTTCTCCCGAAGCTGAGCTACCATTATCAACATCATTACCTATTCCAATAACAAGTCTTGATCTTTCTCCTGAAGTTGCTTGTGTTGGTGTATTATTATATGCAGCAGCAGTTACTCCCATTGGGTGATATTGTATAAATGCTACATCAGATGGAGTATTAATAGATGTATCATTAGCTTTCATTGATTTAAATACAATACCACTTACTCCATATGTATTATCACCTTGTAATATAATATTAGCATATGCTTTATTAAATCCACCTTGAGAATATTGACCAGAATCTGTTACTCCTTTAATAATCAATGCACCCGTCATTGTATCTCCAGAAGCATTTACATATCTGCTATCAGATGTTGATTTACTATAAACACCTATTTCATCTAATGTCCATGTTACACCAGCACTACCATCTACATTTTTACTTTTGTCACCTATTTTAATTGCTCTTGCAGTTTTCCACTTATCGGCAGTTGCAGCATTACCAGATATATTAATTCCCCATGTTCCTGATGCACCACTACCAGTTTTAGTTACCGTATAATCAGTATAATTACCGGCATGAATAATATTATTATTATTCCATTTTATATCATTTGTTCCATGTCCTTTAAGACATAAACCAACAGTTTCGGATGCATTATTAAGATTAAATATAAGACTATTACTTGAAGCAGGAGTACCAATTAACCAAGCACCATCTCCTGCAGTAGATGTACCGGTACCTGTTGTTGCATTACCAGATTTACCAATTAAAAGTAATGCCCATTTGTCTGTACCTGTTCTATTAATACGTATACCTTGATCATAATTAGATGAACCGTTAGTTTTTACTGTTAATGTACCTGTCATTGTATCTCCAGTAACATTAACATATCTATCATCAGAACTTGACTTGCTATAAACACCTATTTCATCTAATGTCCATGTTACATTAGCACTACCATCTACATTTTTGCTAGTATCACCTATTTTGAATGCCCTTGCTGTTTTCCACTTATCTGCCGTTGCAGCATTACCCGTTGTACTTCCTGATACTGTAGCATAAGGTACTGTTATGTAATTAGATGTTTGATTACCAACATTTACAGCAATAGTATTTCCATTAATAGGAAGTGAAAGAGGAGAAAGTGTTATATCAGCACTACCA
>Ga0326512_10002151_pt1 | contig 14609 bp, 29 predicted proteins | sample 1_2617_0518_D_FD_203652 | JGI IMG/M metagenome (GOLD analysis project Ga0326512, IMG submission 203652) | Bovine rumen microbial communities from UC Davis, California, United States - 1_2617_0518 | ecosystem: Host-associated > Mammals > Digestive system > Stomach > Rumen | place: USA... | reverse complement strand
AAAAAACAATGTACACATATCCATTCATGGTCGAATAAAATCAACTGTGTCTTCTCACTACAATGCGCACATATTCCTATATTCGTTTTTCTCATCTCTTAAATTCTCCCTTAAATATTCGCCATGCGTTTCAAGTTTTTCCTCGAATCTTTCCACAACTTCTAAGAGTCTACGTGATAATTCTTCTCTGCCCTCAGGAGTTGTTGTGGCTTTTAATGCCTTTAATTTCTGTTCAAACAAAAATTCATTTCTCCCAAACATTTCATGAGCTTCCTTTAATGATTTTTCAATGCGGTTGATTCTTTTTTGTGACAAGTTGTGATTGTTAAGGTCTTTATAAATTTGTGCGCTTGACATACCCATGACAAGCGCAACGTCTGACCAGTTCACTTGCAACATAACTTGTAACGTTCTTAACTCCATGTTAGGTGTGTCCTTGTCATCTTTCATTCTTACAATTTTTCTTTGCATTTTATCTTCCTCCTTGTTTATGGTTCTTCAATAATTGCGATATGTTGTTGCCGTCCATACTGTGTGGCTTCTTCGTGGTTGTCAAAGTATATGTCAATATGATATCCTTTAACCCCACTCCCACAATCCTCAGCGATATATGTATGCCCATCAATAGTAACTTTTGAACCATAAGGAATCACCGAAGGATCTACGGCAACCGTTCGCCCTGCTATACATGTCCTTCCTGTGGATGTTTGATTGCCCCAACATCCGGAACACTCTTTACATGAACAGTATGCAGTTGTTTCATATACTTGATAATTATCATAATATGATAAACTGTCTGCCGTAGTAGCATAACAAACTTTATTGCTTAATACACAAGCTAATAACAAAAACAATACTTTTTTTATCATTGTAAACTCTCCTATTTATAGATTTCAAAATGATTCAAAAGTGCGACACCTAAGTCTGATGCAAATCTTGTATCTTTTTGCCTTCTTATAAAATCCTCAACAACTTTTGACGTATATTTCCAGAAAGATGGTGTTTTATTGTCTTTTTCTTCATCAATTGCTTTCCATATACTCCAAAAATCTCGCATCATTTTGAAATTATCAGAATCCTTGTCAAAACTGCTCATGTTTAATTTCCTCCATTTTTATTGATTTTTTTTCCTTCAATGTAAGATAATCAATTACATATATTTCATCACGCCACTTTATGACAATCATAGGCATACTATTTCCACACGATAGCCATTTTTCAAAGGCAAATATTTGATTATCCTCTAACCTTGAAAAGTTAAAACTTTTAGTTCTTTCTGCTAACGTTTTGCAATCAAGTGCGATTGCTTTTCCCTCTTTTACTGCTATTATATCAAAGGGTTGTGCGCCCCGGTTATCAGGTGTGATAAAATGCACCCAATAACCTTTATTCGCTAATAGCTCGCACATTTCCCTCTCAAAAACAGTACCTGTTATTTTATTATTATTCATATCCTAGAAAAACGGCACATCATCAGATGCTGTGGCGGTTGCAAAATCTGCATTGTTTCCTTTATTGCCTGAGTTATCATCATCCGAATCTCTCTCAGGCTCTTTCCATGGTGGCAAGTTACCCTGTTTATCAGCCTTTACAAAATAATGTATTTTTGCGTTAGTATTTCCATTGTATTCTTCATGCTTGATTTGTGCTGCGCCAACCTTGCCAACCCAGTTAGCCATATTAAAATCGCCTTCAGGAATATCCTTGAAACTGTCGAAAAATTGTGTCAAATTTCGATTAGTTATTTCCGGTCTATCTTCCAAAAATACAATGTGGTGAAAAATATAACTGTTATAACCGCTAACATCAAACTTTAGCGTAAGCATATCATTACCACTTTTACTGACCACCTTATCTGCTGACGCAATCCTTATCCTATGCGTGCCAACAGGTATTAATGTGTAACTCTTCTCGCTCTCTGTTCTTTCATAACTCCAACTCATAATCTTAATCCTCCTTATTTTCGTCATTAGTTAATAATTTTATTGAAACACTTATATCATTACTCATATGATTAACCGCCGTTTTTACAAAATCAAAGGCTTCATCAGCATCATCAAAAATAAAATCATAATACTTTATTGTTACAACATATTTTTTCATATCACTTTTCCTCCTCATTAAATTTTATAAAATCCTCTGGTAAACATGCCTTACGAGTGTCTATCTGATTTTTTGCATATATGCTTTGTGTTGCTTCAAGTAGAATACCATGCTTGCCATCTTTGTTAATAAGGATTTTACCTACAACATCACAAAGACCGCATATATTATCCACAATTTTGGGGGAAATCTTAGGTATCAGCCTTGTGTACTTTGTGCCATCTGGATGCGTGAAATCTTCCGCAGTCTCCCACGCTGTCCACACGATATTCACGCCATAACCCTTCATGAATCTAAGGCTATTAACCAACTGAAACTGCATATACTGATAATCGCCCATGGCAGGTACACCTTTGTTTTTACCTTGCGCTCCAAGGTCAGATAAGATACAACGCTCCAACTCGCTGATGTTATCCACCGCTACAGTTTTTATATTGTTCTTCTTAATAAACTCAGGAGTAATTTCTTGCAACAACTGTTTCCATCCATCAAAAGTACCACTGATACCAGCTTCGGCGTTCTTTGCACGGTTTTCAACCTGTGCCACAAGTACCTTGCTTGTATCTTTTACAATCTCACCTTTTGCAAGGGTTTTTCCAATTGTCCTATCTACATCTAGCACAAGCGTGTTCCCCTCGGATGCTTCAGCTATCAGTCCGATAGCTGTACTCTTACCAACACCCGGAGCACAATATAACAGAGCTGTGTAGACATTATTGTTAATTTCGTTAATGCTTTTAATATCCATCTAATCACTCTCCCTTCTCAAATCCTATATAACTTTCATCCGGATTATAATTCATGCAAATACTTGCATATTCGCATGGTGTGAAGTACGCTTTACAATTGCAAGTGTTTTTATAAAGTTTGCTTTTATCATTTTCTGCAACTGTTATCTCACCAGCAACAGTTGATAATTCCTCAATAACGCTTGCAATATCACCATCAGACAATACCACTTCGAGTAATGTTATCTTGCTTTCGGTGTCTTCATCATACCAAGCAACCATGCGTTCAAAGAACTCTTCCTCACTCTCTGCCTTTTTCTGCCTGATAGTAGGCTTTTTGCATATTGTATAATATGCTTTTCTTGCACCTGTGAGATACATATATACAGCCAACTGTTCATCCCATTGTAGGTTATATTTATATTCCTCTAAATCAATACCTGTTGTCTTATGTTCTACTATAGAACCATCCTCAGCAATGCCATCAGCTCTCCCTACAAGCTTAAAAGTATTCATATCCTTTTCTAACCACTTTTCAGCTCTCTTGTAAGATAATCTGGGATAGATATACTTTTTGTAAGCACAAGCCATAGCACATGGCTTAGTATACTCTATATCAAAATCCCCATTTTTGTTTAACTCTTCAATAAACTCATGATATTGTGTGCCTGTTTCCAGTGCATCTGACTTTTTAATCGGAATCAATTTTTCAATATACTTAAATTCATATGCACGCCTGCACGCCTTAAAAAGCTTTGCCCTTGATACGCTTAATCTTAAAAGATTATCGTCTGCCAATGTTTACTCACCTCCCTTTTTCTTCATTGCCAATTCAATTTTCGCACGTGTTAAGTCAGTTGGATTTTGCAAGCCTTTTTCCACATAATGGATTGTCTGTACTGTTAGTTTGCAAAGTTTTGCAAAATCTTTTTGTGACATATTGTTTTCTGCTCTAAATCGAATCATATCTTCACTTAATCCCATTGCCCTTACCTCCTTTCCTTTTATAAAAGAATAACACATATTTTTATTTATGTCAATATTTTTTTTACTTTTTTATATTTTTTTATTCCTGAAATCTGATTTTTGTTACTGCAAGAAATCTTTAATAGACATTTGTTTATCTTTGGGTAAAATACACATTTCTTCTTTTGCCCTTCGATAAAATTTTTTATTTATTTCAAATCCATAAAAATTTCTTTTAGTTTCTAAACAAGCTCTTCCTGTTGAACCGCTACCGAAGCAAGGATCAATAACAACATCCCCTTCATCCGTGAATGTTTCAATCAACTTTTTCAACAACTTAACAGGTTTTTGAGCAGGATGTATTTTGGGGATATCCTTTCCGTCTCTTTCCCACTCAAACCAGTCAAAAACCATATGCCCTGTTCCTCGGATATTTTTCCCATTTTCATCAACCTGTAATCCGTTTCTAAACTTTGGAAGTTTATCCCGGTAAAATAGTAATGCGTGTTCTGTTGCTCCAACAACTCGCATATTTGCTTTTAGAACTTGTGGAGAATAATTCTTGATAAAATACAAAGGAATGTATTTTTTAAAACCTTGCTTTTCCGCCGCTTTAATTAAATCATGTTGTTGCTCAAACGAGCAAAAAACAATCATACAAGGGCTATCTGAACTTCTTCCTCTGCCTTGCGCCTTTGTATCTTCTTTTCTCATTAGCCTTGAACAGAAATGAAAATATTCATATACATTAAAATTATAATCACTTGCAAATGCACTTTTTCCTGCAAGTTTACTCTCACCATTTTTATTATCCCCTCCAACGTACCACATCGGATTTGAGCCGTAAAAGTTATTCCCCACGTTGTATGGAATATCTGCAATAATTAACTGCGCCTTTTGTATTGGGTACTTTTTCCAATTCTGCATAGAATCCTGATATAATTCTGTTTTTAAGCTCGTTCCCATTTCACACCTCCTGCTCTTTCTTTTAATCCACTCGTCACCTGACGGATAGCCGAAGCATTGATTCCTGTTTTTCTTTCTGCATCAATAGACGAATCATATATTATACCCGTATCAACGCATCTTATTTTTTTTCCTACTGTTGAACGACCAAGTTTTCTATAGGCGTGACGTAAATTATCACCCTTTGTTACCCATTCCAAATTACTCTTCTTGTTGTTAAGTTTATTTCCATCAATGTGATTGACTTCTGAATATCCTTGTATGGGGTTTTCAATAAAAGTTTCTGCAACAATTCTGTGTACTTCTTTTACCTTTCTAACTCCATCTTTGCATAAACTAATCGCTTTATATCCCCTATCATTAACCATCTGTTTCATTGGTCTGTTTCTATAAAGGGAGTACAATTCTCCGCTTTCTGAAACAAGATAGAGTCCTTCGTATCCTCTTACATAACTCCACCCTTGCATACTATCGTTGTATAATTCACATTTAATTTTGTTGTTCATTGTTTTAATCATCCTTTCTATTATAAAAATCTTCCACACGATATTGACGCATTTCATCACCCAATAATTCATGAGCATAGTCGGTGAACTTTATTTTTGAATAAAATACGCCTTTCCCACATCTACCTCTTTCAGGTACTTTTTTAATAATTTCCATGCCGAATTTTTTCGCCGACAACTCATATTCATTATTGGCTTTTGCCCACTTTATATATAAAGCGAAAAGGTCACTAGCCATTATCTTTTCACCGTCTGAATAATCAATAATCAAACATTGCTCTACAAATCCGGCTATCAAATCCATTTCCTGCTTGTAATCTTTTGTTGCTTCAATTACACATTCAGGCTCGTCTAAGCCCTCAGCCTGCCACTTGATGCACCCTTCTACAGCCCATGCAAGTATTTGTGGAAACTCTTTTCGCAACTTGTATTTAAGGTTTTTATCTACCTTTTCTTTCGGAATATTGACTTCAAACGGAATCAGCTTTATTCTTCGCCATATACCCACATCAGTACCCCTGACTATGGGCTTGTGATTTGTGGCAACCCAGATTTTAAATTCTGGCGTGTATTCAAATTCATCACCATAAAGAAATCTACAAGTTACCTTTGAACCACCTGTTAACTGCTTTAGTAGTCCTTCATTCAGTCGTACACCTTGATCAGGTTCTTCACAAGTTACAAACCTTGCTGATTTTAACCTTGCTATATCAGAGTTCGCACCACCGCCGGAACTACCCAGGCGACTCTGCAACATAAGTGTGTCAGGTTGAGCGTTACTAGCATACGTTCCCATCAAATCAGCAATGGTGTCCAAAAAAGTGGACTTACCATTGTTACCCATGCCATATAGAAAATATGCACACTGTTCACGGTTACTGCCAGATAATGAATACCCTACACATTTCTGGATATAATCCTGTAGTTTTTTGTCACCACCTGTGACATCGTCCAAGAATTTAAGCCACATTTTAGGCTTGCGCCTTTTTTCGTCATACTCAGCATTGCATATCTTGCTCATTAAACATACGCTCTCATGTGGCATAAGCTCGCCATTTTTAAGATTTACAATTCCATTCTGCACATTGAGATAATCCGGGAACGCATCCATGAGGTCAGGTGATATCGGTATGTCATACAGATGCTGACATTCTTTAATCATGGCTTCTTTTGAATTACTGCCTGCCGTTTTTTTGGCAAATTTTAGTGCTTTTTCCTGTAAATCATCATCAGGAATATTGACGGCATCACGTTTTAAGTCTTCGCAAATTTCATCAGCAAGTTTTTTGATAGCCCCACTTTCATCCAAAACCCATTGCTTTTCAGTCCAAACGTACCATTTTTTGCGGTTGTAGGAATAATGGATAATATTGCCAAACCTATCATATAACCTATGAGCATTGCCAGTGTCGGTCATATCGTAAGCTTTTTTGTTGTCGTCTTTTGCTCCAACTTTGCCATCTTTGAAAAACGCTACCGCAAGGCTTGTGTCATCGCTTTCCACCCTCGGTTCGTATACATCAGCACAATCAGCACAAGCTTTCATAATAAGTAAACTTCCATATGTTTCCGTGCCACGCTTTTTATCCCATTTATCACGCATTAACCCAGACGTTCTAAATATCCTGTCCATCTGTGTTTCATTTCTGCCTGTCCAGAAAGCTAAATGATTGCATAAAGCTAAATCAGCTTCGGACTGACTCCGATATAATCCCTCCCATTGCCCTGCATAAAGCATGCTGAATAGTTGACCTGTTTTACAATTTCTCGCTTTATCAATTACTTCATAATCTTCCAAATCCACAACGGCCTGTCTGCGTACTTGTATCTTCGGTGTGGAAGAGGGTAGATACTTACTATGTAATACCTTAATCGGTTCGGTACAATCCTTTACATGAACATAAGCAGGATTGTATATGTTGCCGGTACAAATGAAATAACGCCCTGAGCTATACATTTCAACATTACCTTTTCGTCTTGCTCCATCAGGCAAGACACCCTTACAAATGATATGTAGACCTGTTCCGCTCTTGCTTATCTCTGCATAGCTTTGCAGGGTTTCCACAAATTCATCACACAAGTCTACATCATCAAGACAATGGTCAAGGTCTACTCCGAAGTATCCGGACTTACCATCAAACATAAAACCCAAACCATCGAATCCGAATGTATCACAAGCTTTACAAGCTTGCTCGAATGTTCCCCATGTTTTAGGATTATTTGACTGAGCGTTCTTACCTGTAGATGGATTCTTAGGCGTTTTGTCCACACCGCGCCAACATACCCAATTATTAAGCCGTTTAAGCTCTTGTGGGATATTTTCAATCTTTGTTTTCATGCTCTTCTTCTCCTTGCAATCTCAAAATCTCACTCTCCATAATTAACCAACGGTTGCTCCCGGCTATCTTTTTAGCCTTAATCTTCCCAGTCCTTGCCCATTCTCTGGCTGTTCTTACTTGCAATCCAAGTAATTTTGCTGTTTCAACAATATTGTATCCCTTTTCCATCGTATCCTGCTACTAAAAACATATACAAATGTGTATATGCTAGATGATTCGCTACAATCTCACGATTTGTAGTTACTGCTTCAATGTGTATGCTTTGGTGGTTGCAAGCAACACACTACTCACAAGTTCTTGTACACTCCACAGTCGTAAATTCCCGACTTAGCCATCGGTACATATCCATATTGCCTTGTGTGTGACTTTATATGGATTTCATCTAAATAGTAGACTCTCCTTTCTTAAAATTTTAGTTTTTTGCTACTTGTTTTTCGTAGACTTATACCATTACTCAAACACAACCATCAGGTTTCTACACCGTAGTTAGCAGGACTGTTTCAACCTGCTCTGGTATTTCCTGTGCTTTCAGTAGTTTTAAGTCACCAACTAATACCTTGGATTTTAGGTATTTTTGAGCATATTTGCTCACATTTGATAATATTTTTAATTACTTGCTTTTACCTCCTCTCATGATTTTATTTTTCAACAACTTACTACACTTATCATTATGACATGTATAGCTATATATGTCAATATTTTTATATATATTTATATTTCAATGTAACATTTTTATATAAAATAAAAAAGTATATATAAAAATATAAAATATATAGAAAGTTTAGAGAAAACGCTTAAAATGTTTCATCCATACACTCATGCTCTCCTGGATGGGGGCTTTGAGCAGTTCCCAAAGTTCGTCCGCATCTATCATTCGCATTGCGTTGCCTCCAGTTTCTCCCTGATTTCTTCATGCTTTTTTTCTATAATCCGGGCAACGAGTTCCGGTAAAGAAATTTGCGCTTGCCCGGTTTCTTTGATTTGCGCTTGTGCATAATCATATATCGCTCTTGCCTGATCTTTGGTAAACTGAAATGCTATCACATCATCCCGACGCTCAACCCCGACTATAAGCAAACTGCCTCCGCGATAATCGCCGCCACGTTTCTTCGCCTCGTACTTGATTGCCATGCAAATATCGGAGATAAGCTGAATCTTATCTTCGCTCACATCGCCTATCAGAAATGCGGCTTCGGTTGCACCTTTTTCCTTCGCTGCCGTCATAATACACTGTTCAAATGTGCTAACCGCTTGTTCATTTAAGCACCGCAGGTCGGTTATTTTAATTTTCCACTTTCCGACCTTGTACTCAATCATTGGCAGTTCAGGCAACATAGAAAATTCTCCCGGAATCCCGAATATACTACCGTCTACAGGTGTTCTCTTGTATTCCATATATAAATCCTTTCTGCCCTCGTGACCTCCGGGGCGGGTTGCTTATCTTGTATATTCTATTTGTTATCTTGCTTTAAAACTCAACACTCATTTTCTTTTCTGTGTTCCAGTACGGTGCTATCTGAACATAGCCCGTTTCTTTTACAACCCTGTATTTACCTGTGACAGTTTTGAAATAGATATACTTTCTACCTTCCTTAGTAATCTCACATTCCGCAACTTTTCCTCCGATGTAATGTAATTTCATTTTCTTTTCCTCCTCCCCGTGTAACCGTTAGGTCAGCTTTGACTTTATGCAAGTACGCAATTTGCAACGTTTATTTTTCTTCCGTCTTCAAAATAGATATAATCAGCAATCCAACGACCATATCTGTCCTTGTACTCTCTTTTGTTTGTTACCTTACCAATATAACCATGTTTAATAGTTCTTCCCTTTACGACTTTAGCCATATCACCGATTAAAATACATCCGTTGTCATGGAGATAAATTTTCTTCACTTCTTCGTCAATTTCCATATAGTAAAGTTCATCATTATCCCTGCTACAATCAGCATAGTCATAATCACGCACACATTTTGTTTTTACCTCTTTTGTCGTTGGGTTATAAAAAGTAGCAACAACATAAGAACCGCCGCTTTGTCCTATTTTATAAAAACCTTTTTCTAACATTTTTTTATCCTCCTTTATTTTAATTATGCAAACGATCACATGCTTTTTTAAGAACATTCATGGGTATATCATTTGTTATTATAAAATAGCCCTTTTCATTCATGTCGTTATCATTCATAAAATGAAGAGATGCTTTGAATTTGTTTTTTGTAACTTGAGTTAAGCCCTCAACCTCATTCGTGTACTTAAATTGTCCAATTACTTCAAAATCACTGCTTAATATTGTGTAATCATCAAGGTTATAAAATTTTGCATCCATATCTTTGTACCTCCATTTATTTTTTATTTGTTTCTTTATTATTTTCATGAATTACAATAAGCTATAGTTATTATTTCTTTATTATTCTTAAAAATTGCTACCCTATAAAATAACTTATCAGTAAAATTAAACTCACTATAGCACTTTTTAGCCTCAGCTATAGCTACATTTTTGTTATCTGTTTCGCTTACTATAACGTTTTTAGCATCTTTGCCAATACCAACCTTTTTTACTAAATATCTCATAAGTTTGTACCTCCGTTTATTTTTTATTTGTTTTTTTATTATGTATTCATTATAACTCATATATATGTATATGTCAATGCTTTTTTTAATTTTTTTTTAATTTTTTTAATTTTTTTTATTTTTTATAACAAAAATAAAAGCCCTTTATAGGGCTTCTATTTTTCTTAGAATACTTTGATATAATGGTGGATTAAGCACCGACAAGGCACTCATTGCATCATCCATTATTTCAAGTATTTCTTCAATATTCTTTTCACACGCAAGCTTGCCAAAATCTGTATCACTGGAGTAACTCGCTTCTTTACTTTTAGACATAAAACTGTAGGCAGGTTGTTCTTCCAATGTTTCCCCGAATAACTCTTTCTTTAATGTCAGGAAAGATGCAAGCTTTATACACGTGTTCGCTGTAGGATTCCTCACTCCCTGACACTCAGCGATAGCTTCATCAAGGTCTTCTTCTGTTATCATGGGAGTAACACCTCCCCTACATCTGTTCTATCTTGCGAATAAATTTCTGAAATTCCATCCGGGTTCTTTCATCAGGGGCATCCTGCATAAGCTCTCTAAGCTCCATAATCATACCATCATTAGCCATAGAGTAGCCTTGCTCTCTTGAGTATCTGCCCATGGAATCACGTCTTGCATTTCTTCCACGTGCATAAGACCCTCTGCCACGTGCGTATGAATGATCGCTGTCTGCTTCCATCATAGCCATTGTGGTCTTAATAGACTTAATAGCGTGCGTGAGTGCGTCTATATCGCTCTTTAACGCATAATCTGATAAATTGACCATCTGATTATTAAAGTCTGTTTTAGGGGTATTTTCTTGCGATTCTGAGGTATTTTCTTTTACAAGCCGATATTTGTCAAAAGTAGGCTGGTCTAGCTGAGAGTATCCCATCCTTTTATTTATTTGATAATAAAAAAATAACACGAAAAAAGCACCCTTACAATGAAGTAAAAGTGCTCTTTTCGTGAAGAAAACAAACAATAATAAAAAATATATAGGAGGTCAAATAAAAAGAAAACTATCAAATTTTAATTTTTGAGAATAAACGTTCTTCGCCTTTTTTGACAATAGTTTTGATTTGTCTTACTGATAAATCAAACTCTTCGCTTAATCTCTCGTATATTATACCATCAAGTAAGCGTCTTTTCAAGATTTTTCTATCTCTTTCATTAAATATCCATAAATCTATGAGATTTTCAATCTCCGGTCTTGATAAGTCAGGGATCATCGCCTTACCCTTGTTCCTCTCGTTTTCTTATTTTTCCGAGTTCTTTTCCGGGTTCTTTTGATTACTATAATCCTTGCCATAATTTATATCACCATCATTCCCTACATAATTTGCTGTGCCATTTTTAGCATCCACATCGACAGTGGATTTTGTTGATGTATAGTCGTACTGACACCACTGATATAACCATATTGCATTGCTAAAAAATAACAAAAAAATTACCAAAATCAAAACAAAAACAATTCTTTTTATTATTCTTTCATTCCTGATCTGTTCGCCTTCATAGACAAGATAAGGCACTGTCTGTAAGTGTTCATCCATATACCTTTCCCCTTTTATTACACATTGATAATAACATGCTTACCTGCCTTTAATGGCATATCTCCCTTTTTCCACTTTTTCTTCGCAGATTCTACCGATATCTTTTCGAATAACTTAGGAAAGCTTTTTACGGTATGTTCAATCATTGTAGCCGTCGTGAAACATCCAACCATCTTTTGACCATATGTTATATTGATACAAGTGGCGGCAAAGGATGAGCAGTCACAGTTACACTTTGGAAACGTACCTTTCTTTATTGCATTTTTAATCTTTGAAAAACTCCAATTAAGCTTTTCACACGCATTATATAAGCTACCTCTATCGGCTTGATTATATCCAGTGTGGTTATCATTTGCTAAAAAACGTGCTATTTTTGCGCACCTTCGTCCTGCGGCGGTATCTTTGAACCTTACCACACAATTTTGTCCAAAGTCGTAGTAATCGCCCACTTTTACTTCTCGCCCTGTTTGGTCGCCTTTTTCTCCACCTGTAGCGTGTCCATTTTCTCCGATACTTGCCCATGCAAACTTATTCTCCATGTTTATGTTCCTCCTTTTATTCAATCAAAATAATAATCATTATCGACTTCCGGCAATCCTTTTGCTATGCTTGTCAAGATTGATAAAATACCTGCCAGTAATGATGTTGAGCCTACAACTAGCCAATTCACTTCATTCATTACAGTTGATACCCCTATGGTAGATACTGCCGTCTGGCAAAAAGTCTTTAATGCACGGATAGCCATTGCCTTTATAAACTTTTTTGTTCTTATATTCATCCCACTTTTTCCTCCAAATCGGTGATCCTATGATTCGATACTTTTAGTTTTTCATCAAATAGTTTTGCGGATTCTTCTAGCTTATATGTTCGTTCAATCAAAGAGTTGTGAGCATCCACACGCTTCGTCAATTCGTCGATTTTATAGCTTATCAATGCTTCCGTTTTTTTTGATTGAGTTAAATTAGCCAAAACACTAACTATAATCATAGCTCCTGCCGATATTATTGCCGTTAAAATATCAATCATCTTCAATAATCCTTTCTAAGCCTGATAAAACAGTTGGCTTGATTGAAATAGACTCAATTTCTGCCACTGTGATTGTATAAATTCCTGCTATTTCAATTTCAAACTCCATCAGTTCTTTTCGTTCTTTTAGGTACTGATCAAAACATTTTGGCGGTATCGTAAAAGTTCCATCCGGTTTAATCGCTTGACCATCCTCACCGACCTCAGCGTATTTTTCAATCAATTCCTTCTCATCTGTGGCAAGCTCTACCATTTTTTCATTTAACAGTTTTAAATTTTTAGACACTTTTAACGCAGTCTTAAAAGGCATCTCTTTTTCGGAAAGTTCCTTAACCGCACTGGCAAGAGTCGCTAAATCGTTATTAGTTATTTTCATTCGTTTCCTCCGTTTCTACAACAAAATCTTCCACATATGCATAAAACTCGTCAATGTCATTATCACAAACCTGCTTGTTTTGTTTGTATAATTCTGTATTCAAAAAGTTGGCGGTTATTGAATGATTGCCATCATTGTGGTTGATATTGGCGAATAATTGAATAACCTGAGTATTGTTAATTAAGACCTCTCCATTGATATTAGTTGTTTTTTGCTGAATGTTTAACATAAAAAATCTCCTTTCTATTGGTTATAAATTGAATTTACCTCGTCCGTAAACCGTTTAATTGTGGCGTCTGTCATTGCTTTATCTTTTAGGTATGCTGTCCTGTTTAATATGTTTGTATCAATGTAACATGAGCCATTATCTCCAAAAGTGATGACTGCATGTACTTGTGCCACCTGTTCTTCATCGTCATTATTTACTTCCATGTGCAAAATCATTTGCTTAGTTGTATTTGTAATCATACTTTCTCCTATCTTGCGTATACAGAAACGTTTACTTGTGACGTGTAATCTGTACCGTCCTGATGCACACGGTCAGCATTGAAGGAATATGTACTATTTGAACGACTCGCACAAAGAACCCAAGATGAACCATCTGATGTATTTGTTGTACCGCCGAAAAAATGTCTATTGCCACCTAACGCAGATGCCACGAAATAAAAGGTCTCGGCATAAAATCCTAAATCCAAAACAACAAAAAATTCTGTATATGTGCCTGTGTATGTTAACACAGTATTCCCAGTAGTACTACCTAGCTTAGTCCATGTTAATAACCATGTGCTAAAGTTTGCCTTACTTGTCTTTCTTATCCACCCACCTGAGCTTACAAAAGCAACATCAGACGTGAAAGAGTTTATATCTTCAGCATCACCAGACATATTGTAATAAACGGCTTTTACCCGTCCTTCTGATGTTCTTTTAACTATCGTGCTTGCACCTGCGGATTCATCAGGACTACTGTTTTGTAAAGTATCAGCATTAGCACAACTTCCTGAGCTAGTAATATATCCACTATCGTTAGTTAGTTGACTTAGCTTAGTCGGAATTTCATCTGCCCTTGCAATTCTACGCCAATCACCCCAAGTATCATAATCGCCATTACGATTACGAATATATAAATTTGAACCTTTCTCATAATTCAGTATCATTTGCCAACAATAATTCTCACCTTCCCCTGAAAATGTGACAAGTGTACCAGCAACAGGAGCACCGTGGCTTGGATAAACAAAATGTATTCCATCACGTAAATTATCAACATTCAGACTACTTGTCTTTGGCCACCAATTACCACGTTCAAGGTAGTTAGCGCTTGTAGGTATAGTAGGCGTTCCACTTATCTCCGAATAACTATAACTCGGCTTTGTGCTTGCCTTAGCCCATGAATATACATCGCTTGCAGGTAATGTAGTAGGATAGGCGGGAAGACTTACCACTCCTGATGATGGATTATAAGCGGTACTTCCAAC
>Ga0326512_10002150_pt1 | contig 14609 bp, 9 predicted proteins | sample 1_2617_0518_D_FD_203652 | JGI IMG/M metagenome (GOLD analysis project Ga0326512, IMG submission 203652) | Bovine rumen microbial communities from UC Davis, California, United States - 1_2617_0518 | ecosystem: Host-associated > Mammals > Digestive system > Stomach > Rumen | place: USA: California... | reverse complement strand
TCTATAAAATTCGCCATTCTCATATTTATTATGACCATCGCGCGTAGGGTCGAGTAGCAGCCAACGATTGTCGGCAAAAGCTGCAACAACAACATGATTAGTTTTGGGCTTGATAGTATTAATGTCTATCATCTCCCCTGGCTTAGCCATATAACAAGGCAGTTGCTGGGCTGGTATATTCATGGCTCGCAGTAATGAGACACAGAGGCTTACATAACCACGACATGTCGTGTGACGACGTTTGACCACGGCGAGAGACGAGTCATCCTGGCGCTCCTTAGCATGGAGTTCGTCATGGTCATAAAAGAGGTTACGTGCCACAAATTTGTGAACAGCCAGTACCCGTTGGTAATTGTCCTCAACGCATCTGCTTGCTATCTCATCAGCCAGATTTTTTACAGGCTCCTCGTCACTCTGAAAATAGTCGGTAGCCTTAAGCCAATATTGCAAATGTTCTTCGTCTGCTGGAATTCGTTTCAATTTGTCCATGTTATAGATATACGCCGGGGTGTTGTGAAAAACACTATCGCGTGCATTGACAGATATAGGAACGCGTATGTATGACGAATAGTAATCGGTATCAGGAATGTGACGGCATAGTGAAAGGACCTGATTGGTATGCGGTAGGATGCTGAGGTCATAACCACCATCATCATCAGGCTTTAAAACGGTACGCTTGCCAGATCCGTCTGACGATGCACCAACCAGATTACGTCCTCGTAATGGTTTTGACTTCCGTAGAAAGAACAGTTTCTTGTCACGAATTACAAGTCGCACAGCCCCCTCTTGGTAATATGATGAGCTGAATGTATGTATAAGATCTTTATTCATTATCGTCTTTGTTAACTTCCATATTATTCTTCAGACAAAGCAAGGCGTAAACCTATACAACTCTTAAAATCATCTGGTTTTAATGGACCGCGATCAGAGACTCGGCAGAAATGTCCAAGGAGACACATACAGCCACCTCGACACACATGAGTTGATCCTTCAGCGGGGCCATGTGGGTTGGTCTGAGAACGAGAACTATAATCGCCATACCAATCCTGACACCACTCATAAACATTGCCACTCATATCATAAATTCCCAACTCGTTAGGTTTTCTTGTCGCCACGTCGTGGGTTGTGATGTCATAGTTGCCCCAGTACCATCCTACCTCATTAAGATCATCACTCCCACTATATTTGTAACCTTTACTCTTACGGCCTCCGCGAGCAGCATACTCCCATTCTGCCTCCGTTGGCAGACGAAAGGTCTTATCGGTGAGAACATTTAATTTGTTGATGAATTTCTGGCAATCGTCCCATGTTACACTTTCCAAAGGATGATGTGAGCCCTTGGCTGATGAAGGATTGTTCCCCATCACCACTTCCCACAACTCTTGAGTTACCTCTGTCTCAGCCATATAAAAACTATCCAGAGTAACACGATGCGAAGGATGCTCGCGAGAATTACCTACACACCATTCATCCTGGGTTCCCATCATAAATGTACCGCCTTCTACATGAATCATGTTAAAAGGCACCCCGTTAACTGTATATTTCTTTTCGTTGGACATAGTCTTGACATTTGTAATAATATGGAGTCTTCGAACTATTAATTTCTATCACCATCGATGAAAATCATGAGATTCAGTGCAAATTCCATTGGTCATGTGATATTTTTTATTAGCATGATAGAAAGGGCTGCTTCGGCGGCTCTTTCTTTTGGTTTTTATTTTGGAATTATGAAGGATATTAGGAAAATTGAGTTGTCATTATCAACAAGCGAATCGGCAGATTATACTGACGGTTGTATTATTGTGAACATCCAAGCAAGAAAAGGCTCGATGATTAAGGAAGGGCGTTTCACTTGCTTTGTCTACACAGACGACTATTCCCCGATGTGCAACAGCGATGTGACTTATAAGTTCAATCGCGAGAACAGCGTCAATGTGAGTATCGACATGCTATCTTTCCGTATTTGGTTGCCTGGGAAATACTTCCTTCTGCTCCGCGACAAGAATAATGGTTCTCTTGCACGTATTGACTTCGAGATCAACAAGTCAATGAATATCATGCAGCAGCCATTAACGATGTGCCCCACCTGTAGTATCGAAGACATTCTTACCACCAGTATTGAGAACACTGAGGCGAGCTGGGATGTCCTCTCTACAACTCCCGGCACCTCAGAGCTAAGACAATATGCTTTGGGATGCAGGCAATTGAAAATCTACAATGAGTTCCGGAAAGGACTGAGTGGCAGAGAATTGAGAGCTAGCCGAAATCTTCTGATCTACACCACCAACAGGGATTGGAATGCAGGACTACTCCAGTCTTTCCAGAAACTCGCTGTGCCAGGCTACTATTACATTCACGTAGACTGCAACACACTCTACAACGGAGCCCTGCAAAACCCTTTTGAGCCACTGAATGAGATCCTGAACAATACCACTAATCAGGTCTTTTGCCTGACAAATCCAGGAGCCTTGCTCAACACGGGAGGAAAAATTATCACGCGACAGATTGTAGAGAAGATCTGCGAAGACAGAGAGAGATACAAGCTTTGGCTATGTGGTGGCAAACAGGAGATCGAGAGTGTATTAGATGTGTTTCCCTCTCTGAAAGATCTGTTTCTGAGTGGAAACGTACTTAGCCAACTTCCATATAGTGGCTTTGAACTCGTCCAGGCTTTTATCCAAGAGTTGGACAATGAGCATCTTGAGCCTTCCGAAGCGACGATGGACGCCTTAGCCAGAGCCATACTGGAGCATCATGAACATGGCTGCTTCTCCACATGGTCATTGAGCAGTATCCGCCGATATGTTGCTGAGGAAGTCGCTCCGCGCTACCTCTGTCGTGCTATTGATGACATTATGTCCGAGAAGGAAGAATTGTCGAAATTACCCATTGAGGATATTCCTCTTGACCTCCTGCCCAACTCAACATCGGAGTTCGAGGACAGCATACGCGAGCTCAACGAGATGGTGGGACTTGATGACATCAAGAAGAGTATTACAACGATGGCCAACCAAAGCCGCTTCTTCATAGAGCGCAGCAAAGCTGGTTTCCATACGTCGAACAAAGCTGCGCAACATGCCATTTTCACTGGCAATCCCGGTACTGGCAAAACGACAGTCGCAAGAATGCTGGGTAAGATATACCACTCTATCGGTCTACTTTCCAAAGGGGATGTGATATGTGCCGACCGCACAAGACTTGTGGGACGCTTTATCGGTGAGACCGAAGAAAACATGAAGGCTGTCTTGGAGGAAGCGAGAGGAAATGTGCTCTTTATCGATGAGGCATACAATCTCTATGAAGGAACAGTTGACAGGAAAGACTATGGTGCCAAAGTCATTGACAGTTTACTGACAGTTCTCTCGCAACCCAATCCTGATATGGTCATCATCTTCGCAGGCTATGAGAAGGAGATGGATGCCATGCTGAACTCGAACCCCGGACTGATGGGGCGATTCCCCTATAAGTATCGCTTCAGCGACTATGATGCGGAACAACTCATGGAGATTGCGCTGCATCTGTTTGCCAAAGACGATTATATCATCAGCGACGATGCAAAGGCAATCCTTCAGCAGAAGATATGCGACACCTTGGCTCAACGCACCAACAATTTCGGTAATGCCCGCTGGGTGGAGCAGTTCATCAGAAACGGCATCATACCAGCCATGGCAAACCGCGTCACACTTGATGCCGTTAAGGATTACCAGCATATCCTCGCCTCGGATGTTGAGGAAGGCTATATGAAGTTCAACCCACGTATGATAGAACTGAAGCCCCGTCGTCAGGTGGGCTTCAGCGCCTAACCGAATCCAAGCATGATCATGCAATTACCATCATTTGATGATGCGCAAAAGGCAATCAAGGGAGGGAAAGACCCAATGGCTTTCCTTCACCTTGGTATCCTGTATGCCCAAGGAACCGGTACAACACAAGATGAAATGCTTGCGCATTACTTCATCAAGAAAGCACTCGATATGGGGTGTAAAGAGGCAGAAGAGTATCTTAACATAGAATACGAATCCGGTAAAAAGGATTTTGCCACTGATATAGAATCTTATATCGGTGAAGACGGTTCCATGTCACGGGAAACAATCCACAAACTCAGGACAAGAGTTGAAGTGGAAAGGAAAGCCAAGCACTACGGCAATCTTTCCAAAATCCGCAAACATCTGGCATCAATCTATCCCGAATATAATCGTAAGAAAGCCATTGATGACATCCTCAACGAACGGGATACCATTGATGCCGACATTCTGTATTCCACAAGTACTGTTGACAACACGTCGGAAATCTACCTGGAGTTACAAGACCGGCTCCTTCAACAGCTATACGCCCAAGTGGATATTGACGATAATGTCTGGAAACGTATCAAAACCGATGCGCTTGGTAAAGATGAAAGGGAGTTGGCTCAGACGCTTGTAAATTACATATCGTCATACGATAAAGTATGCAAAAAATACTATGTAAAAAAGAAGGAAATATATAACCTGAACACCATAGGTTTTTATCCCTACATAAAAGTCCATACACTGGCCACGCTGAGACGGCAAGGATTCAGATGCCTGCTGTCTATCAAGGATATCGAGCCCACCATACGATACAGGTTCTTAGAATGTTTAGACAGTGATGAGAAGTTACTGAATGTCTGCGAAACCATTAAGGACCAGAACCTCCAACTCTTTCTCATCTCTTTCGTAGAACTGAACATCGACATCGAATCACTTGAGACCAATTCCTTGGCTTTGTTGAGAGCCTATCGAAACAACAATCTCAAGCCTCTTGCAGAGCATCTCAACGCATTTGCAAACAGACTGGATAGAGTCGGAATTAAGCACAATCAGCCTTTATATACTGCAGATAATCTCCCTGCGATTAAACTCTGACAAGTCCTGGTCTTCGTATCAGGAAGCAATACTTACTCGACAACCCCTTTACCTCACAGCACACCTCTCACGCTGTGAGGTAACGGATTATTTCAAGCTTTAATTCTTATTCTAATGGAATGAAGATAGGACTTCCCCTATCATATCAATAAGGAAAATGATTCACACGTTCTAATCCATGGCTTGATGGATTGTATCAACAAGTCATAGAGCGATGATTGTTCTTTGCATGCAAAATTATTCTGCTGCAGTAAAGTTACCTTCGGCATCAACGTAACCATTTTTGCCTTTACGCGAGACTTTTGCCTTACCATCAAAAAAGAACGGGAATGAACTGTCTTGATTCTCATCTTTCCACAGACCATAAATAGCAGGAATGACTATCTGGCCTTCGGTATCTATGAAACCGCCAACATCTCTATTTGGATTTTTGGTGACAAAAGCCTTACCACCACTGAAGCATTCACCATAGATATAGTTTGTTTTGAATATAGTTTTTCCTTCACGGTCTATCCCATATAACGGATCCCCACTCCTTTTCTTAACCAAAGCACGATCATTAAAGAATTCGGTCGCATACGGAAATTGACATGGGATAACCTCATTGCCTAAAGAGTCTACGTATCCATAGCCCACATTGCTTTGTAGCACTTTGCCAAGTTGAGTACGCTTGAAACTACAAGCGATACCATAATGACTGAAAGTAATAACCCTGTTACCGTCTTTATAGTCGTATGTACTATCAGGATTCATAAAAACTTCTATCTTCTCTGATATGGCATTCTGCTTTTGGCCTCCTATCCAATCCGTAGTATATGTAATAACAGCAGAAGAGAAGTAGGTCACGATGTATGCCAGCAAAACAAGCATGCCATATAGGAGGGTCAAGAACCAAAAATCCCCAGAAGTAACTGATGGTATGTAACTTTTGAATGAAAGTTTATCGTAAGAAGAATATCGGCTATATATATTGGGATGATTATCAAGATAATTTGCATATACAAACTCCATAGCCAAATATATTGGGAAACGTACACCTAAATATATAGCAAAGAACATTGCAAGAACTCCATTAAACAAAAGTGGCGTAGAAATTATCAAAATACATGATAAGATAATTCCTTCTTTAACAACTCTCCATAAGGTGCACTTAAAGGGCTCTTTGAAAAAATCTTTGGGTAGTTTTGCTGCTATGGATTGGGAAATACCCATACCAGCCAACGATTTCCCAATATTATCTTGATCGCCATAATTTAAATGCTCTGTATTATCATATTGATAATTGTGCCCCGTTCTTCCACTACCGTGCCCCAAAAGATTTGTATTTGTGGTGCTTCGTAGTTGAGGATTATGTGGACCTGTCTGGGTTTTATGGAGTAATGAACTGGCAGCTCCACCACCTCTTGTTGAAGGAATTCCACTTCCTGCCGTTGATGAACCGTTTCCGTGGGAAAAATCAGAAGAATCACTTGAAGAATCATCATCACCCAAGAATTGTGAAAGCCAAGCAAAAACAGCTAATATACAGAGTACCAGATAGTGTAGCACTTCCCAAATGACAACAAGTGCGAGTGTTCCAAGAAAAATACGGAACTCCCATTTCCCTTTTCGGGTAATATCAACACACTGATCCCGTAAAGTATGATTTCGATTCAGCAGCATTATATCTTTTTTCCCCGAAGAATTTACATAATAAGCTAATAATCGTCGAGGGGTCATAATATAGTTGAGGAAGAATAGAATACCAAAGATGAAAATGTAGAAAGTGAAGTTCTCTGTTGATGATGTCATTTTCCCCCAATCTATGATATTTACAAACGGCATGTTATGGGCCTCCAGATAAAGGATGTCTTCCGTTCGCATATTTGAAAAATAGGTAAATGTTCCAAGAGTAGGAGTGATAATTATCAGATTGATTATGAGTTTTACCCAAAATACAAGGTTACTCATCTTTACGTGTCCTATAAGCATTGTCTCTTTATCAGCAGGTGGTGTCTCGTCCAGTAATTTATCACACAATGTATTTAACAACCAAACAAGTAAGGAAATGATACATATAGTCACCAACAAGCTATTGGTTTTGCCTATAACTCTACCTATCACAACAGCGGCAAAAGTAGGAATTTTTCCAATTAACGAGTCTGAAGGCTTTCCTATAGAGTAGAGTGCATCTCCGATCCATGTAATGCTGATTTTCAGTTTTAGTTTCTCCCAAAAGCCAAGATGATGCAAATGCTCGATTTCATTCCATACCTCTTTCATCATAACCGGGCAGACATAGTCTATGCCTTTATCCATTCCGTCTTTCTGCATTTGCATATATTTGGCACCTGCAGTAATTCCCTTCATGGTCATATACGTGTCGAGTTCTTCACCAACTCGTAATTGGATTAGAGAGTTGTTTTGTGTGGCAAATATTAATATCCCTTGTTTTGCAAATAGTTCTGTTTTCGCATTTTTTCTATAGAGATTAGCTATATCATTGAAATAGTTATCTGCTTTCTTTGCTACTAAACCAGGATCGCATACGGAATCTATTACAATACATGATAATGTCCCATCAGGGCCAATACTTGTTTCGGCAAATCTTTGTGTAATCTCGCAAGCCAGGGTTGAAGAGTTTATAAAACTAGGTTTTCTGGCAGCTAACGGAATAGAAGCCTTTTCGTCTTCACTACAACCAGTGATTACCGTTACCATTAAGAATAGAAACACATACGCTAAAAAGTAGTTTGCCTTTTTCTTCATTTCTTTGATTTTTAGTTTTATTTTGGTGCAAAGATATATAATATCATGGAATAAACAAAAGAATAAACCAATAATTTTATTGTACCACCCTTCTTTTAATATATCCTTGTTGTAATGGAATGAAGATAGAACTCTATGTCGTTATAATTATAGAAGGATTCTATATATTTGAATATCTCTTGAAGCAGATATAAACGATTTCTTTCATTTGCATCATCAGAAATGGCGATTTAACATTTTATAAGATAAAATAAAACGCGATTTTCTTGCGCAATCAAAAAAAATACATTATCTTTGCAACGCTATTTTTAATTTAACACTAAAAAGATCAAAGTTATGATGAAAAAAAATCGAATCGAAACCATCTCTAGTTTTACTAGGGTTGCTGGATTTTTAACTTGGTCTACGTCAGTGTAATCCCAAGTGTTTGCTGGTGCATCCAAATGGGAATTGCATTGGTAGATTTAAAAATTAGCTTGGGGTCCTATGACCCCAATTTTTTTATTAAACATATATGTACTATCAACGCGCATTTATTTGTGGTCATTTCTCTTTTGAAGGGAAATTTACCTATCAAGAAATTAAAGAAGGAGAATGGACTCCAGCCAAGGAATCCATTACAGAGGATGAAAGGGAGGGTTATTACCTCAATTTTCAGAAGTTCATTTTATCCAACAAAAACGGTGGATGCACTTCTTTCAAATTGGTAATTAACAAAGATATTTGGATTGGGAAAGGAAAGAAGAAAGGAAATGAAACAATATATGTTAATGAGTTAAGACTCTATTTATTCCCATTTAACATCGCTTTGTTTTCTATAGAAATAGAACAAAAATCAGATTCAATAAAAAAGATCTGTGCTAACACAAGACGTCTTCGAAACTGCTGGAATTATGGAGACATTTCTTCTGAATGGAATGAAAGAATAACGATGCCATTACGAAACATCTGCAAGAAACTGAAGAAGAAAGAGGATGCATCTTTTCACGACCTGGTAGAGAACAGCAATCGTATGAAGGTTTTTCAGGTTGTATGGTCTGATAAGGGCTTTACGCATTTAGATCAAACAGACAAGGAGTGCCTACTGTATAATCTTTGTACGGCAGACGCGAAAACAGATGCTCAAGGTCTAAAAATAGATGAGAATTACGATTACATAGCTAATACAATTGACAAAAGCCGACTATCTGTGTTTAAAGAATGGGAGGCCATATCATTACTAGATTCTTTTACCGTACTATATTATGAAAAGAATCCCATAGGAATAAGTAAGATTGATTTCCCCTCTTCAAATAATTGTAATGCGAAGCAAAGCATAAAAAACAATAAAGATAATAATGATGAATGGGGGAAACGCTTTAGGTTATTATATATTTATGCATTATTCCAAAAATGCTATTTATTTAATCTAAACAATCTTAACAACAGTATTCTTCATAAAAGAAATAACGCCCCTAAAAGTAATGAGTTTACAGGATTAAAGAATGCCTATAGTCTTATTTACCGTAGACTTCGCATTTTTTTAGGCATTGAAAAAACTCAATTAGCCAACCTGACCAGTGAGATGAAGAAATTTGAATTTGAATATGTTTTCCACAACATTTCTTATTATAGATTCACAACTGAGCTATATTCAAGTTTTTATTCCGGATTAGAGGTTGCAAGTGAGAAGGAAGAAGTATACAGACTGATTAATGCCAAACAAACAGAATTATCCGCTTCAAAAGGTGACGCCATTAATATGGTCATTCTTTTACTGACCCTATTTACACTTTTTGAGGCCATATCGGCCGCCTGTGAACTACTCAACAATATTATACCATATGATAAATGGTTACCGTCATCGTCTATTGGTTATTTATTATTTTCCACGATCTTTCTTGTATTATTCGGAAGACTCATATGGATATATATTAGAGACTTTACCCGATAGAACTGTTATAGAACAGCCCTTATCATCATTTACTTGATGAGACGATTTCTTATACTCATGCATTTCTCTTTACGTTCTCCATTTACCGCATAAGAGTAGGTCCTATGCACTGACTCCGGCAAATGAGGGAGCGATTTTGAGAAATTGCGTAGCGTCTTTATCGCCTGGTTAACTGCATCCAGAGGAGGGGTTGATTTGCCACTCAAACTACTTTCAGTAAAGAGAGCTAAAGGCAGTAACATCTGGCGAGTCGTACCCATATCCTTATTGAATGCGGCCAACTTATGACTTGCTTCTACGAGATAATAATTGGATATGATCATACGATCGTGAAGCTTATTATAGATGGGGCATTCGGGTTTAATGCCGATAACCTCCATAGTTACAGGATAGTCACGATTTAACTGCTTCTTAACTTCTTCTAAAAGCAACGCTATTTCGTCAAATGTGTATTCTACATCCTTGGCCATGTTGTCAAATATAATAGTGACATGGTAATTATCGCCGAGAAACTGTTTGGGCAGCAATTCAGCAAGAATGCTTTTGATATTAGCGATGCCATTGCTGGCATTCGGGAATTTGTTGGCAAATAAATAACGATCTGTCAGCAACAGAGCATTAGAAGGTAATGTTTCCACGCTATCCAGCACGGTGTCCCATCCACGGCCTAGTTTTTCTTGCTCTTTAGGTATATGAATATCGTTAACATCGATTAAGGGAGAAATGATTGCTGAATCGCTGCTTACACACATAACTCCATATGATTTTTGGATGGCCAATGCTTCAGAATGGGATATGTCAAGGATGTATAATGCAGAAGGATTCTTTAGAACATCTTTTGGATGGGCCTTATACTTGGCATTGTCTGATGCTTTCAAAATCTGCACCGGTTGTTGCTTCAACAGCTTATACAGATTAGAACGTAAGTTAACTTCCTTCGCCTCTTCTGAAGAAATAATTCTGTCATATGCAGAATCTGTAATATAAACCTTAAACATATCGTTACAATTAGAGTTGACGTTTTTAGCAATAAAGATACTATCTGTGCTACAAAGTTACAAAAAAATCCTCAAATTAATGAACTATTGAGGAATTTTATGAGTAAAATTATAATAGAGCCTCCAAACTCATGGTTTCTATCACCTGTAAAAATATATTTTTTAAGACCTCAATTTTTTCCTCAAAACATTTGGTGGGAACAAATATAATCACTACTTTTGCACCAGATTTATGATGATAGCATGATGACATAGCTAAGAATCCGCTTCAATAGCGTAGTGTAACAATTGGGTCGCATGACCCGTAAACATCGGGCAGAAATGGCTGGTGGTTAGGCGTTCTTTAACATTGTTACACTAAAAATACAGATTATGAGAAAAAGAATTCCCTATCGGGTGTGCAGCTGCATGCCCAATGGCGTTGTTACTCATCTTGAAGCCCGTCTGCTGAAGGACTTGGTAAATCGTGAAATCCACCCCATCAGATGCGCTGCGAGTTGCAAACAGAAGTTCATGAGAGGGATGCGCATCGGTGATCTCTGCGCTGAAACAGGCCACTTCTGGTGGGCAAGGAAAGTTTGGAGATTCACGGCAAGTCTTATTGATTCAAAAGACTATGACGATTGGCGTTATGTCTGGTTTGACAACAATCGCGTAAGTCTTCGAGATGTGATTTCAGAAACCGAGTGCGAACTGCTTGAGCGTCGATGCAGTGATCTTTGGCGAGTATTAGGATTCCCTGAATACTCATGGTGGGACGAGAGGATTGAGTATTTAACCAGTCGGTACTTCGGAACATGTTACTATTACCTGTTTGCAGAAAAGTACGATGGCTACTACGACGAATTAATTGGTGAATGGGAGGAGAAGATGATGGTGTTCAAGGCTGAGCAGGAAACAGAGCAGTTGTTCCGTGATGCCCTTGGCGACAACCTCCCCCCATGCTCACAAGACTTTTTTGAATATTGGCACGATGGTCCTCACATAGAAGATTTCTCGTGGTTCACTTTCAAGAAGGGATGGCTGTAAAATACAGTCGTTCCTTTTTAGAATCCAAAACGATTCTTTTCCATTAACTCATTTGCTGGGAGAACGTCCTCAGGAGTGAGCAGGTGCATTTGTCGTTTATCGACAGGGTGCATTTGAACACAACGGGTCGCATGTTTGATATAGATTCGCTCCAATTGGTTTGCTACGAATCGGGCGTTTCCCCATGTCTCCGCATCTCTCTGATTATATGCCTTGGATACTATCTTTTTATATTGGATCCAAGCTTGGGGCGTGAACTCGTATTCATATTCCCTTATCCTGCGAAGGGTAATCTCCAATAGTTCGTCAATGGTGAAGTCAGGGAAAACGAACTTGTTGGGGAAGCGAGATTGTAGTCCTGGATTGGAATTGAGCAGTTCCTCCATGGGCTCTTTATAACCACAGAGCACGATGGCAATGTCACGTTTGGACTCGTCGGCAAGGATGTTCAGCAATAGTTGAATGACGATTTTCCCGGGATCACTCTCATGTTTACCATTGAGGGTGTAGGCCTCATCAATCATCAGCACACCACCTTGTGCCTTTTCAAGCACTTGGCGCATCGAACGCTCTTCGTCACCCCAATGTGTACCGATGAAAGTTCCACGGTCGCATACCACAACATGCCCTTTCGACAATGCTCCAGCCTGTCGAAGCAGGGAACCGTAAATCTTGCAAACTGTGGTTTTGCCTGTGCCTGGTTTACCGTAAAAGACACTATGCAGAGACACCGCATGTTGCTTACTATTCGGAAACATCTCCTTCATAAGCTTATTGTACTTAGTCAGTGCTATCAGCTCTGCCATACGTCTCTTTATGTCAGTACATCCGACCAACTTGTCCAATTCTTTTTGTGGATTGCTCATCGGACGTAGTATCTCAACTGTTACACTGACATTCTGATTCTGTTCTATGTGTCCATCAGGGATTGAAATGTCTTCAATCTTATGAACACTTTCCTCGGATGGGGCATCAGCCTCAACTACCTCAGGCGTTTTCAGTCTAAAGCCTCTTATGGCAATGCTGTCTATGATATCCCTTGCTTTCTGATCATAGTTTTCGTTTGTAGATATCTCTCTGTGTCGAAGATCCGTGAGATGATCGATCACATGGATATTCATAGCTTCCCATTGATCTCTCATGTCTCGCGCATTAAGGATGTTGCTTTCGGAAAGCAGTACACCATATATGTCGATAGGAGGGAATAAATAGATGGTCGAGTCTTCCATCTGTTTGATGGTCTCTGACAATTGCCATACGGGACTCGTTCGAGACCCCCTTGGAGAATAGTATTCTGGTGCATCAACATCATAACGATCTCCTTCATCCGCTATTTCTTCAATCTTTCCACAAAGGTCGAAGCATACCACGACCATACTGGTATCATGGAGATAGATCACAATGTTTTTGTCTTTCAGATATGGTTCATAGCCCTTCACATGGGTAGAACAGACTGCGCTATTCACCGCCAGTCTATCCATATAATCAAGAATTGTGTTCTTGGTCTGTTTCTTGAATTCATCAATCAATCTGCTTGCCTTAGACATATACACCTGTTATTAGAATATGGTCTTCTGATGGTGATAATAGGTCAGTACTTCAAGGATGATGAAGTTGACGAATCGCCAGATGATGAAGATGAAAAGGAATCCGAGGAATACGCCCAGACTCTTCCATGCAAATCCCCATGCGACGAGTATGACGATGGCGAAAGGGATGAATAACAGGGATAACTTCAGAGTCTCCATCAACTGGATATTGGCTACGCTATTACAGAAATATTCTACGATATCATTCTTCAGGTTGTTGATTTCAACGGCAGCAGAGTCCTTGGCCTTCAAAATGTCATAAGCCTGATGAAAATGGTAAAGAATCTGTTTCCTGTTATATTCCTCACGTGCCTCTATGTTTGCTGCAGCCTTTACAAACGGCCAACAGTCGGCACGGGTATCCAATGGTATGTTCTTCACCACCTCATTCCAGTATGCATCTTTTTTCTTCCATAGCAAGGCCATCCAACGATGACACTCGGCCATCTCTTTGCTGTCCTCCCCGTGTTTATGTTTCACCTCTTCCATCCAGCGCCTAAGGTGTTCTTCGGCGTTTTCATATTTCTCCAATCCGAAGTAAGCCTTGCCCATCTGTTCGTGGAAGTCGGCAAGTGTGTAGTAGTCGACAGGAATCTTATGTGTGTGTTCCATCATCCTGATTCCGTCCATGCCGATGAGGTTGACAGACTCCCTGAGCCTGTCAACCGCTTCACCAAAGTGTTTTTTCTCCACCTGCGTCTTACCCTCACTGAACAGTTGGTAAGCCCTGGTGTATGTCTTGATTTCTTCTACTATACTATTGTTCGTCATTGTATGCCATAAATTGTGTTCACAGATTAATAGAGCCTTCAGACATTCTGTTTCTATCACCTGAAAACACAGATATTCTAATTGAAAGCAAGACCGAAGTCGGCGAGGTTGATGCCCAACTGGGCGGCGATTTCCTGTTGGGAGAGGGGTTCTGTATAACCTGCCATCTCACACAGGTGATCGTTGGCGCATTCTATGTCTGCCCCAGTGTATTCTGCATTGAAAATGAAGGACAGGGGGAAGGCTATCGGCAATTCCTCATCGGGATTGACGGGAAGATCATGTGCTTCGAGCTCCTTCACTCCTCCAATGACTGAGACATTCACACTATCCCACTCTGACTGATCTTTGGAGCTTTCCATGACGGTATCGCCTGTGACCAGTACACCAAAGATATAGGGTACGTGGCGACTCAGGCGGAGCATCCTGTTGCGGATCATCTCGCAGGAAACAGCCAAGCCCCATGCAAGGGTGTCTTTATCTGCTTCATGATCTAGTGAGCCTGGCTCTATCACGACAACGGCCAGTTCACTTTCCGTGGCATAGACATAGACGATTCGATCCTCAAGCATCGGAAGTTGGCCTTCACAACATTTGGAATAGATCTTTTTGTTTTCTCCTAATTTCTGGAGATACTTGAGAATGTTTGTGCTGTTTT
>Ga0326512_10002149_pt1 | contig 14618 bp, 8 predicted proteins | sample 1_2617_0518_D_FD_203652 | JGI IMG/M metagenome (GOLD analysis project Ga0326512, IMG submission 203652) | Bovine rumen microbial communities from UC Davis, California, United States - 1_2617_0518 | ecosystem: Host-associated > Mammals > Digestive system > Stomach > Rumen | place: USA: California... | reverse complement strand
CCTTAAATAAGAGAATGATTAATTGGTTACATAACAAAAGCACCCAGGCTTACGGGTTGACCTGAGTGCTTAGTGTTAACTTGGTTATTTAATTGTTTAGCGGACTAAATGCCCGTTTAGTGCATTAGATAACCCTCTCTCCGTTAATATACATCTCTATATCCATCGAGAGGTTAAGTACCATTGTCGCGGAATTCGTGCTCGGTGCTATGATTATCCCGCCGATATCACCTGCCTGTTCTGCCGTGACATTTACTGTGCGCTCAATTTCCTTTGTCGTTCCGGAATTGACAAGTCCCATCCCCGAACTTAATTCTGTGGTCGCGCCGGCGTACTGGAAAACGAAATAGAAGCTCCCGGTTGATTCCTGAGACATTTTCAGATTTATCGTGATAGAATCTCCCTCGCTCACCGTAAAAAGCGTTTCTTCCTGTTTTGTCGATGCTCTATCTGTTGCGCTCTCACCGCACACCTTATCGAGTACGCTATATATGCTCCACCGCGTAATATTATCTGCAGTCGTGTGTATCTCTACATGATTGCCACCGCTCACAGCTATTGATGCACCTCGGCGATTTGTGTAAGAGCCGGACAGGAGAGACAGCCTATATTCACCGTCTTTTCTGCCACGCAGTTTGAACACATCGTATTTATCCGTGTTCGTTGCGTCTACAAGTTCAACCGAGTCGATATCTGTATATACTGCTCCATTAACATAAACATTAGCCATAATTTTCTACTCCTTATTATAAACTGTCGATCCATGCGTCCGATATGCCGAGGATGTGCAAGATGCGTTCCCGTAACTTCTGCACGTTGTTCTCTGTAACGAGTGGCATACTTACATAAGCACCCTCTGCCGTTGTAGCCGCATAATCCTCTGCCACGAGATACGGTGGACATATATCTGTCCACTGCTCCATCCTGCTTATTATGTGACCTTCAGACAATGCCCCTGTCCTGAGTTCCGCATAACGTGCCTTAATCTCAGCAGAGAAGAGTGTAGCAAGGCGATTATAAAGTCTGTTCGTGTTCCTTCTCACAAACGGCTGAAGTGCGCTTTCTTCTGCCCATACTCCAGTCCACCACAGCCCCCATGCACAATCCATATCGTACATGTTCTGATACCACTTTGTTCCATCATATGTCAAGAACTGCTGATTTTTACCAACAGAATCCCACAATGCACATGCCGATATAAAACAGTATGCATCTATGGTCGATTCAACATCAAGATAAGCGTCTAATCCTGATACAAATTCCGAATCGCTTGAATTTATGATGAAATTCGCCATTGCCTGAAATGATGTTTTAAGTGCAGTCGGGAAAACATCATGTATCTCGTCTGTCCAGTCCGTCCCGTTGCATGGTGGAGTAGCCACGAAGTCTGTATAGTCGTTATAATCCTCTGACGCACATATGCAGTGAATGCCGTTCTTGTCGTTCATGTTTGCCATCCATGCATCTTTGGGGATATTCCAGTCATATCTTCCGAGATATATGCCGTTGTTATAGACTTTTACAGGGAATCCGTCAACGGCTCCCTGATTGGGAGCGGTACGCATCAACTCAGGAATCGAATCATAGTTCTGTCTGCTTTTTACGACATCACCCCACAGCCGAGCGCAACCGATATTTCGGACATGCAGAATGTCTATCCAGTTTGCTTTTATCACAAACTTAGACTGACTACCCCATCCCTTAAAGTCAATCTTCATCTTCTCTTCAAGTTCCGAGTCCTTGTACAGTTTAAGCGTGAAGTTCTTTTTTGGATATCTTGTGGAGCTGTCCCCCTGAACTTTCGCAGTGCAGAATCCACTGTGCTCCGCTGTGTTAGATGCATAGCGGAATCTTAATGTTACGTTTCCGTCTTTTTTTGTCGTAGGAAGTACGCCGTCCAAAAATACTTTAGGGATATCTTTTCTTTCGGGTTCTTCAAAGTGTAAACTTTCTGTTTCTATCTGAATCGTTTCCCCACGTCCATTAATTAATGGCATATTTTCTCACCCCCTTTTAACAAATTTCAGCGTTGTTCCAGTTTTGATCGGGTTTACCTGCGTTTTTCTGATCGTAAGCATTCCCCCTGACTTAGACGCATATTCCCGATCAAGTAAAAGTGTTTTCAGTGCTTCGATATTAACCACCTGCGGATTTGATGAATCGTAGACTGCTGCGCTTAATATGTCAACGATTAACTCAACCGCGTTGAGCGGCAGTGCGTTATTACCTGCCAACTCGCCTACATCGGCTAATCTTGATTCGATACTGTCTTCAAGTGCATTCACGGCGGCGGCAATCTGTGTTGATACATAATCACTTACGATATCTTCCGCGCGTACATACTCATATGTTCCATCATGGATATAAAACCCGTTATAGCTTGGAAATGAAGACACGGCACAGTTAAAACGGCAATATTCGACTCCCTGTGGGATTGTGTACCGAGACCGATTCGATGATGCGCCCTCTGTATTGAGGGCTCTTACAAATTCTTTGTTCGCGTCATACGCTAAACAAAACGTATTCACTGTGGCGATTGTGACTGTCTGCCCCGCTACTACAGGTACAAAGTCGGTTGACCAAAGTCTACTTGATTCGACAAATTCGTTCGTCCTGCTGTAATATCCTGTCGTGCTGTTATCGGCAGACGAATCAAACAGATCGCGCAATCTCAAATATCCCTTGTCTGCTCCGTCCTCATATAAGGTATCTAAAGATCCATTTACTGCATTAACAGCTTCATTCAAATCCTCAATCTCACCAGCGACAACCTTATTCTGCACAGGATTTGTTGACGATGTGGAAAGCTCGGAGTCGATTACAGTAGACCCATCGCCGGATATAGTGAGGTTGATGATTCCGTTCTCATCCGGAGTAACAACACTACCGCCGTTTATAGATATGCCACCAATAGCCGGTTCATCACTGCTGTCGTCTTCATCGATAGCCGCGTCAATGAGAGCTACAATGTTTACGGGTGTACCGTTTTCATCGGTAAACCATCCACTATGAGCGCTCATGTGATGACCGTCACTATTATTAACGACCGGGGTGGCTTTCCCGGTTCTTAAAAGCTCGACAAGGTTTACCTCATTTCCGTCCTCATCAAGAAAGTTACCATTTGAAATTCTCATATTGCACCTTACTTAACATCTTAGAAACCTGTCCATATTGCTGCTGGTTGATACGACCATTGTTCAACATGAGCTGTAACGCTTCTTGTGGCGAACTACAATTCTGTCCGAGCATGTTGACTACAGTCTGGCGAGGATCAAAATTATTACCATGCTGCTGTTTAGCACTCTGAACAAACTGCGGAAGCATCTGCATTAAATCCATAAAATATCACCTCACTTTGTGAATTCGCTAAGTATTGACAGAATCTTGTCCATCTTGTTATTCATTGCATCCATCTCTTCCCGCGTAGCAAATCCGGTCTTTGCTGAAGGCGGAGTCGTTTCTTTCAACGTCCAAGTTCTTTCCTGTCCAGGAAAACCATTCGGATCACGAGATCTCATTTTGAATTCTGTCATACCTTCATTCAAAAATAACATTGAAGTCCCAGGATTAATTGAGAAAGCATCAATATTATTAAAATCCGGAACCAACATTACTTGCAGAGGTCTACCCTGCATCTGCATAGGCATAGGCTGCCCATAATTATTCTGATTCATGCAACCTCCTTTATTCCTCCCTTATGTCAATGCCTGCTGAACGAGTTTTTTACCATCCTTGAACGCCATCGTTGCTATCTCCTGAGCAAGAAGATTCTGAGCGTCAGTACCCTCGATTACACCAGTTCCAAGATTAGCTCCCGGAACATCGAGCGTATTGTAGATATCAGTTGTCATCTTGAACGGAAGTCCGTAGATACCATAAGGCATTCCGAACCTGTCAAATATCCACAGAAGAGTTACATAGGTCTGAAGAAGACAAGGCAATCCCTCCTGTGTATGAGTCCCATCAGGCGACAGATGACTTTCGTCTCCAAGGCTATCCAGGTCACTTGACAGAGCGCGATAAACCGCCATCCCGTTAGGAATAATATCATCAGCAATCGTGTCCTGAAGAATCTTAAGATTTCCTGTTACAGTCATCGCATATACAGAATCTGCTGTGTCTCTCTTAGGTGCATGGAACAGAGAAATGAAATGCAGAGAATTACCGCCTGTGTAGTTTTCTACAATATAGTCTCTGCAGTTGTTCCAAACCTGAATATCAGAATCAGTGTACGAGTCCTTGTAATTGAAATAGTCCTGTAAACAAACGATGTCAAACTCACGCTCTGCAAGAATTGTCTTCATATTAACTGCATTGCGCGAGTTAGACCATGTAACATTATCTTCGGCGGAACTAAATGTCTGGCAAGGAGTCTCTTCAGTCATCTGAGCATACTGCTGAGCAAGTGTATAGCCGCCGTTATAATACATATACAGTTTAAAACTGATAGCCGGCGAGAAGAATGTCTTAAGCAGGTAAGGCAAATACGCTATCCCATCCTGCGTCAGCGAATTGCCCACAAACAACACCCTCAAACTTCTTCGTGAGGAGATTTCAATACCTTGTATGTTATATACAGCCATTTAAAACCTCCTTATTCAAAAGTAACAGTAACTTCTGCCGGTTCATCATCGTCAAATATTCCGTCGCCAGCTTTGTTGGCCCAAATTACTACATTTAGATACCAATTGTTTCTTGCTGCACTTGGAAGAGCCTTAGATCTAGCACCACCTAAAGAATTAGCTATACCAAGTACACTTTCGCTAATTGCAGTATATACTCCATTCGATAATGAATAACCGTAACCGCCAACACGATAGTTTGTGTTATGCGGAGAAATAGTATACTTAGTTGCACCAGACGGTATCGGTATTGGGTAATACGGGGTTTCATTGCTGGTAGTATACTCAATGAAGGGTGTGATGCCTCTCTTGCAAGCGACGCATCTTCTCCTTAACGGATTAATACCAGTGTCAAGAGTGTTGACCCATAATTTACCGGTATTAGCGTTTAAACCGGAAGCGCCATGAAGCGCAACCAACTGGTTAGAAGTAAGTTTCCAGTTGTAATGAGCATATGGATCAACTACATCGACATTAACTGTAGTCGTAATCCCATTGTATCCAATAGTAAGCTTGCAAGATCCATCAACAAGGTTTCCGCTAATTGTATATGCGCCCTTAGATATAACTGCTCCAGTGTCGCCAACCATTGAATAGTAGCGAACCGTAAGGTGGTCCGCAACATCAGTAAGCGGTGTGTCTGTGTAAATAGGTTCAGACCCAATATTGTAGGCTGCAGAGAGCTTCGGATAGTCAGACGTAGCTGACAGAGCATCTGCAAGGACCTGATAATAAGTAGCTCCTTCTGCTGCATCTGCCCAAGCAACATGGGCAAAACAATTCAGAAGTGCTGTTTTCTGATTCTCGCTAAGGCCAGTATCAATATCAGCTACGGCCTCATTTAATGTATCAACAGCGGTACCAAGTATTGACTGGGTTGAGGCTTTAGCTGCCTCTGCCGCCGTCTTAGCTGCCTGAGCATCAGCGACAGCCTTAGTAACTATTCCATTAGAATCTCTATTTATGGCAGTTAAAGCCGAAACGATAGCGCCTCGAACTTCTTCGCCATAGACCGCTTTTCTAATTTCCTGTATCTCGCTATCAATATCGGCAATTTTCGCCATTTTGATTTCCTCCAGATTTTTTACATTACGTAATCGACAAGAATGCCGTTAACAAACTTAAGTCTCGAATTATTCCATCCAAGCTCTATTGTTTTTCCGTATTGGCTACGGTTATATGCATTAGCCTGTGTATCTCCGGTGTAAAGCTTTCCGTCGTTTTTAGGTATAAGATACATGTCTCCATTAGAACCAATTACATAATCGTTAAAGCCTTCCATAAGAAAGGATTCGGCACCTTTTGAATTGTATGTAATTGAGCCATCAGCATTTTTAACAGCATTACCACCGCATCTTATCTGTCCGACTTCCATCCCGGTAAAAGGATTCATTACTCGAATGCCGGTATTATTAATAATAAACATTAAAGATTCGCCGCCGCCGCTAACCTTTCTACCTGACAGTATTTGAATTTCGCCGGCGCCATTACCTACACCACCCATAGTAAGCACGCCGCCCTGAATGTAATTAGCATTCAAATATCCTGTTGTTATGGCATCAGCGTTTATCTTACCATCGGCCGTTAAAGCAACAGTAATTCCGCTGCCACTACCATCAAATGAATTATACCCGCCAGTAGTGAACATTAGACCGCCCATATTCCATCGCCATACATTGGCACGGGTATCGGTGTAGTCTTCAATATCAGAAATAATAAGCTCAGAAACTCTACCAGTTGTCGGGTCTTTCTTAAGCGTAACGTAACCGTTTGTTGCATTCACAATGAGTCTAGCAGCTTCGGCTCTAGCTTCTTTAAGTCTGTCATTTGCAGCCAAGTCAGTAGCAGTTATCTTCTCAAAGACGTTCGATGATGTCTCATTTGAAATATAACTAAGCTGGGTCTTATGTTCGTAACCTAGCGTATAGACAGATTGGTCAGGTTCAAGTAAATGGAGCTCCATTTTAGTTATAGGAAAACCTTTGTCAAGTCCATGAGGCTTGCTGATGATCCTTATACTTTCTCCTATTTTTAGAGCCGCCGCATTCAGATTCATGAAATGTCTGTCGATCATCTTGGCTTCCAGAGTCATATCGTCGAACTGGTCGCTTCTGAGATACTTTTTGCTTTTCTTAAGTAAATCTGATGGCTCGGTAACTGTCGGGAATTCAACAACCTTCTCGATCCATCCATAAGTTGAAATAAGAGAAGAATTACTGACGTAGAGAGAACCTTTATTGACACTCTCAACCGTTACATAGTCGTCAAGATCGTCATTAGCGGACTCGTCATATCGATTCAATCTGAGCGGGACATCAGTCCCATAACCGGCAATCCACATCTTGGTAGCGCCTTCCGGTATCTCAATCTTCTGCTCAATGTTATCATCAACGCCCTGACCTGAAGAACCAGTACCGGATGCAAGAATCTCTCTGTTGTCATTACGGATGAGATAAGTACATCTACCATTCTTCATTCGGCCAGTATAGAACATGTATTTGTCAACCAGCTTACCGCCAGAATATCGCAGGGAATACGGACCATAAACGGTATACTGGTCGTAGTAAGTCGGATCTTCGTCGTCTTCCTGAATATCATTCTTAGCCGCAATGACAGGCGATGCGTTCGTATTGGCCTGAAGAATCGTGGCCTTGGCGTAAGCTGCCGTTGACGCTGTCTCTTGATCAAATACTACTGCACCGATACCAGCTTCTCCGGTACTATCTTTTTTAGCTCCAAGAGGAATAATAGCTGTAGCCAACTCTGACATATCGTACTTCTTGACAAAGTCAAGCAAGTTCTCACCAAATCGCACAGCAGGTTGTTTACTTGCCTTAGGCCAATAAACGCCATTATTCTTATACAGTGCCAAATATCTTTTACCATTCAGCCATCTTATCTTAAGATGACCTTTAAGCTCTGTAGCAAGATTCTGAATGAGGGTAAGTGTATCTTCGAAAGAAGTGTTTCTTCCCTTATCAGTAGTAGCAACGCCATCACTGTCGACCCATCTATTGCCGAATTCACAAGTATCGAAATATATACGTTTCTTAGCTGAAACTTTACTGTTATGGTAAGAAAGTAAAGCCTTCATGTAATCAGAAGGGCCCACGGAATATGCATACTGTTTTTGCGGTTGTCTTGTATCTCTGAGATAGTTAAGCTCCCCTTCACAAGTAAGGACTCTGTTACCATCGAAATCGACATCCTCAGATATAACACGACCAGCCCAAATCTTCTCGTAAGTTGTACGGTTCGTTGTGGCTCGCTCTACACTGATTTCAGAAGCCATACGCCGGATACCACTAGAAGAAGTATCACTATAAGCAGCATGGTTTTTTGGGATCGTAAAGACAAATGTTCCGGCAGTATTATCCTCAAGCGTTAATACTGGATCAATAATAGTCTTCTTCGAATATTCACCGACCAAATACATAGCCGAAGAATATATGCATCGACTATCCGAAAAAACTCTATACATATAGCCTCCTTAAAGCTTACCTGGTCTGTAGCTTATCGAAACAACAGCTTTACTATTTCCTTTAAACACGATCTTCACGGTATTATTGTCGCTGAATCCTGAGAATATAAGGTCTTCAAAGTGATAGGACCCTTCGACATTGTGGTTTGAATCCGTTGTGGTGAAAGAACCAGTCTTTGTGACATCGATTCCGAGCTCTTCGTTAATTAACCGAATAGAGGTAACAGTCCCGGATTCGATAATAAACTCAGGAGTAACAGGACGTCGTCCAACCTGTCTTCCTGTAAATGTATAAGTCTTAGTTCCATTAGCAGGCATCTTACTGAATGCGCTTTTACTAATGACATCTGTGGGAAAGCAGAACGTATCCCAGATCCATTTAGAATCAAGACTTGTGTATCTGGACAGCTTATAAGGATCGAGTTCGTAGTCCAGAGTAATCTTTGAATGTCCAGGATCTGATGCCCACTGATTGAATGTTATACGACCGTTGTAGTAATACTGAATATCATCCTCAAGAATTACTTGAATGTCTTTCCCATGAAAGAAGTTCAGCATATCAGAATATAAGTCATACCACACATGCCAATCATTGAGAACGTAAAACTCCCATGATCCCTTTCTCTGTCCATAAATAGGAAAACCCGTAATAGCGTAGGATAAATCAATTATCCCATCGCCACCCGGGTTCTCAAGAATTTTAGTTTTAACTTCAGGAGGATTGACTATCGGCCGTTGGGCCGGGACTAAATGCCAATCCTTAGCAGTATTCTTTTTATTACCGTTTCGGTCATTGATGCTTATACTGTGTTCGCCAGTATACTGCCCATCTTCACCGATAAGTGCCATTTAGCCCCTCCTTCCTGCCAATATAGCTCTCTGTCCAAGAGCGTTATCAATCCTGCTAATGGTCTTACCGACCAGAGTATTTCCGTCCAAATATATCTTCTGATTCTGCAGAAGTTCAATAAGCTGGGCATTCTGTCGAGCCTGCAACTGAAGAGCCGCAAGAAGGTCAGAATTACCTCTATTTGTAATATCTGACAGATCACCAACGGCAGAGCCAACATCGACCTTGCCAACATTGAGATTCGCGCCTATTGTTGCGTATCGGTTTCCGTTGATCGAATTGGTTAGTGCAGATAAGCCATAATTGAATCGAGAAGTATCGAGAACCGGAGATATAACAGGAGAATAGTCCATCTCTTCGTCCATAAGCGCTGGTATCATAGACATCGCATTTCTTATAGAATTAAGAGCAGCATTCGATGTGTTTTCACCAGCAGATTCGACCATGTCAACATTCTCATCAAGAGCATTTACGTATCCCTTGATCATAAAATATCCAACACGATAGGTCTCTTTAGACGGTGAATGTTCATCTGCCGCTTTCTCCATAGCGCTAACACTTTTATGAATCATGTTAGCACTTGCTTGTTCGACCAATCCAGAATTTTCAATAATAGCATTAGCTAATCCTTGAACTAGACCAACACCCGTAGAATTCCAATTAGCACTCTGATTTCTGATTGCTGTAGCGCCTTCGGAAGAGACACTTGACGCCGCATGTCTAACTAGTGGAGCACCAGTTTCTATACCTTCTGCTAATTCTTCATCTGAATATTCGCCAGCTCCGCCATAGTTGCCATCGATATACTCTTTAATCATTTCATCAGTAATATCACCACTGGCATCTACAGGCATCCCGCCATACTGTTCAAGGGCTGCTGTAAGTTCTTCCTGACCTTCAAGACCGAGGCTTTCATAGTCCATTCCTTGATACTTTTCAAGCATGGCCTGAATACTATCGCCCGTGGCGGTCTCAGCAGCACCACCTGCATCTTCAGCGGAAGTACTAAACTGGGACATCAATGAAGTGAAGTCTAATTGACCCTCTGTGTCGACATAATTTTGCATCTGCGGGAACAGTTCTTTGAACTTCTCCATCGCAGAATTAGAATTTGTCTCTATTTCTTCGGTAACGTCGAGCTCTTTAGCCGTTTCGTCGCCAGCTTCTTTAGCCGCTTGCTTTACCTCTGGGGTCTTTTCTTGTATTTCTCTTGCCGCTCTACCCATCATTCGACTACCAGTACCTTCACCAGGGTCGTTCATGGATTCGCCAAATGACTCTTTAACTTCATAGCCAGCGTGACGAGAAGCAGCTTTTGCCTCCTCCTTTGACTTGTTTATCTTAACCGTTACTTCATGACCGTACTGGTCAATATAAGTGTAGTCTGTATCAGAAAATCCTGATTCATAAGCGTCAGTTACTTCTTTACCAGCTTCTTTCGCTGTTGGGACTACTACGTTCTGGTTCATGCCATACAGAGCACTTGCATCAGCATACGCTTTTCCTTCATAAACCGATGAATCGTAGTCAACAGTGTCAAGAACCTTATCAGCAATCCATCCGCCAATAAATCCGAACATCTCGCCAAGAGCCTTGATCAAACCGACAAGAATACCGCCTGCAATCTTAAGAACGACGGTTGTTAGATGCTCACCGATACTAAACGCTTTAGCATCAAGTACAATAAGAGCATCGTCGAGGCCAGCAAGTAAAGCAGCTAGCGCATAAACAAGACCGTCCATAAGTCCTTTAACGGCGGCATAAATGATTGTAGATATAGCACTGACAACCTGGTCTTCTCTACCCTCAACAGAAGCAACTATTTCGTCCATGCTCTGGGCGAATAATATAACACCCTCAGCAAAAACTTTAACGGCTTCTGCGGCAAACAATAAGCCGAGACCGAACAAGGCGACAGCACCGCCGACCATTAACAAGCCTGGACCTAAGAAGTATCCAATTCCTCCGAGAACCGCTGCAAATATCGCAAATGCTGCGGCGAGTGCTATTAACATTCCTGCATTTTCTTTGATACCATCTGACTGAGCGATAAGCGTGGCAAGTGCTGAGCTAAATATAAAGATACCGGCAGCAACACCAACAATAGCAAGTATTGCGACAGCAAATTCCTTCATTCCACCTGAAAGTCTCACAGCACCGCCCATGGCAACAGACAGTAAACCTATAGAAAGAGCTATACCAGCAAGACCTTTTACTGCCTTGAGTAATGCCTTTTCAGGTATTGCCGCCAGAACAAGTATAGGAACCATCATTGTTGTTAACGCAAAGGCCATTATTAACAATCCTACAGAAATTTTATTAAGATTTCCCTTAAGTTTGTTATTAATAACTTCTAAAAGCGCAATTGTTCCAATAAGGATACCAACAACACCAAGCATCTTAAGCATTCCAGACTTGTAATCATCCCAAGAGACTTCATTAAGTATCTGGAGTACCTTGACCATTTTAGTAAGTGCACCGCCTATACTTAATAATATAACGGACATGGCAAGATAGTTAGTCTTGTTCTTTCCTATGCGCTGAGATATGCCTTCAAGAGCAGCAAGAATACTGACAAGTAATAATGACGTAAGGAACAGTTTTCCAAGACTACTTAAAAAATCAGGCCAACTAATATTGCTAAGCCTCTCAAGAACGCCTACAAGGAGCGCGATAACTATGCCTAAAGAGATAATAAGTGCTGCCAATGCTGCTTTCTTAAGAGCGCTCGTAATCCCGTTAATAAGATTCTGTCCGAATTCTTTAATGTTTTCGGCAATAAGCTGACCGATACCCTTAATCGCTTCGGACGCGGTGTTCCCTTCTTCGGCTGCATTCTTCGCATCAATGAGATAGTGTTTCACAAGCATAACAACGCCCGCAATGACACCGATCGTCAATAAAGCGCCAAGAGCTTTAGACAGTGCATCTTCTGGAATGAGAGCTAATATAACAACTGCTGCTACAAGTTTGAGGACTGATTCAGCGAATACTTTAAGCGCGTCGGCAGCCATCTGCCATTTAACCATGCTTGACGCATCCGCAAAATTATCTACAACTTTGGCAAAACTCTTAAGCGTGCTCTTAAGAGACCCAGTCATCTTTTTCGTATCGGAAAATATCCCAACAATCTTCTTAATGATATAAACCATAGAGAAAGCCTTGATCATATCACCGACTTTGCTCCATTTGAAGTTTCTTATAGCTTCAAATATCCCATTAAGTCCATTGGAAAAGAGAGTCTTTATACTCGAGAATACACCACCTTCAGGGGCAGATTCATCTGTTTTCGGAAATAGTTTCTCCCATAACAGATCCAATTTCTTAAACAGATCTGTAAACTTTATCTCAGCTATTCCTTTGAGATTTAAGAACAACTGCTTTAACGCCTGAGCAACTCCGCTGATCGTAGACCCAACAGACGAAGTGTCAATATTTCTAAGTTGGATGACAAAGAGCTCGAATACCGGAACAAATGCCTTGAAGAAATCAAGGAATTTTGCATCGCCAAATACTTCGCGGTACGCCTTAGTAAACGGATCAAAGAACTTTGTGATCGCTTGACCTATCTGACTATTCGCAATGCTTTCTTTTAGCTGATTCAACAGATCTACGAAAGCTCTAAAGTTTTTTGAATGGGAAATAGTACCAAAAAATATAGTAGCTTTAGCTGTAAGATTGTCAAATAAGCTCCAAAAGCCATCGATCTTTTTTACACTGTTTCCTGCAATTCTCCATGATTCGTCGACGCCATAACCAAGATTAATGAGCTCCATAGCTCTTGTTTTAACCTGATCGGTCTTTTTGTTAACCTTATTAGTATCAAATGACCCAAATATAGTATCGAAGAAACCGCCAACACTTTTCTTAATCTTTGAAAATTCCTCGTTGGAGTTCCAAAAATCCTTGATAGCTTCTGCCGCGTTTCCTATAGAAGTCCCTATGAACTCAAGGATCGGACCAATAATATCTTTTAACTTAGTGAAACCAGTGACTAATAATCCGACAGCAGAAATAGCCAATTTAACAGCGCCAAAGAATACTGTGCCGAGAACATCCGACAAAGCCATAAGCATTCCGGTTGCGCTTTCAAATCCTAGAACATTAGCGATTTTGTCGCCAATATCCATGATTGTTGTAAGCAACCAATCAAACGCTCCACCAAGACCGTTAACAATAAAATCTGCAAGGTTGTAGAGCGCAAACTGTAGCTTTCCTTCGGTTAAAGCATAACCTATTCTTGAGAAGAGATGGATTATGAGCCGAGCTCCACCAGCAATTAATTTAAATATAACTGGTAAGAATTTACCCGCAAGTCCAGTTACAACCCGAACAATAGCCCTTACAGGAATTATTATTGCCTGAACGCACTGGTAGATCTCTTCAAGAAAAAGTCTACTTTTAAGAACATTAGGATTGAACGCGCTGGCCAATTTTCTTGTAATATCAAAAAACTTCTGAGAAATATTTGTGAGTAAATCAGCAATTCGCTGAATAACCACAATATTACCAGAAAAACCTTTACGATCAGAGAAGAACTCTTTTACGCGATCGAAGTTCTGGGTATATCGATTCCCAAACAACGTCTCAAACGCCAGACCAATATAATGAGAAATGTTCTTTACAACACTCCACAGTTCCTTAAGACCCTGAAGGACATAGGTATGACCACCGTATGCTTTCCACATTTCAAGAATTCCGTTACGAGTATCTGAAACGCTTGCTATGAAACCGCTTACGACGTCGTTGATGCCTGTCCACAGTTTTTTCGCATGTTCGAGATCGCCAAATAGTATCTCGAATGTCTGAGCCCATCCAGAACCGACAGATTCCTTAAGAGCGTCCATCATCTTAGAAAATGTTGTTACTTCCTGTGCGGCTTTATAGGCTTTTTGTCCAAGTTCGTCATTAGCATCAGCGTATCGCCCCAACGTCTTAACAAGAACATCAGTTGTCAGCCACTGCGAACTCAAAGAATCATTGAACCCCAAAGTCTGAGTAAACAGTTCCGAAACTTTACCATTAGCATCAGCAGTTGTTGAAATATAACCGCCTTCAGCCTCCTTAACCGTACCCAACTCTACCGCGGTATCAATCAAAGCCTTCTTGAATTCGACGGTAGCCATGTTTGCGTTCTCAATGGATTTCCAGTCAATTAGCTTTACGGAACCGGACGATAATGCCTGAGCAAAATTGTACATAGCTGCCGAAGCCTGTTGAGCATTCGCACCAGAAACAGCAGCCTCGTTTGAAATACCCTTGATCGCTAAAACTGCGTCGTCTAACTTTACACCGGCATTTGTAAATTTGCCAATGCTCGACGTCATGTCAGAGAACGAGTATATAGTCTGATCCGAGTAATCATTCAATTCTTGTAAATATTTATTAACCGTTTCTATTGATTCGCCGGAAGAGTTCATGATAGTTCTTACAGAATCCATTTTGAGTTCGTACTCTTTAAAGCCTCCAGCAATCTGATCAACCGACAAGCTCTTAACGGTATTTGTCATCAGATCAATAGCCTTCTGAGAAAGACGATCAAAGACCTGAAAACCGAAAGATTGCATGTTGTTTAAAGAGCCATTAATAGATTCTATGCCATTAAGAATCTTATCAAACTTGACACTGTCTGCTGCAGATTGGAGCTTCTGAAACGCCGCAGAGT
>Ga0326512_10002148_pt1 | contig 14623 bp, 10 predicted proteins | sample 1_2617_0518_D_FD_203652 | JGI IMG/M metagenome (GOLD analysis project Ga0326512, IMG submission 203652) | Bovine rumen microbial communities from UC Davis, California, United States - 1_2617_0518 | ecosystem: Host-associated > Mammals > Digestive system > Stomach > Rumen | place: USA... | reverse complement strand
TAGTTTCTCTTTTGTTTGGAATGTGCCTTACCAGTTATTCTGCAGAGAATAACGGTATTTCTTTTAAGCCCGATAAGACAATCGTGATTCTTTATGAAAATGATGTACATTGCGATATCGATGGTTATGCAAAGTTAGCCGGGCTGCGCGATGCTATTGCTGCCAGCGATACCGCATACGTTGGCATTACCTCAAGCGGAGACTTTCTTAACGGCTCTCTGGCGGGAATTATCTCTACAGGTCAGTATATTGTCGATATCATGAGGAATGTCGGATATGATGCTGTTACACTTGGAAACCACGAATTTGACTTCAAAGGTCCTCGTATGACAGAATTATTGCCCCAAATTAAAGCCCCCATCATCTGTGCCAATTTTTTCGAGGTTGGAGCTAAGCGCCCATACTACCCTTCCTGCATCATAAAGACCTATGGTCAGAAACGCATTGGTTATGTAGGAGTATGCACGCCTTCCAGTATGCAAGATGAGTACTATGCCTTTTTTGACAAAGACGGCAACAAACTCTATGACCTGCATCCAGATGATGTTGTAACACTGGTGCAGCAGTCCGTTGACTCTGTTCGACATGCTGGTGCCGACTATGTAGTGTTGCTCTCACATCTTGGTGAATTGGATCTGGGAAAAGCCATCAATTCCCACACTCTCATCAATAATATAAGAGGTGTAGATGTGGTGTTGGATGGGCATACCCATTCTGTGATTCCACATGATATGGTACCAGACCTTGATGGAAAAAAAACACCTGTAACCCAAACAGGAACCCAGTTTGCCAACATCGGAAAGTTGGTCATCACAAAAGACGGTAATCTTTCCACGTCACTCATCCCGATTGAAGACATAACATACACCAGCCAACAGGTTACAGCAACCACCGACAGCATCAGGCAACTGATGGCGAGTGCTACGAATGAGGTGATTGGAAACAGCGCCTTCGAATTGACCATTTATGACACTCAGGGCGATATACTCGTACGCAAAGGAGAAACAAATCTCGGCAACCTTTGTGCCGATGCCCTTCGTGAGTGTTTCCATACAGACATTGCATTGATAAATGGCGGAGGTATCCGCAATAACATCCATGCAGGCAATATTACCCTTGGAGATGCCATCAACACAATACCTTTTTATGATTTGATGTGTAAGATTGAAGCGACAGGAGAGACCATCCTCAACATGCTAAAAAAATGTACAGAGAAATATCCGCAGGAAGATGGTTCTTTCCCACAAGTGGCTGGCATGAAATTCACTCTTCATGCAAACAATCATGCCATCACCGATGTACAGATAATGAATCGTGAGACATTCCAGTATGAGCCCCTCCAATATGACCGTAAATACACCATTGGTGTTAGCGACTACTATAATTCCGGAGGCTTTTATGACACACTCAAAGGCGCCACTCTCTTAGAACAGACCGATATAATAGCATATACTGCTTTGGCAAACTACATCAAAAACACCCTTGGCGGCAATGTGTCAGCCTATAGAAATGCCCAAGGGAGAATTAAGATAATTGATAATTGATAATTGACAATTGATACTTCCCACTTCTTACCTCTTACCTCTTACCTCTTACCTCTTATCTCTTATCTCTTACCTCTGCCACTATGTATTCTGAGCGAGTGCCGATGCGGAATTTGCCACCCCAGATGCCTAATCCGCTGCTGATGTAATAGCGGGTGTTGCCACGCTGATGGCTTCCAAAGGCACATTCGTAGATGCTTTCCGTAATCCACGAGATGGGCCATATCTGACCATGATGGGTGTGGCCGCTGAATTGGAAATCAATATGCTGCCGCTCAGCCTGTTCCAGGTGGTAGGGCTGATGGTCTAACAGTATGGTATATGAAGAATTGGAAATGAGCGATTTGTTTTCATTTACTATCTTGCCCAATGACTTACGATGCATATTGGTGCGATCATCGCGCCCAATGATACACAGGTCGCCAACAGTGACGACATTGTCGCGCAACAGGTGGATGCCTGCATCACGATAAAACTGCTGAGCATCTGGTTCGCCACTATAGTATTCGTGGTTACCTAAACAGGCATATACTGGAGCCGAGAGCCTTTGAAACTCCTCATGCATCCGTTCTTCTTTCAAGGGCCGCATGCTCATATCTATGATATCGCCTGCAATCAGTATCAGGTCTGGTTTCTCTGCATTTATCATATCTACCCAACGATGAAGCTCTGTACGAGGATTGTGATAGCCGATGTGCAGGTCGCTGACCATAACCAGTTTCAGGGGACGTGCCATTGGACGGTTAGAGGTCAGCGTCAGTTCCTGACGATATTTATGCTGATAGTGCAGATTGCCATAGACAAAGACGCCTACCATCAGGATGGTGATGCCAAGAACAGTGTACCAGTTATTATATAATAAGGTGCGAGGAATGATATGGCACAATCGTGCGATGTCGAAAACCAGAAACAATATGACCAGATACATCATAACGAAGATACTCGATGTACCTATTTCGTAAAGTGCAGTACCAACAGAGAGCGGCATACTGTCATAAAGACCTCGCATGCCAAACATCATGGTCAGGAATGAACCTGCCAGCAATGCTATGGCTAACACCTTCCACCACCACGCGCATGGCAACAGACACCATACATGCCAGGCTATATAGGCAATACCCAACAAGGGCAATAATAGGAATATAATCATCCACATGATTTTCATTTATTCAAAGAGAGAGGTATCCGCTGCAAAAATACAACTATTTTTCAATATAGAGTATAGAGTTTGGTAGTTAAAAGTTAAAAAATTAAAGTTATTTTTCGTTTTCGTTTTGGTTTTCGTTATTTATTTGTACCTTCGCGCTCGAATTTGAAAATAACTGATGAAAAATAGTCTGAGGCACGATATTCTTTCTGGTATTCGCGATGGCATTCCTATCGCGATGGGATATTTTGCTGTGGCGTTTTCATTGGGCATCATTGCAAAGAAGGCGGGGCTGACGGCTTTGATTGGTTTTATCAGCAGCTTCTTCACGCGCGCGTCTGCAGGTGAATATGGTGTATATACCTTGGTGGCTGTGAATGCTACTTATGTAGAACTGATTGCCATGTGTCTGGTAGTAAACCTGCGCTATATGCTGATGAGTGCTGCCCTTTCACAAAAGCTCTCTCCTACTCTTTCGTGGTTCCATCGCATCATGATGGCTTGCTGCATCACTGACGAGATTTTTGGCATTTCTATAAACCATAAGGGCTACACACCTCCTGCTTATACGTATTCTGCTGCCTTGATATCGGGTATTTTCTGGGCGTCGGGATGTGCTGCTGGAATCATTGCAGGCGGTATGCTGCCAACATCTATAGTATCGGCTCTGAGTGTGGCGCTGTATGGCATGTTCTTAGCAATCATAATGCCTATGGCGAGAAATGACCGTGATGTGTTGTATGCCATCATTGCAAGCTTCGTAATGAGTGGTGTTTTTGCCATCACGCCTGTGTTGAGCGACATAAACAGTGGCACCAGAACAATAATATTAACAATAGTCATTTCGGCTGTTGCCGCATGGCTGAAACCCTTACCTTTGAACAACGATGGAAAAGCATGACATAGTACTTTACATATTGCTGGCCATTATTGCCACAAACCTTATCAGGGTGGTGCCGATAGCGCTTATCAAGGGGGAGATAAAGAATACTTTCCTGAAAAGTTTCCTGTATTATGTGCCATATGTCACTCTGGCTGTGATGACTTTTCCTGACATGATACAGGCGACGATGACGCCTTTGTCAGGCATCGTGGCTCTGGGCGTCGGCATCATTGCTGCATGGTATGGAATGGGGCTGTTCCCTGTTGCCATAATATGTTGCGTGATAGCTTATTTGTTTAACGGTTAACGGATAACGGTTAACGGTTAACGGTTATCGGTTATCGATTATTGGTTGTTTCTCCTAAAAAATTAAAGAAATAGAAAATTATTTCTATTACTTACTGATATTTCGATTTTTTTTTATAACTTTGCGGCAAAATAACGGTTAAAGGTTAACGGTTAAAGGCTGAGACTTCGTACGAAAGACGATAGACGAAAGACGAAAAACCTGAAACCTGAAACTTGTAATCGGCTCTGCCGCTTCGCTAGTCGAAGAAACTTGAAACTTATTTTAATATAAAAATATGATTCTCTTTTTCAAAACTCCATCCGAGAACTTAATTGCCACAGAGATAGACCACAAGCCATCTGCTCTGGAGGTAGAAAAACTGTGTTGGCTGTATGACAATGCTACGCTGATAGAGGGTGACACCGTCAGTGGCTTCTTTGTTGGTCCACGACGTGAGATGATTACTCCTTGGTCAACAAATGCTGTCGAGATAACACAAAACATGTCTCTCAAGGGCATTTCACGCATTGAGGAATATTTCCCTGTTGACTCTATGGATGCCGAGCATGACGAGATGTTGCAGCGTATGTATGATGGTCTTGACCAGAACATCTTTACTATCGACATCAAACCAGAGGATATAAAGTACATCGAAAACATTGAGGAGCATAACGACAAGGAAGGTCTTGCTCTGTCGAAAGAGGAAATAGCATACCTCTATGATGTTGCAAAGCAGCTGGGCCGTCCGCTGACTGACTCTGAGCTCTTCGGCTTTGCACAGATTAACTCTGAGCACTGCCGCCACAAGATATTCGGTGGTACATTCATCATCGATGGTAAGGAGATGGAGTCGTCTCTGTTCCAGATGATTAAGAAGACAACACAAGAGAATCCTAACAAGATATTGTCTGCATACAAGGATAATGTGGCTTTCAGCCAGGGTCCTGAGATAGAGCAGTTCTCGCCTGCTGACCACTCTGCTCCTGACTTCTACAATATCAAGAAGGTGGAGAGTGTCATCTCCCTAAAGGCTGAGACACACAACTTCCCTACTACCGTAGAACCTTTCAATGGTGCTGCAACAGGTACTGGTGGTGAGATTCGTGACCGTATGGGTGGTGGCGTAGGTTCTTGGCCTATAGCAGGAACTGCTGTCTATATGACATCTTATCCACGTAAGAAGGGCACCAACAATGCTTGGGAACAGAATATGCCTGAGCGCAAGTGGCTCTATCAGACTCCTGAGCAGATTCTTATCAAGGCATCTAATGGTGCTTCTGACTTTGGTAACAAGTTCGGCCAGCCACTGATTTGTGGTTCTGTGCTGACATTCGAGCATAAAGAGAATGATGAGGAATATGCTTACGACAAGGTGATAATGCTTGCTGGTGGTGTCGGCTACGGCATCAAGCGCGACTGCATCAAGGGCACTCCACAGTCTGGCAACAAGGTTGTCGTAATGGGTGGTGAAAACTATCGCATCGGACTTGGTGGCGGCTCTGTATCTTCTGTTGAGACAGGACGCTATTCTTCTGGCATCGAGCTGAATGCCGTACAGCGTGCCAACCCTGAGATGCAGAAGCGTACATACAACGTTATTCGTGCCTTGGGAGAAGAGGAGCAGAATCCTATCGTCTCTATCCACGACCATGGTAGTGCAGGCCACGTAAACTGTCTGTCGGAATTGGTAGAAGACTGTGGCGGACTCATCCACATGGACAAGTTGCCTATCGGCGACAAGACACTCAGCGCAAAGGAGATTATTGCCAACGAGTCACAGGAGCGCATGGGATTGCTCATCGACGAATCAGCCATAGAACATGTGCAGAAGATTGCTGACCGTGAGCGTGCTCCAATGTACACTGTCGGAGAGACAACAGGCGACCATCGCTTTGCCTTCGAACAGGCTGACGGCGTAAGACCTTTCGACCTCTCTGTAGATCAGATGTTCGGCTCTTCTCCTAAGACTATCATGGAGGACAAGACTGTTGAACGTAAATATGACGTAGTAACCTATGATGCTTCTGCCCTTGGTGAGCAGACAACACTCAATACAAAACTGACAGAATACCTGAAGCAGGTACTGCAGCTGGAGGCGGTGGCTTGTAAGGACTGGCTCACCAATAAGGTGGACCGTTCTGTGACAGGCCGCATAGCACGCCAGCAGTGTCAGGGTGAACTGCAGCTGCCACTCTCTGACTGTGGCGTTGTAGCTCTCGATTATACTGGCACAAAGGGTATTGCCACCTCTCTCGGACATGCTCCACAGGCTGCCCTTGCTAACCCAGAGGCTGGTTCTGTACTCTCTGTAGCAGAATCACTCACAAACCTCGTTTGGGCTCACTTGGCAGAGGGTATGGACAGCATCTCGCTGAGTGCCAACTGGATGTGGCCTTGTAGAGCACAGGAGGGTGAGGATGCTCGTCTCTATAGCGCAGTAAAGGCGTTGTCTGACTTCTGCTGCGACCTCCATATCAACGTACCAACTGGTAAGGACTCTCTCTCAATGACACAGAAATATCCTGATGGAAAGAAGATTGTCTCTCCAGGTACTGTGATAGTTTCTGCTGGTGGTGAGGTGGATGAGATAAACAAGACTGTTTCTCCTGTCATAAAGGATGTGAAGGACAGCCGACTCTACTATATCGATTTTTCATTCGACAAGCTGCAGCTGGGTGGCTCTGCCTTTGCACAGAGTCAGGGAAAGGTTGGCAGCGATGTTCCTACTGTCCAGAACCCAGAATACTTCGCTGATGCCTTCATGGCAATACAGCAGATGATTGGCGAGGGACTTGTTCTTGCTGGTCATGATATCTCTGCCGGTGGTATCATCACCTGTCTCCTCGAGATGTGTTTTGCTAATACTAAGGGTGGTCTCGACATCAATTTCGACAAGATACAGGAAGGTGACATCGTAAAGATTCTCTTCGCAGAAAACCCTGGTGTTGTAATACAGGTTCGCAACAGCGATGCTTCCCGTGTTAAGAAGATTCTGGAGGATGCAGGCGTTGGCTACTGCAAGATTGGTACTCCTTGTGCTGAGCGTAAGATTACTGTCACAAAGACTGTTTCTAACGCTTCTGTTCCAAATGCTCAGATTGCTTCTCGCGAACTGGTATTCGACTTCGACATCGACGAGCTGCGTGATGTATGGTATTCTACCTCTTACCTCCTCGACAGAAAGCAGAGCTTCAACGGTAAGGCTGCTGAACGCTTTGAGAACTATAAGAAGAATCCTGTAACATGGACATTGAAGGGCGACAGCCTCAAGGCCACTCCACGTCCGGAAGGCAAGCGCCCTGTTGCTGCCATCATTCGTGAGAAGGGTACCAACTCTGAGCGTGAGATGGCTTGGTCTTTCTATCAGGCTGGTTTTGACGTAAAGGACGTTACAATGACAGACCTCGTAACAGGTCGTGAGACATTGGAAGAGGTTAACATGATAGCCTTCTGCGGTGGTTTCTCTAACTCCGACGTGCTGGGTTCTGCAAAGGGATGGGCTGGCGCCTTCCTCTTCAACCCTAAGGCGAAGGAGGCCCTCGATAAGTTCTACTCTCGAAAGGACACCCTCTCTCTTGGTGTTTGTAACGGCTGTCAGCTGATGGTAGAGTTGGGATTGCTCAACAATACTACAGCATCAACAAATGCTCGTGACTATGCTCAGATGTTGCATAATGACTCTCACAAGTTTGAGAGCACCTTCGTGACACTCCGCATCCCTCAGAACGATTCTGTAATGTTTGGTTCTCTGTCAGGCGAAGAGATAGGTTGCTGGGTAGCACATGGAGAAGGAAAGTTCCGTCTGCCAATGTCAGAGGATAAGTATAACATTGTTGCCAAGTACAACCATCACGAATATCCTGCTAATCCTAATGGTTCTGACTACGATGTAGCAGCCATAGCAAGTGCTGATGGTCGTCATCTCGCTATCATGCCTCACCCAGAGCGCACACAGCATCCTTGGCAGTGTGGATACTATCCTGAAGAGCGTCGTCTTACTGACGAGGTAACACCTTGGCATCAGGCTTTCGTCAACGCACGACTTTGGATTGAAGCACACAAATAAATGTATAAAGACCTTTTTAAAACATTTTTCCGTATCGGCATGTTCACCATCGGCGGTGGATATGCCATGATACCCATCATTGAGGCTGATGTGGTAGATAAGCATCGCTGGCTGAATCGTGAGCTGTTCATAGATTTAGTTGCTGTGGCACAGACTTGCCCAGGCGTCTTTGCTGTGAATATCTCTATCTTTGTCGGCAGAAAAGTTGGAGGCTTCCCAGGAGCCTTGATGGCAACATTAGGAACAGTGCTACCTTCTTTACTCGTAATACTGCTTATCGCCATGTGTCTGACGCAGTTTCTGGACATACCATGGGTGGCAGCAGCATTCAACGGCATTCGCCCTGCTGTGGTGGCTCTCATAGCATCTCCATGCTTCTCTATGGCAAAGCAGGCTAAGATAAGCTTTCTCAATGCATGGATACCAATAGTATGCGCATTAGCAATATGGGCTCTTGGAGTAAATCCTATCTATGTATTGCTCGCAGCAGGTGCCTTAGGCTTTATATATGGTGTGTTCATATCTGACGAATCAACAGTAAAACCACGCTTTTAGTAATGCATACCTCTTACATCTTACATCTTACATCTTACTTCTTAATTCTTAACTCTTAACTCTTAAAGTGCTTTTCCTGACACTATTCTATACATTTTTCCTAATAGGACTCTTCGGATTCGGTGGAGGATATGGCATGTTGTCCCTCATACAACATGAGGTTGTCATCAACCATCATTGGATTTCTTCTGCTGAATTCACTAATATCGTGGCAATATCCCAGATGACGCCTGGCCCTATTGGCATCAACAGCGCCACCTATTGCGGCTATACAGCTGTGATGAACCAGACGGGTAACTACTTGCTGAGTATCTTGGGAAGCATCACCTCAACATTTGCTCTGGTGCTGCCAAGTTTCATACTCATGATGCTCATCAGTATGTTGTTCCTGAAGTATATGGAAAACCATTATGTGAAGATGATATTTGCAGGTCTTCGTCCTGCTGTTGTAGGACTGCTTGCAGCAGCGGCCCTGATGCTTTGCACAGAAGACAACTTCGGCAATCCCATAGACAACAGATGGACATTCTATATCAGCATCTTCATCTTCTTGGCAACATTCATAGGAGTAAAATTTGTTAGAGTCCACCCTATCGCAATGCTGGCACATGCAGCATTCGCAGGACTGCTACTATTATATTAGAAAAAATCCCTGAAGTCTTTTGAACCTCAGGGACTTTTTTATTGCTTACTGTTGTTTACACTTTTACTCTTTTGGAGCCTGACCTATCAGTTCCATGAACTGGTCAAGTTTTGGAGTTATGATAATCTGTGTTCTGCGGTTTGTTGACTTACCTTTATCTGTATCGTTGTCAGCAACAGGATTGTACTCACCACGACCGCCTGCTGTCAGACGCTTTGGATCTACGCCATAGTCGTTCTGCAGAGCCTGTACGACACTTGATGCACGCAGACAAGACAAATCCCAGTTGTTACGGATATTTGGCTGTGAGATAGGCACATTGTCGGTATTACCCTCAATGAGTACATCATAGTCCTTGTAGTCCATGATAATCTTCGCAATCTTTGACAATGTAGAACCAGCAGCTTCACTAATCTGGTAAGAACCGCTCTTGTAAAGCATATTGTCAGAGAGAGAGATGTAAACAACACCCTTCAGCACCTGGATATCAACATCCTTCAGGTCTTCCTTTGACAGAGAACGTGTGAGGTTGTTGGTAAGTACGATGTTCAGAGAGTCACTCTTTGACTTCACCTCTACCAGATGACGGATGTACTTGTTTGACTCATTAATCTGATCAACCAGTTTTGCAATATTTACACTGTTAGCGCCAGAGGTTGACAGAGACTGTGACAAACTTGCCTGCAATGCCTCAGTGTTATTCTTGCATTCATTCAACTGATCAAGCAATGCGCTGATGCGGGTATTTGCAGATGCCAATGACTCACGGGCATTCTGATACTGGGTATTCAATTCCTTGTTTTCGTTCTGGCAATTCTCCAAAACTTTCTTACTAACACAGCTGCTCATGAACATTGTTCCTGCAACAGCAGCTACAAATAATACTTTTTTCATAATCTTAAAAATATTAAAGTAATTATCAATTTCTTATTTAACAACCCCGAAGGGCCTTTGTTTTTAACCTTTAACCTTTAACCTTTAACCGTTAACCGTTAAACTAACTAAGTCCTACTATTTCTCCATTTACAACGTTTATGCGTTCCGCCTGTGGTGATTCTGGTAGTCCTGGCATTCTCATTATGTTGCCTGCTATTGCCACTATCATTCCTGCACCAGCGCTGATGACGAAGTCGCGAATTGTGAAGACGAAATCCTTTGGCACGCCCAGTTTCTTCGGGTCGTCAGAGAAGGAGTACTGTGTCTTGGCAATACATACAGCCAGATTTGAATATCCCAGGGTCTCTATCATCTTCAGCTTCTTGAAAGCCAGCGGCAGGTATGTCACCTTCATAGCACCATATATCTGCGTAGCAATCTTCTCTACCTTCATCTTTACATCGTCCTCTTCCTCATACTGATATTTCAGAGGCTTTGAAGGATTATTCTCTATCTGGTCCACCACTACCCTTGCGAGGTTCTCGGCCCCCTTGCCACCCTCGGCGAAGGCATTGTTCTCTGCAAAGGCAACACCCAATTCCTCACAGTGCTGGCGAATCATCTGCATCTCCTCATCTGTATCGAAGGCATAGCGATTGAAGCAAACCACAACAGTCTGTCCGAATGACTGTATATTGCGCACATGCTTGTCAAGGTTCTCGAAGCCTTTCTGCAGACCCTCTTTGTTGGGCTCCTTTATATCATTGACGTTAATTCCGCCATGAAGTTTAAGTGCCTGTGTCGTAGCAACCACTACAGTAAGCTTTGGCTGCAGGCCTGCCATACGACATTTTATGTCAAAGAACTTCTCTGCTCCGAGGTCAGCACCAAAGCCTGCCTCTGTAATAACATATTCGCCATAGGTCATTGCTGTGCGTGTAGCAATTACTGTATTACAGCCATGCGCTATGTTTGCAAACGGACCACCATGTACGAAGGCAGGAGTATTCTCCGTTGTCTGTACAAGATTCGGATTCAGGGCATCCATCAGCAGGGCAACGATACTACCTGTGACACCAAGTTCCTTCATAGTGAAGGCTGTGCCGTCATGCTTTATGCCAAGCAGCATGTTGTCAATGCGTCTGTAAAGGTCTTCAATATCCTTTGCCAGACAAAGTATCGCCATTATCTCTGATGCAGGAGTAATGTCAAAGCCACTCTCCATAGTGATGCCATCTGTCCTGCTACCAAGTCCTGTAACAATATTTCTCAGGTTACGGTCATTGACATCCATCACCCTCTTCCACAATACTGTTTTAAGGCTGAAGCCGTCTGCCTGATGCTGGTAGATATAGTTGTCCAGCAATGCAGATATCATGTTGTGTGCAGAAGTGATAGCGTGGAAGTCGCCTGTGAAGTGCAGGTTTATCCTCTCCATTGGCAACACCTGTGCATAGCCACCACCAGCAGCACCACCCTTCATACCGAAGCATGGACCCAGAGAAGGTTCGCGAAGGGCTATAACAGCCTTCTTACCTATTTTATTAAGGCCAAGTGACAAACCAATGCTGACAGTCGTCTTACCGATGCCGGCTTTGGTAGGAGTAATAGCAGTGACAAGGATAAGATTGCTCTCTGCAACCTTTTTGTCGTCAATGCAGGTATATGGAATCTTTGCTATGTATTTGCCATATGGCTCAAGTACCTCTTCGGCAATGCCAGCCCTCTTTGCAACCTCTTGAATAGGCTGCAATTTGGTTTCGTGGGCTATTTCAATGTCTGTTTTCATCTGTGTCTGGTTAATATTTCAAGGTGCAAATATACTAATTAATATTGAGAGAAAAAGAAAAACATATCTCTGTTTAATTATTTTTAAGAATTATCTTGATACAATTCTCAATAATTATTCTTACCTTTGCCCCTGTTAATATTTTTTTTAAACAAAACATATATGAACAATCTACCTGTAATTAAAATCGGTATCGTCGCAGTATCTCGCGACTGTTTCCCCGAGTCATTAGCTGTTAACCGTCGTAAGGCCGTTATCGCAAAGTATGAAGCAAAGTTTGGTAAAGAAAGCATCTACGAATGTCCTATTACCATCGTTGAGAGTGAGATTCACGCTCAGCAAGCCCTCGAAGATGTGAAGAAGGCTGGATGTAATGCTCTCTGCGTATATCTTGGCAACTTCGGACCTGAAATTTCAGAGACCATGATAGCTGACTGGTTCCAAGGCCCAACAATGTTCTGCGCAGCAGCAGAGGAGTCACAGAATGACCTTATCGATGGTCGTGGTGATGCATATTGTGGTATGCTGAATGCCAGCCAGGCTCTGTCACTGCGCAAAACCCGTGCTTACATCCCAGAAGAGCCCGTTGGTGATGCTGCCCAGTGTGCAGAAATGATTCATGAGTTCCTGCCAATAGCTCGCGCTATTGTTGGTCTGCAGAACCTGAAGATTATCAGCTTCGGTCCTCGTCCTAACAACTTCCTTGCTTGTAATGCACCTATCCGTGCTCTGTACGATCTCGATGTTGAGATAGAAGAAAATTCAGAGCTCGACCTGTTGGAAGCATTCCAGAAGCATCAGGGTGACCCACGCATCGACGATGTAGTAAAAGATATGGCAGCAGAATTGGGTACAGGCAACAAGATACCTTCTGTTCTGCCAAAACTCGCTCAGTATGAGCTGACCCTTCTTGACTGGATAGAAGCTCACAAGGGCTCACGCAAGTACGTTGCTATGGCAAATAAGTGCTGGCCTGCATTCCAGACAATGTTCGGCTTCGTACCTTGTTATGTGAACAGTCGTCTGACAGGTCGCGGCATCCCAGTAGCATGCGAAGTAGATATTTATGGTGCACTGTCTGAGTATATCGGCACCTGCATCACTCAGGACGCTGTGACACTTCTTGATATCAACAACTCTGTACCTCAGGATATGTATGAAGAGAGTATCAAGGGTAAGAAGTTCGAATGTGACACATATACTGACAAGGAAATCTTCATGGGCTTCCACTGTGGCAATACTGCATCCAGCAAGGTATGCAACTGCCAGATGTGCTTCCAGCGCATTATGGCACGTGCTCTGCCAGTAGAGGTAACCAACGGTACTCTGGAGGGTGATTTGAAACCAGGAAAGGCAACTGTTTACCGCCTGCAGTCAACAGCAGACACCAAACTGCGTGCATACATCGCACAGGGTGAGATTCTGCCTGTTGCAACACGTTCATTTGGTAGCATCGGAACCTTCGGCATTAAGAACATGAGCCGTTTCTATCGTCATGTCCTCATTGAGAAGCACTATCCACACCATGCTGCTGTTATGTTCGAGCATGCAGGAAAGTATCTCTGGGAAGTACTGAAATACATGGGCATACCAGTTGAAGAAATAGATTACAACTTCCCAAAGGGCAACTACTATCCAACAGAGAACCCTTTCGTATAAAACTTTGAAAGTTATAATCAAAAATCCAATTGAGGGTGTGTCAAGATAGGCACACCCTCTTTTTTGTCTTCGCCTACTCGCTTACTCGCAACTTTGGCACGGTATTTGCATAATGATTTGCAGAATAATTAAAAAATCAGAAAACAGTAATAATAATTCATTTAAAAATTATTTAAGACAATGAACATTCAACCATTAGCAGACCGCGTGCTGATTAAGCCAGCTGCGGCAGAAGAGAAGATTGGCGGCATCATTATTCCTGATACTGCAAAAGAAAAACCACTGAAGGGTGAAGTAGTTGCTGCAGGCAACGGTACAAAGGACGAGGAAATGATACTGAAGAGTGGCGACACAGTACTCTATGGCAAATATTCTGGCACTGAACTGGAATTTGACGGAGAGAAGTATCTCATCATGCGTCAGTCTGACGTTTTGGCAATTATAAAGTAGGAATTAGGAGTTAGGAATTAGGAATTAAAAAGAAAAAATAATGGCAAAAGAGATTAAATTCAATACAGATGCCCGCGAGGCACTGAAGAAGGGCGTTGACCAGTTGGCTAATGCCGTAAAGGTTACACTGGGTCCTAAAGGACGTAACGTCGTTATAGAGAAGAAGTTTGGTGCACCACAAATTACAAAGGATGGTGTTACTGTTGCTAAGGAGATAGAGTTGGAAGACAAGTTCGAAAATACTGGTGCTCAGTTGGTTAAGAGCGTTGCTTCAAAGACTGGCGACGATGCCGGTGATGGTACTACTACTGCTACTATCCTGACTCAGGCTATTGTCAACGAGGGTCTGAAGAACGTAACAGCTGGTGCTAACCCTATGGACCTGAAGCGTGGTATCGACAAGGCTGTAGGCTCTGTTGTTGAATATATCAAGAAGAATGCAGAGCAGGTTGGCGACAACTATGACAAGATAGAACAGGTGGCTACTGTTTCTGCCAACAACGACCCTGAAATCGGTAAGCTCTTGGCTGACGCTATGCGCAAGGTCAGCAAGGATGGTGTCATCACAATCGAAGAGAGCAAGTCTCGCGACACTTCTATCGGTGTTGTAGAGGGTATGCAGTTCGATCGTGGCTATCTGTCTGGCTACTTCGTTACTGACACAGAGAAGTTGGAGTGTGTAATGGAGAATCCTTACATCCTCATCTACGACAAGAAGATTT
>Ga0326512_10002147_pt1 | contig 14628 bp, 9 predicted proteins | sample 1_2617_0518_D_FD_203652 | JGI IMG/M metagenome (GOLD analysis project Ga0326512, IMG submission 203652) | Bovine rumen microbial communities from UC Davis, California, United States - 1_2617_0518 | ecosystem: Host-associated > Mammals > Digestive system > Stomach > Rumen | place: USA: California... | reverse complement strand
AAGCCAGAGTGCTTTAAATCCAGCAGTGCCACCGTAGCCATCGTCACCATTGGTATTAGCACCAGTATTAGTTCCACCGTTAATTGCAGCTGATGCACTAGTAGCAGAAGCAGGGTTTACACTTCCATTAGAATCCCAGCCAAGCCAGTTGGACATCATATTTTTATTCCATACATCCCAACCAGACCAGCCAACCTCAACACCATCTTCACCATTCTCTTCAACGTAGAATTCATCGTTACTAGAATGGATTGAGGTACCTCTGATAGTACCTTTGAACGAATTAATACCGTTATTATCCCAACGACCTATAACAGCTCCGTTAGTATCAAGAATCTCGAGAGTACCACTCGCGTTGTTAATACCGCCAAGTGTTAAATGTCCATCGAGTGTCCAAGCCTGAGCATAAGGCCCACGAAGACCATTAGAACTAAACCCAATGCCGTTGACATTAATACGAAGGACATTCTTAGCGAGAGCTATGTTAGCGTTATCGAGGAAGTAAATTTCGTTAGCAAAACCATCGTCGTTTCTTCCTATAATAACGTGTCCTCTTCTACCTGCATTCATGACACCAGTAGCTCTATCAATTGAGTTCTGAGCCTGCTCTGCTGTAACCTTCTCGGAAATATCATTCATCTGGTCTTCCAAGAGGTTAGTAAGACTGTCTTTAACGGTACCGATAGTAACCTTTGTGTAACGCTCATTAAGAACGTCATACTCAGTCTTCGTTACTTTCTGTTCAGCAGAGACTCCTAAATCAGGGAACTCTACAGTAACAGTGTCTCCTAAGTTAACTGACTGTAAACCGCCAACACCTGAGTACTCCATAGTCTCGGAAAGGTTTACAAAGTTCACTTCAAGAGACACTTCAGGAACTCCGATGCCCTCATTTTGAATAAATACACTAGCCGCTTCACGGAGCTCTTCTTCCGTCGGCATCTGGTCAAATTCAGACGTCAGATCCTGTATAACAGTTCTATAAAATGGAAAATTACTGGCGTTTGATGCGTGAACCACCTTCTCAGGCAGCTCCACAACAGTTCCATCTGACTTCCAGATTGGATAAATACCAGTAATTGTGTTTTCAATGTTTTCTTCCTGTGTTAAGTCGATAAGGTTTTTGCCATACCGAATCTTAACTCCCTTGTTCGAACCTCTATTCTCATGCAGGATTACATTGTAGTTGTCCCACTCATACTCCCCACCGTAAATATTCTGGATAGAGTCTTCGTTTTCCATAAGGAACGATCTTACAGTCTTAGGCTCATATAGCATCCAGGTGTACGTACCAATCGCACGAATAGAGATTGAGTTATAGATACCGACATACGCCGCAGCTCCGTCAAGCGACTGTCTGTAGACAAACATAACAAGATACTCGGCGTCAGATGTCGTGGTATACTCAAACTTCCTATCTGTAGGATGAGATACATAGTTCGCTACAAGCTGTCCTTCAGACGGAATCTGAGTCATACTACCTGCCGCAAAGCACTGTCCAGCCATCTTACTAAGAGAATATCTTTTACTCTTTTCGCATTTGATCCAGACAGAAAGGGCATTCTCTTCCTCAATAAGTCGCCCAGTTGCATCGAGATATGCATTGATAATGCCAGACTCAACTGTCTCAAGGCCAAAGAGATTCGGAGATATAGACTGCTTAGTGTTGTCGATAGTGGTAGTAAATGTAAACGGACAATACTCAGCTGTAGCAGTAGGAATGTTCTGCATGACCTGCTTAGCTGTCTGCCCACTAAACGGAGAACAAGGAATGAAATTTAACTGATAAGTGATATGTCTTGCATAAGCCGTAATGAGATTCTTCATAGGCTTCGAGATCTTATAGACTCTAAATGGCTGAAGTTTTCCATTCTGGAACGGCTTAGCCACGATAATTGAAGAATATCCAATAGAAGAAAAGAGCCTACCTTCTTTTGGATAGGTAAGCTCTAACTCGTACTGGCCGTTAAGTTCTTCTATAACTGTACATTTGTTCGTATCAGCCAATCTCCCTAAACCATTAGTGGTAAAGGAGGTAGCAGAGGGTGCAAACAGGATTGGTACCATATTACCTCCTTAAAGTGTCCACCAACGGGGAGTAATATCAATTTTAGTAAACCCCGTGAACGACACTGAGTTACTACCCGGCTTCAATGTCGGAAATTGGCCATTATTCAGTGTCGTTCTGGAGTTTAGTGTATAGTCACTTCCTTTGTGAGATTCCTGCTCTTCAGAGTCAAGATCTACGTAGGAATTGACACCCGTCACTGTCACGCTAACACCGTTAATAGTAACAGTACCACTGCTACCGTAGCATCTGATAAGCGGTTTAGCAGTGAAGTACGTCTTGTTGATGAGCGTTCCAGAAGATGTAAAAGTCTTAACCTTCTCACCGCTCTTAAGCCATCTTTCAGGCTTACAATCAAAGTTCAACGTAAACTCAGCCGCTGTTAGATCGACGAACACATCCGGAGCGAACTCTTCATGGTAAATACCCATCCTAAATTCGTCCGGATGATGCGTGTCCTCGATCCGTACGTAACCTTCTCGGGAAAGGAGGAAGGACCTGAGTGCAGCTACGTTACGCTTGAAATCTTTAAATATAAAGCAGTCGTAAGGGACAATCACATTTTTGTAAGTATCAGACTTATAGTGGAAAGTCCCATTACGACCAGGAATTGTGAACTCTTCTAAGTTCTTTTCTGCCGCTTTAAAGGTGCCATCACCAGAGAGGTAGACACCGAAATCCTTAGTCGGCTTCCCGTCAATAAGGAGCCAATGTCTCATTACATCATAGTAATTTCCACCCTCTAACATTAGGTACCTCCATAAGCTGCTCGACGCTTTAACACGTCATGATTAAATTTCCAAGAGACTGCGTCCGCAATTTCTTCAGCAGACTGTCCCTCTGTCGGATAAATATTAATAGTTACAGGCGGAAGGTCGTTGTCAGTCTTCATACCATTAATAGCATCGGTAAGAGAACTGGTGAGACCTGCCATAAGTTGGGCATCATTTTGAATTCCAGAAATCGTGCCAACAGCATTAAGTGCGTATGGGTCGTTAAGTCCAAGAAGAGAACCAATCTGAGATGCTCCGTACTGGAGATTTGAGAGGTCTAAGACAGGTCTGATGGTTGGGTCAAGATCAATGTTACCGTCAATAAGATCTGCAATACGTCCAAAGACACCGGACATTTCGTCGACCATAGCTTCTGCTGTACTTGCGCCTGCTTCTCTAACAATATGCGTGTTGTTAAGAAGACCATTTGCCAAACCTTCATCAGAATAATAACCGATTTGTGCGAATACCTTAGAAGGAGAGGCGATTCCAAGAGCATTGTTTACTGTCTCGATAAGCTTAAGCGCTAACTCTTCAGCTGCAGTAGTAGCGACTTCAATTCCGTTACGAATACCGTCGGCAATACCTTCGCATAACCTGTAGCCAATAGCAACCCCATCTTCTTTCTTAACATTAGAATCGACTGTTCCAACGACATCTGAGGACATTGTTTTTGCAGCCTTATCGGTCTCTGTTTCAGATTCGCTAGATTTAGTAATTCCCTTAGCTACAGAGTCGGCAACCTCTCCACCTACAGCTTCAAAGTTCTGAAGATTGACTCCAACAGTTTCTCTCATCTTTTGAAGTGCCGCTTCAATATAAGTCTGAGCCGCTGCTTCGCCAGTTTCAGGATTTAAGCCGTCAACAAACCCACCAGCAGACTGAACACCAGAATATGCGAGCGCACCGATAACATGGTCGGCTGCGTGCTGCATCTTCTCGCCCTTTTCCTGCCACATCTGATTAGCTTTTTCAAGCTGTTCATCTGTCATCTGGATAAAGGAACGCATCTGGGCAGCACCCTTAGGACCAAGCTCCTCAAGATGCCTAAGAAGGCCGTCATCAATACCACGTTCGGTAAGTGTTTCGATATTCTGGTAATAGGTATCAATAGCACGAAGATTAGACTCCATGTTATCAAGCATCTCTTCGGGACGAACCGCTTCACCAAAGTCGAACATCGAAAGCATATCGGTCTGGGAATCCATCGTCTGAATAATGGAATTCCGCATATCCGTGTATGTCTTCTTGATACCGTTCAGAATATCTTCTACAGCTGTGGCATTTCCTTCTGCATCGGTTACCGCCTGCTTAGAAGCGTCAGAAGCTGCATACATTTGAAGAGCAAGAAGCTCGATGGCGTCCTTAGAAGCCTGGAACGCATCGGTATCGGACATATTATCCTGCATAAGTGCCCAATGGTTCATAAAGGCACCAACAGCACCGTCAGCGTAATCGAGTATACCAATCTGAGCGTCAACACCGTCTTTAAGAGCTTTTGCCGACTTATCACCAACTTTTTTAGCTGTTTTCTCGGCTTCTTCTCCACTATCTTCAAGACCGTTTATGAAGCCTTTACCGGCGTTAACACCAATCTTATAGGTTTTCTTTGAAGGCGAATGCTCGTCAAGTCCTTGCTTAGATGTCATCGATGAAAGAGCAAGAGTTGCAATTCTCTGTGCTTCAGCAGATACTTCACTGTCATGAGAACCCATACCACCGATGAAACCTAATACTGCATCACCACCGGCTGTAGTATACTTACCGTCACCGTTACCGAGATTATCTGTAGCGGTTCCTGCCATGCTCTTCATCATTGTCTCAACATCACCAGTCTTAAGACCAGCTCCGTCGAGCCAACTCTGAATATCCGTTCCGCCAGTATCGCTAAGCATACTCATGACATCGGAACCGCCAAGAGTGGAATTCATTGTATCGGTAAGTTTCTTAGCACCTTCTTCAACAGGTCCAGTCTGCTCTCCGATTGCCTCACCGAACTTAGCTCCGGTCTTACCGCCAGTCTCGTAGACTTCGCCAGAAGCAGTCTCGAATTCATGTGTCATTGATGCAGCGGCTTTGTTGGCAATATCTTCAAAGTCTTCCGGAGCAAGTGTGTCTTTAACACCAGTCTTAAGGTCTTCAAGCATCTTGCTAATATCTTCACCGACACCGGGAATGTTTTTAACAAGACCTTGGATGGCGGTTAGCACAAGCTCAATCATTGCAGACATAAGATTTCCTAAAGCAGCAAGAATCTTATCCGTATTATCTCTGATGCCATTAGCCATACCGTCAATAAATGTGATCATCAAATCAATACCGGCCTGAAGAATCTGAGGAAGGTATTCATTTATACCGGTAAGAACGGCTAATATAATTGCAGCACCAGAAGCAATGATGCTAGGAAGATGATCTGCAATTCCCTGAAGGAATCCATCAATCACCATCAATCCAAGCTCAACTACAAACGGAATAAGAGTAACCGCTTCCTGAAGCATCTGTTTAAACGCTTCAATGGTTAACGTTACTGCCAAGGAAATAGCCTGTTGTATAACGCCTAGTCCAGCAATCAAAGTAGAACCTGCGGCAACCAATGCAGCAGTAAATACTGTTAAACCAGCACCGAATGCTGCAATGGCAACACCAGCAAGAAGCACAGCGGCACTAAACGCTCCAAGCGCTACCGCACCAGCGATAATTATCGGACTAGCAGCTCCAAATATAGCGGCTGCAGCACCTATAACAAGTAAAGCTCCTGCAAGAGCAATGAGAGCTCTGACTATACCGCCACCTGTCATAGCTGCGCCAAGTGCAATAAGTGCAGGTGTAAGAACTGCTATAGCCGCAGCGCAAGCAAGCATAGCAACAGCACCGACTATAGAGCCTTCCATGAAATATAAAGCAACGCCAAGCTCTAGTAACAAACCAGCCAGAACGAGAAGACCGCTTCCCATTGTGTCGGCAGTCTTACCCATTACGAATAGCACACCTGTAAGAACCGTGAGTGCTGCTGCAATAGCAATCATAGCCACACCAGTAGCCATGACATGTTTTGCGCCACCTGCTAACTTAGAGAATAAAGCAAGCTCTAATAGCATTCCACCGACACCGGCAAGACCTTTTCCTATCTCGTCCCACTCCATTGTGGCAAACACTTTAGATGCGACAGACAGAACAAGGATTGCCGCTGCCATCTCAAGCATTCCCTTTGATGCAACGTCTAATTTTCCGCCTAATCTGTCTATAACGGAAAGAATGCCCATATAAGCAGCAAGCTCGAGTAAAACCCCGCCAATAGCGATAAGACCCCTGGTAATCTCTTCTTCTTTAAGCTTACCAAGAGACTCCATTGCTTTAGAAAGAATGAAAACTGCGGCAGCTAATTTAATAAAACCGGAAGACACTTTAGAAATAGCTTCTAATCCGCTTCCGCTTAGTTTGCTAATTCCCTCTATGATTCCAAGGAAAGTTACAAGCTCAAGCATGATTCCACCAAGAGCTGCAAGACCGGTACCTAAATTTTCTGTACTGGAAAGAGCAATAAGAGATGCCGCTAATATACCGATAGCGAACGCAATCTTAAGAAGCGTACCAGCCTGAAGATTCTGCTGAATAGCTCCGAAAGTGTCGATAAGACTGTCTTTAAGATCAGACAGTGCGTGCTTAATATCGTCTAAAGGTTTAAGTTTATCTTTAATGTTGTCGATAAAGTCTTTAATCTTAAGACCAACAAAAGCAAATAAGCCGCCGCCAAGAAGAGCCGTAACTTTATTACCATCAACTTTATCGAGAGCCTGACTAAAGTAATCAAGGAACTGACCAAAAGCGTTCTTTACTGCGTTTAAGACAGGTCCAAGAATCTTAGCGAGTTTTCCGATAATCTCGCCAATCTTTTGAAATATCCCAACCTTTTTCTCGGCACCTTCTGCCTGCGACTGGTTAAGAGATTCAAAGAAATTGTGAATACCTTCGGCTCCAGACCGAAGAACACTAATGACAGGATCGAGAATAAAACCGATATGACTGATAGCGTTAGCGAATTCTTGGAAAGTAGGAATATGAAGGTCAATTCCGGTAAAGTTTTCGAACACCTGAATCGCTCCGTCAATGATGTTCTTAACGGTCTCAAACGCCGGAGAAATGAACTCTATAACCTTCTGAATACTGTTATAGAAGAAATCGTTCTCTTTAGCTGCTTTAGCCATGTCGGTAATAAAATCACCGATAGACCCAGTAGCACCTAAGAAACCACTAGCAAAATCGCCTATCATCGGAAGGAAACCGCCAATAGTTCTTGCTACTGCGGATACAGCCTGACCGATTAAGTCAAAGACAGAGAAAACGCCTTGAAAAGTACGCTGGATTTTATCAGCAACATCGTCGCTAATCTTAAGCGAATTTGTGAACTTTGAAAATTCAAAAGTAGCTTTTACAAGACCTTGCCAAGTAGTTTCGTTAGGAAATATACTGTCAAATGCATTCTTAATAGGTTCGGTTAATGCTAAAATAGCATCCCATCCATGCTTAAGTGCATTCAGTAAATGAACTCTACCACCAAAGTCATGCCATTTCTTAAGAAGTTCGCTAACTTGAGAAAGTGGACCGGCAAAAATATCCCAAAGTTCATTAGCCCAAGCGGTAAATAACTTTGTAGCTTCTTTGTAGTTACCGAAAATGCTTTGAAAAATATTCATGAACTGTGTTGACACAGCATCCTTAACAGAATCGATAACGTCCCCGAAACTTCTTGCTTCCTGACCTGCTTTAAACCACTTAATTGCAAGAGGGTCTAATATCTTTCCTTCTTCAATTAGAGCCTTAGTAGCTTCTTCAATTGAAATATTCTTTTCTTTAGAATATGCTTCAGCCATCGCTTTATCCTGAGCTTCGATGGCTTCAATTGCTTCAGAAGCTGTTGTTCCGTTAGCTTCGGCATACTCTCTAAGTCTCTCAGTCGCAGCGCCGTATTTACTATAAACGGCAGCCATGACTTCTGTATCAAACCAAGCACCTTCAGTAAGACTATCAGCAAACTGAGATTTCTTAAATTCAGCAGCTCCCGCTTTACTTTTAGATTGAAGCGACTGATAGGTATCTTCTCCGGTCTTTTTAAGTTTTCCTAACGCTACTGCTGTATCAAGAGCAACCTGCCTGAACTCATCTGTATCCATGGAAGTGTTCTGAATTGACTTCCAGTCTTCCTTTCTCATGACACCTGAACCCATAGCCTGAGAAAGCTGATACATTGCTCTACTAGCAGTTCCTGCATTCTGACCAGAAGCTGCTGCCCAAAGAGCAATACCCTGCATCATGGTAACTGACTCTTCAAGCCCCTGACCAGAAGCCGTAAACTTGGCAATGTTACTTGCCATATCGGTAAAGTTGTATGAAGTCTCATCAGTAAACCAGTTAAGCCGGTCCATCTGCTCGTTAACGAACTCTAAATCATTACCCTGAGAAACAAGAGTACCGACCGAACTTGTCTTATCTCCAAACTTTTTCCAACCTTCAGCTACCTGATCAATGGAAAGAGACTTAAGAAGATGTTCACCAGCGTCAATCGCTTGATTAGTAATCTTGATAAGGGCTGTAGTTCCAATAATACCGAGCGTAGAAAATCTGTCGCTTACCGTATCAATAGCTCTATTAAGACCGTTCATATCGAATGAAGCGATAGACTTCTCTAAATTGTCTAAACCGGTAGAGGCTCCCTTAAGCAGTAAAGCGTTTTGGAATTTATCGAGAAGCTCCATTGTCTTCGCGATACCTTTTTCAAACTTCGCGCTGTCAAATACCATCTTGACAACACGTTCGTCAATAAAGCTCAAGCTCCGGTCACCTCCTTCCAGGCAGAGTTAGCAATTTCTTCAAAAATAGGACGAAGAGCAGGATTAATGTAATCGAAGCCTTTTACATAACCACCGTTCCTCGTCCCATGTCCAAACTGTAGTAGAATTGCGATGTTCTCACCTTTGTTAACGTTTGAATTAGTCCAACTAATCGTAGCACCACCATGCGAATGATGAATTTCATAGCTCCATGATGCTGCTGTTTTACCAGTATCTTTAGGCGTAGCTAAAGAGAGTGCTTCGACGCCCTTTCGACCATACTTATCGAGTATTTTCAAATATGTTCTACGTTTAGCTTTACCTAAAAAGTTCATAGTAGCTTCGAAATGCCCTCTATGTATGAAACGAATTGCGCCCATTTTGAATTTTCTCCTTAGCCACGAGTATGGTGCTGTTTTCTTCTTGCCGCATTGAGAGCTTTGTTCTGCTTTGCTATGTCTCGCTTAGTCATCTTCTTAGGCGGCTGAGATTTAATAGCACAAACCTGTATTAAAGTGATTAGTCTGTTTAAATGCCTCTTTTCCCATTCAAGATCGATGTTCAATTGAGCCATCTGCCAATAGAGAATCTCGGCGGTAATCACTTCTCTTCCAGGTCTCTTCTGTTCGTGATTTGTAATTGTGGTAGCTGTCATGGGGTCGACAATGTAGTTCTGAAGTTTCTCAAGCTCCGCCGTAGGGATAGCATAATACACATTCGGATCTACATTCTTTGTTAAAGTCATGCACCTTATGTAATCAACAACCTCTATTGGTGTCTTTTCACTACTAAGATACGGCTTTTTCCATTTAGCTTCCCACTTCGAAATAGAAAGCAAAGAGTGTTCTAATAGAAGTTTCTGACTCTTGACATATAGGAATTCCTCTTTAACCGGGTCCCATAGTCTAGTCTCTGGAATACTGATTTCTATAGACATACAACTTTACTCTCCAGAGTTTTCTTAGTTAGTAGGCGGAGCAACAGCAACGGGAGCCTGTCCAGGTTTAGCACTAACCTTATCAAGATCCGGAGGCATAATACCATTAACAAACTCTGCCGCTGCATCCGCATTGTCTGTAAGCTCCATAAAGAGCAGAGAATATACCGGAGTAGACGCGAATCTTGCTTTGGTCTCATCGTTCTGAATGAAATACTTACCATCAGCAGAAATCTCACCGTACGCTCTAAGGACGAGGTCTTTGAACATCTGCATCAGTGCTTTTCTGTCCTTAGCGTCGATGATTCTCTGAAGATACTCTCTCATTCCACCTTCCTGCTCAAACTGCATTTCCATAAGAGCAGCTTTTGTGAGATTGAAGTTAAATTCCTCTGTTCTTTCGTTTCCGAGCCAATCTTTGTAGGTGACTTTCTTTGTATACATGATTTTCTCCTTTCAATAAAAAGGCCCCAGCTAAAAGCCAGGGCCTAAATTAGGTTCATTATGAAATTTCAGATCAAGCGAAGTTAGTGATGATCCAGTCGGGAGTCGGAAGCTCCGGTTCGCTATTATCGGTTCCAAATAACTTGTCCTCAAGAGCGGTCAGCTTAGCTTTTGCAGCAGTCTCGGTGAACTTCGTGCTATCGATAGTAATGGAAGCGGTCGGCTTCATGTTCTCGTAGCCGGTAGCAGTGATCGGAACCGGAGTAGAAGAAATCTCCCAAGAGAACGTAATCGCTTCCGGAGAGTCGTTAATGGTCTGATAAGCTCTCTCAGACGGAGAAGCCGTGCAGCCATACACAATATGAATCTTATAGCCGTGAGTCTCCATCTCGATATCGTTACCAACATTAGTTCTGCAAACAAAGCCGAATGCCTTTCTCGGCTGCTGACCGAAGTTTACACCAGTAACAACTTCAGCTTCACCAATACAGGGCTTATACTCGTCCGGATAAGTGTAAGCTTCGATAGTTGCGCCGTAGTCCTCAGCAGAACGAAGAGAGACATACTTAATGTTATCTGCCCAAAGGTCGGTCTTCTCTGCACCGGAAGGAGACTCGGTGAATGCAGTCAGACCGTTCCAAGCAACGCCGTTTGCATACGTACCATCGCTATTCTGAGTAAACAGAACACCGTGGTCGGTACCAGTTTCATAAAGCTTCTGACCTACCTGGTCCCATACAAGTTTCGCCATAGGAAACCTCCTTAATAATATAGTATAAAGACATCATGATTCAGGTTGTCCCCTTTGTAGGACCTATCCATTCTGCAAAGAGGAAGATTAGCTAACTTAGTAATAACTTCATTGTCAGGATCTTTGTCAATGTAAGTCACGTGATAACAAATCCTAAACGTGTACGCTTTGTTATCCGCATACTGTGAATCTCCGGTTATACGCTCATAGAGAATGCACGGATAGCGGAGTTTAATGGACTCGGGAGGCTGAAAATACACATACGCCGACCCGAGTATATCGCAAAGAATCTGATGAAGTTCCATTCGTCTGTCAAGATTCGTCATTTTCTGTATAGACTCCTCCAACAGTTAGTTTAAGTCTTGGATACTCGACTTCGACAGTAGGTACCTTCCATTTAACGCCCATCCAGATGACATATCGGATTTCTGAAAAATGGTCATAAGCGTACGGATCAGCCAAGATACTGATCTGGTTGCTAATCTCTAGATCGTCGTTTACTTTGTCCGCACCTTGGTAACGCCTACTAAACCGTAGAACGTCTCCATAATATGGTCTTTCAACGATTTGGTCTTCTACCCATACGCCGGGTCTAGTCTCAACCGTAGTGCAGTATCCAACCTTTCCATAGTATCGCATTGCGGTACCTCCTCATAAAACAATAAGCAGCGCTGGTGATTATAGAAGATGTGTTGGAATCAATCAGGCTGAATTGTTAATAACTACGACGACATAGCGCTGCTTATTGCCATGATTTTGAATAATTAGATCAAGCGGTTGTTGCAGTGAAGCTAAGAGCAGAGAAGGGCTTCACGAGAGCACCGGAAATACGGGTCTCGATCAGGTACTTCTGCTGGTTGTAATCGATGTCAAAGTCATCGAAGAGGTTGATTTCTCCGCCACGGTCAGCACCGACTCTGTAGTCCGCCAGGTTCACGATAACGCCAAGGAACTCCTTGCTGTTAAGAGTAAAGCCTTCCATAACTTCCACAGTGATGATAGAATTGACACGAAGGGTGGTAGCAAGCTCAGCTTCGGTCTTATAGAGTCTGTGGCCAATGCCGTCCTTCAGAAGGAGCATCTCAGTAAGCATGTCCTCAGTGGTGTAAAGGTCGGGATTACCGCTGCCCTTGTAGTACTTACGAGAACGAATAGCAGTATCGATGAAAGCTTCAGCTTTATCAGAGCCAGTAGCATTAGCAGCAACAGTAACCGGGCACTGAACAGTGAAGAGCGGCTTATCGTTAACAACCGGTCTGACGTGATCTTCGGAGATCTTGTCATCAGAGCTGTTGAGTCTGCCATCGCCGATAAGGATTGCACGGGCAATTTCCTCTTCCAGCATCATTCTCATCTCACCCTTAATCCAACGAACAACGTCGAAATCGGTGATGTCGATAATGTCATCGCGATCCATCTTCTGCTTCTTGTAGATGGTCTGCGGATCGGTGGTTCTCTTAAGCAGGGAGAACACTTCCTCAGTCTTGAGGTGGGTCTTCATATAACCCTTTGCGCGAGCCTCGTCTTCAGTGATGTCAGCGAAGACAGACTTAATGCGGCTGAACGGAGTATGGCCAACCTTACCCATAACCTTGGAGACCCAGCCGGTATCTCTCTTAATCCACTCAGGCGGATTATTAAGGCTCTTGTACTCCGGGAACAGGAAGCTCGGCTGATTAACCATATACTGCTGTTCATTGGAAGAAACAGTCATGCCAGTAGTCGGAACGCCGCCATCCGGGAATGCGTGATAAAGAACGCCATCCTCATCTTCCATGTGTGCAAGAACTGCATCCTTAAGGGAACCGCAGCGCTTAGCATCGGAAAGAATAGCGTCGAAATCTTCGTGAGAAATAGTGTTTCTGCGAGTTACACCAGTTTCAAAAGCATTATACTTCATATCATCTTCTCCTTCGTCAGAATGCTCTGCCTCGTCATCAGAGCCGTTTTTGTTCTCAAGTGCCATACCAACGATTGCATAAACAGCCTTCTTCTGCTTTTCGCTCAGAGTATTGAAGACGTCCTCAATAGTCTCATCTCCACCTTCGTCGGTTTCTTTTGCTTTAGTCTCTTCTACTTCTTCATCAGCGTGCTTAATGTTTTCTTCGTACTTCACTTCAAAAACCCCCAGTTCCTCTCCTGTGGTAATAACTGCCTCTTCGTCAAACTCTTCTGCATGTCCAAAAGCGGTCTCAATCCTTGCACCAGGGTTAGCTCCCGTCATGACAAGACTCACTTCACGAATCATTCCATGAAGGACATCACCAGCGTTCTGCTTAAGCTTATTAGCGTAGATGGAAAGATACTTAATATCTCCATGTCTAACTGCCTCTTTTGCGTGCTGTGCTTTGTCAGTCTCGTTAAAAGTTGCATAACCAAAAACACCCTCAGGACGATTCTCTAAAAGAACCTTTCCGAGGATGTTGGTAGGATCGCTATGATCATGATGATAGACGAGAGGTACTTCCGTTCCATCGCAGTCCTTAAAGGCATCTCGTCTGATCGTTCTGCCATCGGAGCAGAGCAGGTCATTCTTTGTCACCCAACCTGCGAAATCGTATTTACTCGCCATTTTGATTTTTCTCCTTAAGTGCTTTCATCACAGCATTCTGACCATTAGTCATCGGCTGTGCCTCCGCCGGTTTCTCATTGTCTGAACGGTTAAGGTTACTATTACGAAGCTCATTAGCAGCAGGATCGTCAGAAGGCTTGTAACCAATCTTCGTTCTAATCTCGTTGGAGCTAAGAATCTCGTTTCTAGTAAACTTATCCGCAATTTCAGCAATAGAACTAACCGGAATAAGTCTAAACGGATCTCTGAAATACATGATTGCCTGACCCTGGGAACGTGCTGTCTTTGAAATGAACTTTCGTTTCATCTCATCAGCAATGAACGAAAGAATAGGATCAATCGTACGGTTGTAGTAATTGATCATCTCCTCTTCTTTAGCAGTGCCGTTAAGAATAGACTCGGTGAGTCCCAACTGGTTGTAGAGCATAGCTGTCAAGTCTTTCGCCTGCGCCCAGAGGTTATTCTCAACTGCCCTGTTAAGCTGAGTGATTCTTTCAGTTCCATCGGTATAAGCAATTCCGTATTTACTACCAGAGAGCTGCCGTTCAATGTCTTTACGACGCTGTTCGGCCTGCTGACGTCTGGACTCCGTCTTTATTACATAAGGAAGCTGAATAATAAGATCTAACTTACCTGAACTTGACTGTTCGTCCACATAGTCGAGTAAGCTGAGCTTCCTGATGAGACGCTGGAGAGTAGAATTAGGTTCGTTCATGATCGCATAAAGAGGGTTCTCTATAATAGCAATCTGGTCTTTCGGGAATAACCTTTCTTCTCTCTTTCCAAGTCTCTCGTTATATATGTCGATTCTGACCTTATCTGAATACCAGTTAGTGATTCGACCAGTTCTAAGCTTGTAGATGTCATACTCTGCTGTAAGATAAGGATTATCACTACAGTCTGTAGGTACAACAGCAACGTAGCCTTCGTCGAATAAGGACATAACGATATCAAGAATAAAAGCCCGACCCGTCTGGTCTAAGTTAGCGCTTAGAGACAAACAGTTATCGAGCCCTGTCTTCTTAACCTCTTTAAAATTTCCTTCTTCGTCGCACTGAACATGGTGTAAATCAATCATGGCACAATCAAGAGCGATACGATTATAGATAGCAGCAACGATTGTTTTAGCATTGTTTCTCGTCAATCGTATTCGATCTTGTCTATAGCCAAAACCGCCATAATCTTCATAGGAGCGCGTCGGCTCACGACTTAGAAAAGCATTCCAAGCGCTCTGCAGACGCTCTGTAAACTTTGG